>Ga0209725_1000016_pt1 | contig 100170 bp, 100 predicted proteins | sample I18A1metaG_FD_184145 | JGI IMG/M metagenome (GOLD analysis project Ga0209725, IMG submission 184145) | Lake sediment bacterial and archeal communities from Gulf of Boni, Indonesia to study Microbial Dark Matter (Phase II) - ​I18A1 metaG... | ecosystem: Environmental > Aquatic > Freshwater >...
GGCCAATAGTCCATGCATGAATTTTCAACCGCGCAGGGCATCATCGACACGATCCTCAAGGTCGCTCGAGAGCACGGAGCCAAACGTATAACAGAGGTCAACCTCGAGATAGGCGTCCTAACAATGCTCAACCCGGAACAACTCGAGTTCTCTTTCCAAGCTTTGTCAGAAGGCACAATAGCTAATGGAGCCAAACTCAAGATCAGCTATACACCAGTCAGAATCTTCTGCAGAAGTTGCAGGTTTAAGGGAGAGATATCAGCGGCTAGGAGCGAAGATCCATTGAATGTGATCGCAATTTTGAAATGTCCAAGGTGTAAGAGCGCCGATACGGAGCTCAACGAGGGAGTTAGCTGTAACATCAAACAGATAAGAGTTGAAAAAGAGAGTGCTGCTGGATAGAAGGTGCTTGTTCAGACATCCAAGTTGGAGATAAGTTCGTCTACCCCTTGACCGGTCTTCGCACTGGTCTTGGCGACGAGTATTCTTGGATTGATTGAGATTGCATCTTCAACCAACTTCTCAACCTTCACGTTCATAGCCTGCGCAAGATCCAGTTTGTTAATCGCCGCGACATCAGCTGACTTGAAGATCAATGGATGCTTGATAATCATCCATTCACCCTCGGTGACGCTTACCACCACAAGCCTACGGTGGCATCCAAGCGTATAATCGGCTGGACATATCAAGTTTCCAACATTCTCGACGAAGATTAGATCTAAAGCTTCGAGGTCAAGTTTTCCTAGGGCTTTTCGAATCATATTGGCATCTAGGTGGCATTCTCTTCCTGTGTTGATCTGGACCGATGGGACCCCATGTCTAGTTACCCTATCAGCATCTATGGTGGTTGTGACGTCGCCTGCTATCATGCCTACTTTACGCTTCCCTTTCAGCCGGTCGACCATAGCCTCGATCAGGGCAGTCTTGCCCGCTCCAACCGATCCCATAACATCCACAGCGAGGATCCCACGCTTGTTCAAGACGTCAAGGTTCTCTGCGGCTAGCCGCTCGTTCATGAGTATGAGGTCTCTTCCAACCTCTATGTCGAGGCTCTCCTCTTCCTTCGCTGTGACAACAACGCGTCCCGGCATTTTGACCCCCAAGAATGATGACCGTTGCAGGATCTCTCCACTAAAGTTTTCGTTTGAAGCTTGGAAAGGGTGTGATAGGAATCCAATGTCAAGCGGTTAAAGTTGATTTATATTCCAGCCAGGACCTATTTATCATGATGATGAATTCTTTCAAAGAGCAGAGCGTGATCAGCCCACGCGATGAAGATAGACGACGGGCGAACTGAATATCTCGCCCGGTCGTTCTAGGAAAGTTTTTTACTGATTCAGATTTATCTGAGTGGGATCTCGATGGTCTGCACGGTCGTAGTTGGAGGCTTCTATGGTGACGAAGGTAAGGGGAAGCTTATCTCGCACCTAGCCCTGAAAGACAAACCAAGCATCATCGCTAGGGGTGGGGTTGGACCGAACGCAGGTCATACAGTGGAATATCTCGGAAAGACCTATTCTCTCAGGATGATTCCAAGCGGGTTTGTCTACGATAAGGCTAGGCTACTCATCGGTCCAGGTGTACTCATCAACCCAAAGGTCCTGTTAGAAGAGGTTGTTAGAACCGGATGCGAGGGGAGGCTTGGAGTTGATCGTCAATGCGCCATAATCGAAGAGAAACATATCAAAGAAGAAACCGAGTCCTCCCATCTTGTGCGAAAGATAGGCTCAACGAAGAGTGGTATCGGCACCTGCAGCTCGGATCGGGTTCTTAGAAGAGCGAAGTTGGCCCGAGACCTTCCGGAATTGTCTAAGTATCTTACGGACGTCTCATTAGAAGTCAACGAGGCGTCGGAAGGGGGATCCAACATCCTGGTTGAGGGAACGCAGGGCACATTCCTCTCCTTATATCATGGAACCTATCCCTACTGCACGGCTAAGGATGTCTGCGCCTCAGCCATCTGCTCCGACATTGGAATCGGCCCCACAAGAGTGACAAACATCCTTGTAGTCTTCAAAGCATACGTCACCCGCATCGGTGAGGGACCTCTACATGGACAACTATCACGAGAGGAAATGGTTAGACGAGGTTGGCTCGAGTATGGCACGGTGACCAGGAGAGAGAGAAGAGCCGCCCCCTTCGATTTCAAGCTGGCCAAGAAAGCCGTACGATTGAACGGAGCTACAGAGGCAGGCATAACGAAGCTAGACGTCGTCTTTCCGGAGAGCAAGAGCGCAAAGGACTTCGAGCAGCTGCCGATCCCTGCGAGACAGTTTATTGAAGAAGTAGAGAAGGATATAGGGATCCCGATTTCTCTGATCGGGACCGGACCGGGTTCCAAAGATGTTGTAGATCGAAGGGAACGAGCGGGACACTAACTACAGATCAAAAATGACGGGGTATGGGTCTACCATAGCTTGAATCGATCATAGACTTTGGTTGAAAAGACAGCGATGTAAGGGACCACGCAGTCCCATATACTCTGTTCCGCATTTACCAAGGTCGCACCAAGGATTACAGCGTTCCATGAAGTTATTACAAAACCTCCTAGACTGAACTTGGCGTAGCTAATGTTTAAGACGTAGGTAAAGAATAGAATATTGGCAAGTATCATAATCAAAATTCTCAAGGTCGTTCCCGCGATGCCAAGTGGGACGTAGTTCCTTAAAGGTTTCAGAAGCTCGCCGTTTGGCTTCTTGTATCTTATTCGTAATCCTACATAGAATACGAGGATAAGAGGTAACGTTGCAACAAATTTCATAATTGGACCTATCGGAGCAAACGGATCAAAAAACATCAAACCGAACATCCCGATGAGACTGCACAGTAGGCCGGAATAGAATCCGAAGATCAAGAAGCAGATAATCCATATGATACTGACAGGATCTATTAACGCGATACCCCAAACAGGCAACCTCGGAACATAACGTGTCGTAAACATGGATGTCACAAAGGATAATGCGCCGAAGAACGCTGCCCCGGCTATCGCCTTACTATAGCTGTGCGCTGTTCGTCTCATCGTCTTTCCGAGACTTCTGCTCCGGTTCGCTGCGCTTATAGCTTTTTGGGTTATAACCCAAAAACGAGTAAGGCATTCCGCGATCGCTCGCCATCGCAGGAAACATAAATTATGCGATATCTCATATTGGCTGTCACGCTAACGTTTCCGATGAACAGTAGCCGTGCGCTTGTTCGCTAACTAGGTAGTCTTGTTGATATTCGACGTTCACACACATACCGGTAGATACTCATCGTGCTCAGCGATAAGTCTAGAGGAGTTGATCCTGGCCGAGAGGATGAATGCGGATGGAATCGTTGTCACTGATCACGACCACCTTATGGACGAGAAAGAAGCGGAGTATCTGAGTAGAAAATATGAATTCATTGTTCTGCCCGGGGTTGAGATTTCGGCTCAGGGCGTCTACGCTCACATATTAGCCTTCGGCATAAAGAGAGAGATCGGCCCCGACATGGGGGTCGAGGAAACTCTCGCCAGGATACATGAGCAAGGCGGAGTTGCTGTAGCCGCTCATCCGTTACGCTATGTAGACGAGCTGGACAGAAGCGTTTGGAAAGGGCTGGACGCTATTGAGACCCTGAACCCCCACTGTTCTCAAGAACAGAATATGAAGGCTAGAGAGATAGCGTGTGATTGGGGACTCCCACAGATCGGCAGCTCAGACGTCCACAACTCATCGATGGTTGGAACGTATGCCACGCGTTTCAGCAGTAGCATAACCAACATGAACCGGTTGAAAGAGGCAATATTGAACGGTGAGGCGGAGCCGATAGCCTTCCGAAGAGCTAGGCGTGGATTCTAATCAGCCCTGTTGGTTTGCCTAGGCTTTTATACGAGTTTACTTCAAATCCTACAACATGCCTAGTTGGGCAAAATCTTACTGGGTAGCCTTCTGGAGCGTAATCGTCGGCTTCATACTTTCCTTATTTTGGATCATTATAGCAGGCCTAGTTCTGACGATGTATCTGAGATTCGAGGTTAATACGATAGCACAGTACGTGGAGCAGAATAAGATATATGAGATCTATCAGGCGCCGGGGCTGGTGACAGTCGCGGCGGTTGTAATCTTCTTTCTAATCCTGTCCAGCCTCAGCTTCTATGCCGTTCTTGTAAAGTACACGTGGAATGAAATCCATAAAGAGATTGAGAAGCAGCTGGAGAAGCTCCGGCAAAAATAGGCTGTTACGCTGGTATCACAAACTTGTTAACCAAGAATGCTAATCACAGCTATGAAGAATGAATGATTCTATGATATGATCTCTTCTCGAGTTCTCAACGGCTTATCGTATAAGCCCTTGTATAAACACTTGTTGCAATCAAGCTTCGAGATTTCTGCGTTGTAGAGCGAACACCACTCCCATAGTTTATCTCTTATCCTGACAAGGCTTTTGAACCTGCATTGCCTCTCCTTGGAGACCATTTCGCATGGCCTCTACCTAACTCAGCTATCACGTAGATATAATCATTCAGAACAGCATCAAAGCAACGCTGTATTCAAGCAGAGAGCAAGATCATGTTGGACTATGCCCATACCTGACGTGAACGATTGAAACACTCAACCTCCTTTTCGAAGACTTCAAATCTGAACACACTTCACCTCTGCCCTAAGGCTGAAAATTTGATTATAGACGCGCATGCGCATGTCGGTGGCCCGCCGTCTGAAGCTGAGCCGAAGAACTTCGTACGTCTACTCGAGAAGAGCAACATCGACAAAGCGATCGTTTTCAGATATGTTTAAGGAAGACCAACAAGCGTCGGAAATCGATTCATACACTTCACCGTGGAGAAAAACCCCGAACGACTATTAGGCTTCACTTGGATCGATCCAAACGATCAAGGAGCCGCGAACGAAGTAAGAACGGCGATACTGAAATGGAAGTTTAAGGGCATAAAACTGCATATGCAGATCACACCTTCACCTATTAGCAAACTCAGAGAGGTCTTTCAAGAAGCTGAGAAATTATCTGTTCCTATAGTTATTCACTTGGCCGAGGGCTTCGATTTCCTAAACGATCTCTCTAGGGAGTATAGTGTCAACGTTATAGTAGCTCATTTGGGCACCGGAGTCTACAATCTAGACCCGAAGCGTTTGGAGAAGGCATTGGCGTTATCAGGGAACAACGAGAATATCTACCTAGAGACCTCTGGGAATACCTTCTTCTTTGTAGAACATGCCGTAAAGAGACTGGGCCCTTCAAAGATAATCTTCGGATCCGATTTTCCTCATGAACATCCTCTCGTCGTTGCAAGAGCTATAGACCTGCTCGATCTGTCGTCAAGAGACAAAGATCTAATTCTTGGAAGAAACATCAGCGGACTTATCGGCGCTCATTAGAGGATCCAATCATTCAAACTGGGTCTAACCGTCTGAACCCGCGGCCGACAAGGCTGTGATAACTCAATACAGACAGTCATAACGTGATTGAATGCAAGGTTTACGGCTATTCAACCGTGACGGATTTTGCAAGGTTTCGTGGATGGTCTACATCGCTACCGTTGACCGTCGCCACATAGTATGCCAAGAACTGAAGCGGTATCACGTACGTAAGCGGGGTAAAGAGTTCTGGAACGCCGCCAGGCATCGGAACAAAGTCGTCTGAAAGGCTCTCGACCTCCTTGTCATCTTCTTCAGCCATCGAGATTATCGACGCGCCCCTAGCCTTCATCTCCATGATATTCCCCAGGATCTTCCTTCGATTCTCGCCGTTCGGCGCGATGAAAATCACTGGGTAGCCTTCATCGACCACTGCTATGAATCCATGCTTACTCTCGGCCGCAGGATATGCCAGAGACGGAATGTACGAGAGTTCAAGCAGCTTCAACCTTCCCTCCATGGCCGTGGGAACGCTCACGCCTCTTCCGAGAAAACAGAAGCTCGGTTTCGAATGGTGTCTAAGCGATATCGTCTTGATGAGATCCTCGGTTCTCTGGATGGTCAAGCCCATTGCGTCGGGAACCTTCTCCAACTGTTCGATAAGGTTCTTGGAGGCCTCCTCTGTGATAGTGCCTCTTCGTAAGGCGAGAGTGATCGCAAGCTTCGTCAGTACTGCGACCTGTGCTGTGAAGGTTTTTGTCGCTGCTACTCCAATCTCGGGCCCCGAGTTCTGTCCGATGTAGACGTCTGAGAGCGTTGTCATTGTGGATCCCATAACGTTTGTGACGGATATTATGGTCGCTCCTCTCTTCTTGGCTTCTCTTAGCGCGTTCAACGTGTCTGATGTTTCTCCCGACTGGCTTACCGCTATCACGACGGTGCCAGCATCGATTATCTCTCCGAACTGTTCAGAGAACTCTGAGGATATAACAGCTTGACATGGGATCTTTGCAAGCTTCATGAAGGCGTAGCTTGCTGCTAGACAAGCATGGTAGGAAGTGCCGCATGCGACGAAGAAGAACCTCTTAGCTTTCGCAAGGTTCGTCGCTATAAGGTCGTGATAGATCTGCTGGGTTCTTAACGCGTCCCGGACCGCTTGGGGCTGCTCATGTATCTCTTTCAACATGAAATGAGGGTATCCACTTTTCTGGGCCGCTTCATACGACCACGTTATCTCGAAGGGCTCCCTGGCCACGGGTTCACCGTCGGCAATCCTGAGTACGTTGACGAGGCCGGGCTTGAGGGTAGCCATCTCACCTTCGTTTAGAGCTATGGCGGTCTTTGCAAGCGGTAGTATAGCCGTCGCGTCTGAAGCGCAGAACGAGCCGTCATGTCCGGAGCTTAATACCAGTGGGCTCTCACGTCGTGCACATACGATCTTACTTGGGTTGGAAGAGGACACAGCCGCAATAGCGTACGATCCTTTCAACCTCTTCGTTGCCAGTCGTACAGCTTCTTGAAACGTCTCGCTAAGCTTCAGGTAATCCTCGATGAGGTGGGCGATAACCTCCGAGTCGGTTCGCGACTTGAAGATATGACCCTTCTCTTCAAGCTCTCGTCTCAGCTCGGCGAAGTTCTCGATTATCCCGTTGTGAACAATAGCTAACTCTTCCTTGCAGTCGGTGTGGGGATGAGCGTTAACATTAGATGGCGCTCCATGTGTGGCCCAGCGTGTATGTCCGATCCCAAGACTGCCCTCCATATCATCAAGGTCAATTCTTCCATGAACCTCTTCTATCCGTCCCTTATCCTTCTTCACGGTCAACCTGCCATCCGCGACTGTTGCCTGTCCAACAGAGTCGTAGCCTCTGTACTCGAGCCTCTTCAGAGCCTCGTGAATCAACCGAGCCGCGCGGCCTTCCGTAAGTGTGCATCCAAAGATGCCGCACATGACACATCACATTTTACTGAGGTCTGGAAACCTACAGATAAACTAAGAGGGAAAATACCGAGCTCTACCCAGATGATGATTCTGAATGTGCAACGAATCTTCAATGAAGTCTTATATAGAACTGTTTTGAGATTCGTTCCGCATGTTTCCTCGTGTTCTCGACGAGATATCAGAGATCATGGTTAAGAGTCCGGTTACGATCGAGTGCGAAAAACTCTTCATAGACGCGGCGCGCTTAATGGAAGAGAAGAATATTGGAAGCCTAATAGTCGTCGAGAACGGTAAGTCAGTAGGAATAGTTACAGAACGAGATTTCCTACGCCTTGCCGCAGCGGGGGTAGACACAAGCAACACGCCGATAAGAGAGCACATGACGAAACCTGCGGTGGCATGCCATCCTTCAACGAAGATTGTGGAAGCTTACCTGTTGATGCGAAAGAAGGGGGTTCGCCACTTGCCGGTTCTTGAGAAAGATGGAACACCTGTCGGAATGGTTACGATGCGCGATCTTCTTGCCTACGGCGAGCTGAGGCTTTAAGAAGACAAGACCCTCGCAGAGACCTGTTACATCCTCTCTAGCAGGTTGATCCCTAGGACGCTCATAGCGTTATTCAGAACGATTCCTACAGCCTTCACAAGCCCAGCCCTAGCGTTTCTAACCTCGATGTTTTGCGCTCGTATGACGTTGACCTTCTCGTAGTACTCATGAAACTTCTCAGCCAACATATTCGCGTAGTTGGCGATGTCATCAGGCCTCAGGTTGTGCGAAGCCTTCAAGAATATTTCTGGGAACCTAGAGATGAAAATCAGCAGCTCCTTCTCTATTGGATGAGTGAGCTTCGAGTAATCGGCAGATGTGGGATGGGCGCCGAGCTTCCTCATTATCCCGGAGACTCTTGTGTAAGCGTAGTTTATGAAAGCGGCACTATTCCTTTCGAAATCTAGAACCCGATCCCAGGTGAATATGACGGTCTTCGCAGGTTCGACGGAAAGGAGAGCATACTTCATCGAGCTTATCCCGATATTGCTTGCTATCGCGCGTTTCTCATCTTCGGATAGTCCCGAGGTTCTCTTCGATACCTCGTCATAGGCCTTCGCGATAGCCTCATCAATTACATCGTCAAGCGCGACGAACCTCCCGCGCCGACTTGACATCTTGTACCCTGGAAGTTCGACCAGACCAAAGGCGAAGTGCTCTTGCCTCGCGGCCAATCCTCCCTTATCCAGAGCGTAGAGTGCAACCTTCAATTGAAGCTGAGCCAACGTCTGTTCGGCGCCTATAACATTCACAACACTATCTGCTAGCTCGAACTTCTTTATGCTGTAGGCTATGTCTCGTGTCGTGTAGAGGGTGGTTCCGTCAGAGCGACCTAGTGTCAAACTGGGGAGATGGTAGCTGGATCCTATGTTCAAAGTTCTTCTGAGGCCTAAGGTGTCGACCGTCGTCTCGACATCAAGCTCCAACGTTCCCTGAACGTCGTGGACGTATGGAGTCTTCAGAAGTTCTTCCATAACCTTTGAAACCCGACCCGTCCATAAGAGGTCGCTCTCCCAATCCCAAGAGTCGAAGTATATGTCAAGTCTGGAAAGGGTCTCTCTGAATCCTTCGAGGCAGATCTCGGCCACATGTCTGACGAGCTGCTTGGTATCCTCCTCTCCACTCTCGTAATCTCTGATCAGCTTGTTGACGCTGCCTTCAGGGTCTGGATCGAGAGATATAGCCTCCTTCAACTCTTTGAAGGCCTTTGGATGTTTCTCTTCAAGCTCCGCAGCGACTGAAGCCCATTCATCAAGCTCCTTCGTAAACGCCTGAGTCTTTTCCGTGTCCCTGCGAGCTGCCAGTTCCCTCGTTATTCTCTGAATCTCTATTAGGCAGGATGTGATGCTGTAGATTTGGCCCATGAAATGGTCTGACTTGACGGCTGGCCTCGGTCTTCCAATCTTATCGTACCCGTAGGCTATGATGGCTGTCTGTCTTCCCATGTCGTCAACGTAGTAGTGCCGTGAGACGGTGTGGCCACGAGCTCTAAGCATCCTCGCCAAAGCGTCGCCGAGTACAGGGTTTCTCGCTTGGCCGATGTGGATAGCATGGATCGGGTTCACGCTTGTATGCTCAACGATGATCTTCTTTGGATGATCCGTCTTAACGTGTCCGAATGTTTCTGGCGAATCTAGGATGGTATCCACGATTTGCTGAGCCGCACGCCCGTAGTTCAGTCTAAAGTTGATGTAGCCTGAGCCGGCTAACTCGACTGAGGCGATGAGACTGCTTCTCGACACGTCGATCTTTTCCAAGATCCGCTTTGCAATCTCATCCGCTCTCAGGCCGAGAGATCTGCCAAGTTCGAAACATATTGAAGACGCTAGTTCCCCAAATCTGATCGATGGTGGAACCTCAAGCGATACCCTTGGTAACTCGGCCTCAGGAAAAGCCTCTGCCAAGGCTTCGCGGAGCGCATTCTCAGATTGCCTTCTAAAATCGCTGAATACATCAACGCGTAGAGGAGATTTCAAAACAATAAACACTTGATTCTGTTATGAGCGATTCTTCGGGTCAGCCAATCAACCCCGAAAGTTCTATGCGACTTCACCGGTCGCCAAGCCTTCGACCGCACATCATTTGTAAGCTTGCTTCCGAAGTCCCCGACGTCTCTTTACAAGCTTCATGTGCAGAATCCAGACTATTACTCGGTAAGGACTTTAATATTCAGCGTCACACGATCAGGATATCTAGGTCTGCCCAGTTCATTATACTCTTCTTCTGTCAACCTCAGAGTGAGCCTCGGCGTTCCCGCGTACTGCGTGAAACCTGGCAGTTGACTTAGAGATCTCTGGACCGCTATCGTGACGCCTGCAATCTCCTTTTCAACCCCCATAGGGATCGCAACCGGTCCTTTGAATGATTCTCCAATGACAAGTTCGATCATTGTAACGCCCTGCGGCGACTGGACTGGTGTCACGGTTAGTACCATGGCCTCGATGGTAACCTCACCCATCTATGTCAACCTTCTCGAACTATCGTGGAAGTCGAATATTAAAACAATACTAGCCAGCGTCGAAGCTCTAAGTGCAACGATTAGACATTCGCGGTTTAACCCGACCGTTCAAGAATACTCCACGTGAAACATGCTGAAGTTGTCACAACACTAATCATTCATAGTCAAAAGCTACCGCGCAGAAGTTCACACGTTATTGGTTGAGGCTGCGACGCAATTTACACAGGCACTATCCTGATACCGTCAGAGTCGAAGTTCAGCTTCCTATGACACTTCGGACAGTAGCCGTTATGCCTCTGGATTATCTCAACAGGTGACTCAAGCTCAAAATCATCGTAGAGTACGGTTCCACAAACTCTACAAACTATCCTCTGAGGCATGGTCGTCCACATCGTAGCTAGACGAGGAACTCAATATACCTTACGGATGCTACGATCAACTCTGTTGGAACTGCTCAGGGTTATGAAACGGACTCTCTTTGCCCACGTGGAGGACGATCTTAAGTACTTAACAAACCATTCCATTCTTGACGGCAAATCGGTTCAACTGCGATGTCTGTGAAGCTCACGTAGTTTCGAGCAGTAATGTTGGGCGGAGCCTGGGCGGGTATGGGAGAGCGGCCGCCTCTCGCCGAAGCCTAGCCAGGATAGGGCGCAGGCCTCCGGAGCCTGTGACAGGGGTTCAAATCCCTTCCCGCCCGCCATAAACCAGAGCGATTCTTGCGAGATCGGTACATTTTGGGAGACTTGCATTCATTTGAAGAGTCGTTAGCCCAGTTGGGTCCACGTGGAACTTCATTTCTCAATAGTATTTAGACTCAACCGACAAATACCTTATAGCCTAATTGTTCGAATTCAAGCGGCCGCACCAGCCTACGCACACACACTTGCTATTCTAACGGGCCGAACAAGTGGTTTGGGAGAAAGAGGGTATGGATATGCCCATTAGGTTTTGTCTATTTCTGTGCTGCTTGTGCTTTCATGACTGCTCTCATAGTCTCCTTGCCTTGTTCGTACGGTATTATTTCATTTACTTCAAAATCATAGAAAGCTCCGAACATACTATGATTTCTTAGACATGTTAAAGCGTCTCCTTCACTGATAACAAATCCTGACCTTCCATCAATGAAGAAACCGAACTCTTTGATCTCTCCCTTCTTCATTAGATCTTCTATACCCGCCCACATCTTCTTCGAGAGATTTGAGTACTCTTGAGGATCCCTGGGCCACGGGGCCATACGGTTACTTCACCAAACTGTCAAGAATCTAGCCATCAATTCACCTCCTTACAATTGATGCAAGATAGTCTTCATCTTCTATTCATATAAAACCAGTGAGAGATCTTCTAAGCCATGTACTGTGGCAAACGGATCGGTTTGTAGCCGTACCAAGGGATACACACCACCTAGTTGTTGTGGTAGTTCATGTTTGGGGAAGAATCCCCAAACCCCCTCCTTATTTGACTACTGGTCCGCTAACGCTCACTGGCCTGTCTGGATTTCGCGAGGAGGATAAGGCTGTGATGTTGGAGAAACTCCTTTCCAACTTGTGCAGACAGCTTACATGAAAGACTCAAAATAGATTAGGCTTTATTGGATTTCACGATAAGCATCAGCGGGAGCCTTAAATTAGTGCTTCGATTAAGAAAGAATCGGTGTAAGAGCTAATATGAAAGGTGCTTTGGTGTTCTTGGCAGTCTTCATTATTCTAATAGTCGTCACTTTGCAGTATCCTGATTTGCCACCTGGACTACAGATCTATTATCAACTCGGCTTGCCAGAAACTGAGTATCCAGTGCTTGGCTTGCCGGCGACAACATTGGTGATTGCTCTGTTTAATGGAATTCTGTACGGTGTCATAGTCTGGTTGTTCTTTACATTTGCTGAAAAAGCTAAAGGAAGAAAGACTGCTGCAAAGAGCGAAACCCATCCGCCAATTCAACCAAAGAAATTCTGCCTAAACTGGAGTCGAAATCCCTATCAGTGCTAAATACTGTCCCAAATGCTCTGCCAAACAGTAAACTCAACAGACAAAAAAAGGGTCCTTCACTCTTTGTGATTGGTTGGACCTGTGCACTCGCATTTTCCTAGACCTGATGGTTCGGTCTTGGGCGGCGTTCATGTTCTGCCAAGGCCAGCTCCATGTGGGAGAAGCTCTTTTCCAAATTGTCAAGTCCAATCTCTCCAACACTTAGGTTGGCATATTCGAATCCCTTGTCAAACGTGTTTCCGGTTGCGTTTTCACAGGTTTCTGTAGTCTCAAGCATGTGAGCGAGGGTTCTCCAAATTATCTTAGTTCGTGTTCAAAGGGACCAGCGATATTCAGATACGCATTGTGCACGTTCTCTTTGAATTCCTCGCATTCTTCTGTATGTTTTGGATTGAGTTGTTTACACCGATTAAGAGAGAGATGGTGGAAAGAATATTTCGATTAGGCTTAGCTGAAGCTTCAAACGCCGTAAGGGAGACAGATCTTTGAAAGCTGTGGTTCTGGCTGCAGGGCAGGGGGTTAGGCTTTGGCCTCTAACCGAGACAAGGTCCAAACACATGATCCCTATTGGCGGAAGACCGATAATATCATACGTTATGGAGTCGCTGAGAAATAACGGGTTTTCGGATGTTCTAGTTACAGTAGGGTACAGGAGAGAGGCGATACAGGCCTATCTTGGAGATGGAAGCCGCTTCGGTATCTCCATGGAGACTCGACGAACCCATATGGACTGTAGGATCTAGGCTATGTGCTAAGAGACTCTGTCACAAGTGTCCCGTTCAGGATCTATGTGACAATGTAACAGGCATCAAGCTCAAGGATGCTGTTATGATTTGGGAAAAACCCTCGGTTTAGTCCAACAAGGTGATCACCACGCTTGCAAGGTGCCGTATGCCAAGGTAATTGTGTGTTTGGCAGCCATTCCTCAAAGATTGCGCTTGACGGGACAGGATGCAACAGAAAACCTCTTTAGTTGCCGTCGGTACAATCGCTCCTCAAGGAGATGAAACACGTGCTTCTCAACAAGAAGGCAATAACGAGGATGCAGGGAATCGCGGCTATAGTTGTCATCGTTATCGCTGTAGTTGCTGGCGCGTATTACTACTATTCAACCCTTCCACCTGCTCCGCCGATACCGCCGCCTCTCGAGGAGCCGACTAAGATCTTTGTCAGTGCTGAGACGTACGACTTCGTGACGGACATCGATCCAGCCTACAGCTTCTCCGGCGAGATCATCGCGATGGCCAACGTCTACGAAACACTTCTAGTTTACACTGGAGGTGATCCGGAGGTAAGGCCAGCTCTGGCAACCAGCTACGAAGTCTCCCCGGACGGGTTGACGTGGACTTTCAAGCTGAGGGAGGGTGTGAAGTTTCATGAGGGTACTCCTTTCAACGCGACCGCCGTCAAGTATTCCTTCGATAGGATACGGGAACTAGGAGCTGGCGCGGTTTACATCTGGGATCCTGTTAAGGAGCTGAACATCGTAGATACCTACACCGTGCAGTACACACTTAGCTATCCGGTCCCCTTGCAAAGGATCGTTGCGTCTGTATACGGCGCTTGGATCTACAGTCCCAAGACTGCTCAGATCGAGAACCTACATGACTGGTTCAACGCCGGACATGACGCTGGTACTGGCCCATACATCATCGAGACCCTTGAAAGGGGAGTCCAACTGACCGTCACATGGTTCAAAGACTACTGGGGAGGATGGGGCGGACCCCATGGCAAGGACCGAATTGCCAAGGTGGTCTTCAAGATCGTTGAGGACCCGGCAGTCAGAGTTCAGATGATAGAGGCTGGAACCGTTCAGCATGCGGAGGGCATCCCCTCGGAAGAGAGGAAGAGACTCGAGACTCTGACGGACATTCAGATCACGTGGGAGCCCATGTTCTTCACGCACTATGCATTCATGAACACCAAGAGCCAATACCTGAGTAACAAACTTGTGCGCCAAGCACTGGCCTTCGCATTTCCATACGACGACTACATTGCAACAGGCGAAGGCGCCTTCATTCAGCCGGTGGGACCGATACCGCACGGAATGTGGGGGCACATAGATGACCTCTTCCAATACAAGTATGACCTAGAGAAGGCAAAAGACCTCTTGACACAAGCCGATTACCCCAACGGCGGGTTCAAGCTGACATACTACTACATTTCGGGCGTGCTTGCTACAGGAACCGCAGGAGAACTCTGGAAAGCCGAATTGGAGAAACTTGGCATCGAACTAGATGTCAGGAGCATGACGTGGCCAAGTCTCTGGGAATTGATCAAGCGAGGACCGGAAGCCAAACCGGGATATGACATATGTGCATGGGCTTGGTGGCCGACCTTCATAACGCCATACGATTTCCTCTACTCTATGTGGCACACCGAGGAGAAACCACTCTGGAACGCAGGATTCTACAGCAATCCCGAATATGACGAACTGATAGACGGTGCCTACAAGCTAGAAGGACCGAGCCCAGACGAAGCCCTCAAGCTGTACCGCCAAGCCCAAGAGATCCTGATCGAAGACTGCCCGACAGTCTTCCTTGACGACCTGCGATCGCCTTTCGTCATGCGCAGCAATGTCAAGGGTTTCGAGTACAATCCAGCTTACGGCTATGACACGTTCATCTTCTGGGAAATGTGGATCGAAGACTGAGGGCAATAGATAGATAGCAAAGCGCTCGCAACAATTGTACACTCATAATAGGGATATCCTGAACCGTCTGCATTTTGCGGAAAGGATATCCCAACCCCATATTTTTGAGCGCGTGATCCAAAGAGGGAATCTGGTTGGCAGACCTTAGGAGGTACATAGCAAAACGTCTGATACAGACGATCATAATCATACTAGGGATATCAGCAATCACTTTCTTCCTTGCGAGAATCGCCCCATCTGATCCAGCGGCGCTTTGGGTAGGGATACACGCTAGAGCGGAACAGATCGAAAGAGCCCGCGCGGAATTGGGACTGGACAGGCCATTGTACGTGCAGTACTACATCTACATTCGCGACCTGATAGGCGGCAACTGGGGAATCTCTTATCGCACCCGTAGACCCGTCATCGAGGACATAATGAATTACCTACCGGCAAGTCTGGAACTCGCAATAATAGGGCAGATCATAGCGACCAGCATTGGGATACCCCTAGGAGTGATAGCGGCTTCCAAGAAAGACACGAGGATCGACCACTCGAGCAGAGTTCTTGCAATAGCGGCGCTCTCGGTTCCGGTTTTCTGGATAGGCATACTCCTGCAGATCTTCTTCGCCCGCACCTTAGGTATCCTGCCCATCGAGGGAAGGCTGGACCTGCACATCGCAATGACAAATCCCATTCATGAGATAACGGGCTTCTATCTCATCGACAGTCTCGTGACTGGGAACTTCGTAGCATTTACAGACGCTCTCAAACACATAATTCTTCCAGCCGTTGCTCTCGCAGCCTACTCGACGGGCCTCTCGGTCAGAATGACGAGGTCCACTATGATAGAGGTCCTGAGAGAGAAGTATCTGAAGACAGCAAGAGCATTTGGTTTGCCGGAAAACCAAATCAGATTCAAGTACGCATTGAAGAATGCGATCGTTCCAACGCTTATGGTTCTTGGAATATCATTCAGTTGGTCGCTAACCGGAGCGTTCCTCGTCGAGGTGATCTTCAACTGGCCGGGGCTCGGAACCTACCTGTGGCGAGCAATATTGGCTGTCGACTACCCTGTCATCGTAGGGATAACGATCATAGCTGCATTTGTGATTGTTTTCGTGAATCTTGTTCTTGATCTTGCCCAAGCGTGGATTGATCCTAGAGTAAGGCTGTAGGATGTTCTGCGATGTCAAAAGTGCCCGTCTTGACCGAAGAACAAGAAAAACGCAAGGCAAGATTCAGGGAAATCCGCCTCACACTACACATACTGTCGAGAAATCCTCTTTCACTCGCTAGTGTCATCATATTCGTGTTTCTCCTTTTTCTGGCCGTTTTTGCTCCGTGGGTGGCTCCGTACCCAGACGCGTACAAGGGCATCCCACATGTCGAGGACAAGTACAAACCGCCCAGTCCCGAACATCTGTTCGGAACAGATTACCTTGGCCGCGACGTCTTGAGCCTCATAATCTTTGGAACGAGACTCTCTCTCATGGCCGGGTTCACAATAGTCGCGATTGCTGTGGCAATAGGGTGGCCGTTAGGCGTCATAGCCGGCTATATCGGAGGAAAGGTTGACGACGTCATAATGCGGATCACCGACATGTTCCTAGCCTTTCCGTCTCTGGTGCTGGCATTGGTGATCGCTTTCGTACTAGGACCCAGCCTGATCAATTCCATGATTGCGATATCAGTTGCTTGGTGGCCTTGGTACACGAGGCTGGCGCGAGCGGATGCGGCTTCGCTAAGGGAACGAGCGTTCGTGGAGGCGTCCAAAGCTATCGGTTTGAGCGATTGGACGATAATGCTTCAACATATTCTGCCTAACACGATGTCCCCTATAGTTGTGCAAGCGACGATGGATCTTGGCACGGCGATACTGGCGGAAGCCGGGCTCAGCTTCCTCGGCCTGGGGGCTCAACCTCCCACACCTGAATGGGGGCTCATGATCAGCATGGGCCGGGCCGTGACCTTCTCTGCTTGGTGGTATGCCACTTTCCCTGGAATCTTCATCTTCATTACGGCGATGGCGTTCAACCTTCTGGGAGACGGCTTGAGAGAAGCCCTCGACCCCAAACTCAGAAGGATCAGAGGCGTCTAGGCTTGGTCAGAATGACGAGCCCACTTCTTTCGGTTGAAGATCTCAGGGTTCACTTTGACACGTATGAAGGCGTAGTGAAGGCTCTGGACGGTGTAGGCTTCGAGATCCTTGACGGCGAGATGTTCGGCCTGGTAGGCGAAACTGGTTGTGGTAAGACGATTACAGCTTTGTCGATAATCAGGCTGATACCTGAGAACGGAAGGATCATCGAGGGAAAGATACTTTTCAGAACGGAGAACCTGCTCGACAGGACCGAGGAAGAGATGAGGAGGCTAAGGGGCGGCAAGATCTCGATGATCTTCCAAGACCCAACAGTCTCGTTGAACCCCGTTTTCACAGTAGGACAGCAAATAACAGACGTAATAGCGGTTCATCAACACGTCGAAAGAAAAGAAGCAGCGGAAAGGGCGGTCGAGGCCTTCAAGCTTGTCGCGCTGGCCGACCCCGAGAAGACACTGAAGCTCTACCCTCATGAGCTCAGCGGGGGGATGCAGCAGAGGGTCATCATAGCCATGGCGCTCTCATCCAACCCCGACATGTTGATAGCAGACGAGCCGACCAGCTCGGTTGATGTAACAATTCAGGCACAGCTGCTGAAGCGGCTACTGGAGATAAAGAGCTCCGAGAATCTAGCTATTCTTCTGATCACGCACAACATGGGCATAGTAGCCGAGACATGTGACAAAGTCGGTGTAATGTACGCTGGAAACGTTGTCGAAATGGGAGCCATGAGAGGGGTTCTCAAGAACCCGTTACACCCGTATACCAAAGGGCTCCTGGAGGCTATTCCCAAACCACAAACGAGAGCGAAGAGGCTTCCTATAGTGAAGGGAACGATACCGGACCTGATCAACCGCCCTAGAGGCTGCGCATTTCACCCTAGGTGCCCGTACACCATGGAGATTTGCAGGGATGAGAAGCCCGCCACGGTGGAGATCGATCAAGACAAGTGTGTCGCGTGCCATTTGGTGAAGAGGTGATCGCAATCTGGAAAGGTCCTTAATCGGGATAGAGGGCCTGAAGAAGTACTTTCCCATCAAGGGCTTCCTATTCGAGACCCTTGGCTACGTGAGAGCCGTAGATGGCGTATCCTTCAGCATTGGAGAAGGAGAAGTCTTTGGCCTAGTCGGAGAATCAGGTTGCGGGAAGACTACTCTAGGACGGTGCATCCTCCGCCTGATCGAGCCCGATGCAGGAAGAATCCTCTATGACGGAACAGACTTGTTGAAGCTCAACAAGCGCGAGCTCAAGAAGACAAGACAACATTTGCAAATCGTATTCCAAAACCCGCTTTCTTCTCTAGACGCAAGAATGAGTGTCAGGCGTCTTGTTGCGGAGCCCTTGGTCGCGCATGGCCAAACACAACAATTGGGGCGTAGAATTCTTCAGCTACTGGAACTCGTGGGTATGGGAGAAGAGTTCGCGTGGAGATACCCCCATGAGTTGAGTGGAGGGCAAAACCAGAGGGTGGCGATAGCTAGGGCACTAGCGTTGGACCCGAGGTTTGTGGTTCTCGATGAACCCACTTCGGCGTTGGATGTCTCAGTTCAAGCCCAAATATTGAACCTCTTACAGGATCTGCAAGATCGCCTAGGTCTGTCGTACCTATTCATTTCCCACGACCTGAACGTCGTACAGCATATCAGCAACAGAGTTGGTGTGATGTATCTGGGCAAGGTTGTCGAAACTGGCGATTTGCATGAGGTTTGGGAAAAACCGCTGCATCCCTATACCGAGGCCCTGCTATCGTCGGTTCCGATGCCTGACCCTGACTTGAAAAGGGAGCGTAAGGTGTTGTCAGGGGAAGTGCCCAGCCCTGTCAATCCTCCTCCGGGCTGTAGATTCTCGCCGAGGTGTGCTTGTGTGATGGATATCTGCAAGAGATCGGAACCTCAGATGACTGAGGTTGCCACTAATCACTACGTAGCCTGTCATCTACACACGTAGTGTCCCTTGTGGTTGGTCGGTTTTGTTCCGTGTGATGTCTGTGATGTGTCGTGTGCAGGGAGACATGTGCGGGAGTACGATAGCTACTTTTTGTTGAGGTCGCTGCAGGTAGGTAGGTCTCCCAAGGTGCGCGCAGCCTTTACGCTTCTTACCACGGCGTGCGCCACGTATCGAACAGCCGTCTAGCATATTATGTCCACGATCCCTTCACGCTCGCGTATTCTACGGATTCGCCCTGTGAAATCCGCGAATATTCTGTCTCCGTCCGTCGATATACTAACCGGTCTGATTGACATCGCCAACCCGTCATGCGCCATCTATGCCACCATGATTAGCTGTTCATTTGATAGATCCGCGTCTGCGGGCACCGCACCGATCGTGGTGGTCGAGTGGAGCATCCTAGCCTGCGGATAGTCAGGGATGATTTCTTCGAACTCCAGAAATTGTCCCCCCTCGCCTCTGACACTGGCAATGATCTTGCCGCTTCCAACGTTGTAGATGTTTCTAAGAGCATTCGTGGCTACTACCGCACCTACAGTTATCTTATCGGGCAACGTGATCGCTGAGGTCGGGTTCGGTATGGGTTTGAGAGATTTTGGACATAGATGAGATCCAGGCAAATAGTAACCATTGTTCGACGAAAAAAGAGGGAAAGAGAGGATGCAAGTCCTCCCCTCTCAGGTTGAAATCCCGTCAGAGGGACATTCAACCTGCCTAACACAAGGCTGAACATGACCTTAAACAACAGACATAGGCGAAACTAACACTGACAGAATCACATAGAAATAGAAATCAAGAACTCGACATTTCTAGTAAGCCTCCGGAGCCTGTGACAGGGGTTCAAATCCCTTCCCGCCCGCCACAAAAAAAGTTGAATCAAGTGACATGAACCCATTTTGAATAGTAGCTTGCTTGTTGTAGGCCGAAACAACCAGTGTATTCCAGCGCTTAACTTGTCAGGGCGTGGTCTGTCGGAGCCGATGTGTTGATCATGACTTATCTCTGGCTGCGGACGTTTGCAGCCATGGGAAAGAGTCTAATGATGTGGCCACCCATTTCTTGGATTCTTTCGAAGTTGGATCGCTGGTCAGGTGAGACCAAGGTTATGGCGACTCCTTTGTTTCCTGCTCTTCCTGTCCTTCCGATTCTGTGAAAGTAAACGTAAGGATCGTCTGGCACATCAAAGTTGATAATATGCGTTAGCCCCTCTATGTCCAAACCTCTTCCGGCCAAGTCTGTGGCTACCAATATTGAACGTCGACCTCTCTCAAACGCTTCCATAGCCGAGTCGCGCTGATTCTGAGTTAAGTTTCCGTTTATAGCTACTGATGGTACACCCCTCAAATGCAACAGACGATCCATCCAGAAAGTGTCTCGCTTTGTACGACAGAACAAGATTGCACGACTCGCTCTTTCGGAGCGCAGAAGCTTTAAGAGCGTTTGAATCTTGGTCCTCGAGTCTGTGAGAACATAGTATTGATCGATCTCTCTGACGTTAAGGTTGTCGGAGTTAATCAGCACCTCGCGTGGGTTCTTCATGTATTTTCTAGCGAGTTCCAGAATGCTATTGGGTATTGTAGCTGAGAATAATGCTGTTTGATGCCTTCCCCTTGCCGCCTTCAAAATCTTTTCGACGTCTTCAATGAAACCCATGTCAAGCATTCTGTCAGCTTCGTCCAGGATAACACACGTAACCTTGTCCAAGTCAAGTGAGTTGCTTTCTATAAGGTCTAGGAGTCGACCAGGTGTGCCAACAATTATCTGGGGATGATCCATCAAAGCATCTAACTGGGCGTAGATTGAGACGCCTCCATACAATGCCAGAGCACGTTTGCTGGTGTTCTTCGCGTACGAGTTTATGTCTCTCTGAACTTGGACTGCAAGCTCTCGCGTTGGAACGACTATCAACGCTTGAACAGCAGGATTACTATCGTCAATTATCTCTAGTATGGGCAGACCATAGGCTGCCGTCTTACCGGTGCCCGTATGAGCCTGTCCTATTACGTCACTTCCGCTCCACAATATTGGAATGACTTTTTCTTGTATCGGAAATGGCTTCCTGAATCCGAGATCATCAAGTGCATCCGTGATCTCTGGACTTAACCCCATATCTTTGAAACTGTTCATTTACTCTAGTCTCGTTGGCTCGGCAACAAAAACCGCGAGTCTCAAGTGCTCAACAGAAAACGTGATCGTGAATCCAATCAGTAATCCAGTTTCGCACTACTACACGGAATATGTTGAATACAAGCCTATTCGGTCTCTAGTGGCTTTTTCACTACTCACCGCGCCACGTTAAGACATATGCGCCCAACTCGCTTGGACGCTCTTTATAAGGTAGATGGTTGCGGTCTCGAACTACAAGAGTCGTGTGAAGCAAATTCTCAGTGATTCCAGCTCGCGTGTGTAGTTCGGGCGCTCCTTTTTCTTGCCGCTGAAGAGACGGTGCTTTGAATGAGGTATCTGCGCCTCACAACTGATGCAGAACCTCTTCTTCGCTTTTCTAGGCGTTCTTGTGGATACTTACAGGATAGAAGCGTCATGCTACACCTACAGCGAGTACGAGGATACTGAAGTTGTACTGAACGAGCTCGAAAGAAAACTACGAGAGTCGCTCTAGCATTTGCCAAGACCTAGAAACGACCTTTACGTTCCTTGTCGAGCCTTTTCCACAAGTTCTTCGCTTCATAATACGCGTCGGCTATTGTGAAGGGGTATATTTCGTTGCTGCATCCGCTACATCTCCCAGGATCGACACTCAACCTTGTAGATCGCGTCGCGTCAGACTCGACCCTGACATGCTCCAGGATTCGCTATTTTGACCTGCCGCAATTTCGATTTGTTTTCGTCGAACCGTAAAACTGATTCGGATTTGATTCAAATTAGTATTTCTGGTTTTCCTTCAGACGGAGCTGAAGCGCTTACAGATCTCGTCGACCTCTTTGATCAGGTTGAATTGTCTGGTGCGCATGCGTAGGTAGTTCCAATCTATCTCTTTGAACCTACGAGTCAGTATTCCCTCGAGATCCTTCAGGTCTTGGGGATCTCCATTTGCGATCTTCATGACAATCATATCCTCGAGTGGGACGCACCATGTCTTCATGCTACGGGTCAGGAGTCTCTCTTGACGCCGCCTCTTGAGGATCTCAGGATCCCATTTGAAACCGCGAGGGTGAAGGATCAAGTCGATGATTGTCTTCTTTCGCAGATCTATGAATCTCAGGGATGTGATTCTCTTCAGTTCCTCTTTTGTTGGAGGGGTACCAGAAACTAATTGGAATTCGTGGGTTTCAAGTTCTTGAATGAGCTCGGCAATTTTCTCAGTTGTGGCAACAGGGTCCACAGTAAAGTCCAGATCCTGTGTGAATCTTGGCTGACCGTAGAATCCTGCTGGTACTCCGCCGATCATTACATATTCAATACCTAAGTTGCGGAGGATCTTTAGGAATCGTTCAGCGCTTATCTTGAGCTTTACTAGCTCAGGAAAACGTGCCGACAAATCTACGACTGCCTTGCGAGTCTACCGAGTTCCAAAACCCTCTCCAGCGATGTGTGAAAGTCTGGTCCTCGGCTCTCCATCACGGAATATTCGTCTCTAAGTCTCTTCACTTCGTACTCGTCCAGAGTTTCGAGCCACATGAAAAAATTAGCCTTCCTCTGAGCTTCGACGCTGTTCACGGGACCAAGATACTCTTTGCGAACATTTCTCGTCCTCGGGTTGTACGAGCAGAGGTAATAGTATCGGCTACCCTTGGGGCCTCGTCTCTCTACTCTTACGAAACCCAATACATGACCCTCCTCGCTTTGACTATTGATTATTGGCTGTTCGGTGTCTATGTACAATTATTGTACATATAAACTTTCCCGACTCGTAAGGAAAAACAGGTGGAAAACTGACTTGCCCGCCTCGCATTGGACATTAAAGGCATTTTGGAAGCCCAACTAAGAGGCCTTCATTGTACCCAAGCGTCTCAAGATAGTTGAATAGGACCCTATGCGCAAGCCATGCATTCCTACGCGCAACCTGAATCTGACTGAATAATCGAATAACACCTGTCGGATCGTTGGTCACAGATACGTATCTATCCAGGTAGCCGATAATGCCAGCCTTTAGTGTTCGCTGTAGCCTTTGGAATTCAAGTATTCAATGAAGCCATCCCGCAGCTTCTTCCATTCTATTCCATACTCCGGAGCCTGTGACAGGGGTTCAAATCCCTTCCGTCTGTCAGACTGGACAAGATCGCTCTGGAGGACGAGCCAATAGATCCGACGGGAACTCTTGAAGTAGGCTTAGAACCCAATCGCAAAAAAGGAAAGGTAAGGAAGTTTCAGGGCGGTACAATCCGTACTGAGTCAGTTCCGGTTATCGGTGTTCCATCACTGAGTTGTCCTGTCAATGTCAGCAAGACTGGGTCTGTGTCAAAGATGCCTGCGGTTTCAAGTTCTTGGACGCTAAAGAAAACCATCATGTCTACGTATCCGTCGCCATTCACATCTTCATACGAGAATGCAAGTTTCGGAGCCTTTGCTGATCCACGTGTGGCCAAAGCTACTGAACCAATCATGATGGTGCTTGGGTTGATTGTTTCCACGTTAAAAGTTGCACTGCCAAGGATTGCTACTGGCAATAGTCCTTCTTCATTTGGATTAATACTGTTGGGATAGCTGCCAGGCTTGATGTCTATGGTGACTACGTACCGAGTCTCATAGGTTCCAGTGCTAACCGGCGATTGGTAATCATAGGCTACGACTGTACCATCGTCAACACAGATGCTGTAACCGCTGACGAGATCACTGTAGGTTAGATAGTAATCAACAGTAGCATCGTTGCTCACATCAACCTCCAAGACCGTACCCGTAGCGTCAGCACTCAAACCCGCCGCGTAGAATGTCAATAGTTGGCATACGTAATAGGCTCCAACATTATCCTATCAGAGGTCAAGAAGTCTGGCTCTCACGGGAACCCCAAGCGTCACAGAACTAGAACTAGATAGAAGCATGTGAGCCTAATTGGACATCACACATGAAATCTAGAACCTGGAAGCTACATTTGTTGGAGTCATGACATAGCAGCCCGAGAGATCGCGCGTGTAGGAAATCTGGATCATAGAAAGATGTTCTAAAGAGCTTGCTCACGTTCTCGTTGCTGTTCACTTCACTTGATCCAAGAACTTGCGAACTACCGAGATGAACTCCTCTCTTTGCTCCCACATCGGCAAGTGCGAGCTATTGGGAAATATGACAAGTTTCGAACGTTTTATACCCTTATGAATACCTCTAGCAACTTTAGGCGAGACTTCATCGTATCTTCCTCCTGTGACCAGAGTGGGGACACGTATCCTGTGAAGCTGATCTGTGACATCCCAGTATCTCATGTTACCTACTATCGTAAACTCATTAGGACCATTCATAGTATGATAAACAGGTTTGCTTATGTGCTCTAGGCTATAGACCAATTCTTTCGGCCACGGTTCCAGTCTGCAGAGATGTCTCCTATAGAAGACTTCAACAGCCCTAAGATACTCAGGATTCTCATATTCACCTAACGCTTCGTATTTTTCCAGTGTGGCAACAACGTCAGGTGGCAGTTGAGACTTCATCCTTTCCATTTCAGCAACGGTCAGTGGAACGCTGTGAAGCCCACCTATGGTTACCATGCTCTTCAAATTCTTCTGGTACTTCAACGCGTACGCTATGGCGAGCAAGCCACCGTAGCTTGAACCAATGAGATGCACTTTTCCGAGGTTAAGGGCTTGACGTACTCCTTCGACTTCCTCGACCCCGTACTCGATGGTAAACGATGTAAGGTTCTTCGGAAGCTCAGATTTCCCACATCCAAATTCATCAAAGAAGACCGTCCGATAGCCGAATCCTGCAAGATCAGCTAGTGAAAGCATGTAGTCGTGGGTCGCACCCGGGCCACCGTGGAGACAGAGAACAGTTCCTTTCTTCGCTTCGCCAAATATCTTGTAGTATAATCGTATGCCTTGAACGGAAACATAACCATCAGAAAAAGCAGTATCCATGAAGTCAAATTAGTATTACGTTGTTATTTAACGGTTGTTTCGATCTACGAATCTCAGGCAATGGCTCGGGCCATGCTCTCTCTAGCTTACGCGTCGGAGCGGCTTACTCCAGTCTCCTTATTATGTGATATCCGAACTGGCTCTTCACAACATGTGAAACCTGTCCCTTCTGAAGAACGAAGGCAGCTTGTTCAAATTCCTTTACCATCTTTCCTCTTCCAAATGTTCCCAAGTCGCCTCCACGTTTCTTCGATGGGCAAAGCGAAACTTCCTTTGCGATATTTGCGAACTTCTCTCCCTTGTTCAGTCGTTCGAGAACTGCATTCGCTTCTTTCTCGGTCTTCACCAGAATATGAGCAGCATGAACTTCATTTGGCATGAGACAGCGCTTGTCTTAACTCGTTTATAACAGTATCTAGCGCCGTCATACAGCGTTCGATCTCTACCTGACATAGAACACAATGCTAGTCGTAGCGTCTTGGCGATTTTGATATTCCAAGCATTTCCCTTGTTTGCTGCGGAGTTGCAACCTCTCTGTTTAGCTCTTTCGCTATTCTGACTATTCTAGCGACGAATTCTGCGTTTGACTTGACCATCTCTCCTTTTCTGTAGTAGACGTTGTCTTCCATACCGGTTCGTACGTGCCAGCCCATCATAATGCTAAGGGTATTCAGAGCCAGTTGCGCCGCACCGACTCCTGCCACGTTCAACAAGCAAGGCATAGGAGCGTGTTCACTTAGAAAAAGCAAGTTTTTCGGCGTTGGATACGTACCGCCTTGAAAGCCCATGACAAGTTGGACAATGTACGGTGGCTTGACCAAGCCTTGTTCAACCAGATTATGAACCAACCAAAACTGTCCTGAATTGTACACTTCAAGCTCTGGCTTCACAGCCTTCTCCAACATCGCTTTTGCGAAGAACTCTGTCTCCTTCCAAGGCTGAAGGACGGATGGGGCAAGTCCGTCATAGATTACGTCTTCTAGTCTACCTGCAAGGGGTGGAAGCCTCTTCTTGAGTGCAAACCTCACAGGAGAAGGCCCCATGTTGAGACTTGCTATCTCAGGCAGTGCTTCTAGAGACTTCATCCTTTCTTCCATGGACATCCCAGCTGAAGCGCCTGTAGTGTTCGCAACCACTATGTCTGGACATTTATCTCTAATCAAACGATTCAGGTAACGGTAGTCTTCTGGTTTGCTTGTTGATTCCGCGTAGCCTTTCTCCTTTGATCTGGCGTGGAGATGGACGACTGACGCGCCGGCTTGATAGGCAGCGCAGGTTTCCTCCGCTTGTTCTTTAGGCGTCTCTGGAAGATTTGGGTTAGATTCTTTTCCTTGAATCCCGCCGGTCGGAGCCACCGTGATTATTAGAGGAGGCCACTCAGCTCTTGCTTGCCGCTTCAGATACTCGCGAATATCTCTGTAATCCCAAATATGCGGCATCTTGGTGCTCATTCATAACACGTATCTGACACTCTAATTAAACAAGTCTATATTGTTTTGGAGTCGATCATTGGTTGGTCGCGAGAACTGCTGTGCGGCTCGCCGAAGGTGATTACATGTGCCTCCATCGGTCAAGAGGCTTATTAATAATGGAAACGATAGGCAATGATTATTCAATCTACATTTCTTGGAGTAGAATTTTATAGCACTGATGTAATAATTATGGAAAAGGATTCAGGCGGCGAACTGCGGTGTCAACTGTTCTAGTAACTGGCGGATGCGGCTTTGCTGGATCACACCTAGCCAGATTTCTCCTCGAACGCGATTATAACGTTGTGCTGATGGACTTGAACGTTAACGAGAGACTGATCAAGGACATCAAAGAAAGATGCGTTATTGTTAAGGTGGACATAACCGATCGAGAACAGCTAGCCCGAGTATTGAAAAAGCATACAGTAGACGTTGTGACGCATTACGCTGCGCTTTTGTCGGCCGAAACAGAGCTTAATCCACACTTGGGGTTCAAGGTCGATGTCGAGGGCGTCTGGAACATCTTCAACGCAGCTCGGGATGCGGAAGTGAACAGTGTAGTCTTGGCGAGCAGCGCCGCTGCCTACGGGCCTGACGTATCAAAGAATGCACGTGAAGATGAGCATACGATCCCGGAAACTCTGTACGGCATCTCGAAGCAGTTTGGAGAGATGATTGGATTATGGTTCCATAAGAAGTATGGAATGCAATTTGCGGCTTTTAGATACGCGTCGATCATAGGACCTGGAAGACGAGATGGTGGCAGTTCAGCATACTCAACGCTTATGATTCAAAAGCCCGCTCAGGGAGAGCCCTATCAGGTCAACGTCCGAGAAGAAGACGCGCTCCCTTTACTCTACGTAAAGGATGCAGCTGAGGTTACTACCATCGCTTTTGAAGACACAGGCAGCTTGAAGAGCAGAATCTACAATGTTGCGAGTCTGAGTCCAAGCCCTACAGCCGGACAGATTGCGAACTGCGTCAGAAAGTACATTTCAGACGCCAAGATAGCCTTTCGTCCTGACCCTTTGATAACAGACATGGTTGACACGTGGATCAAGAACATTGATACAACGAGAGTCCAAAAGGAACTTGGCTGGAAACCAAGGTTCAGCAGCCTTGAGATGCTGGTAAAGGACTTCACAACTGAGGTTAGAAAGAACCCAAGTATGTTCTTCGTCTAGGTTTCCAAGAAGCCTATTGATTGACAGAGAATCTGCAAGAGGGAAACGCTTTACTAACCAGAAGATGAATTCCCGCGAGCCCGTCTAGGTATCTTCACACTGAAAACTCTTGTTTTTCAGGCAAGTCGCGTCAATCTTATTGCTGGCTAGTCGAGTGATTAGCTGCGTAAGGTCTTTCTGTTCCTCTACAAACTTCCAGCTAGTCTCTTTAGTAGATTGATGTCACGTTCGCGCCCTTCAATGATGGCCTTAAGCTCCAATTGGCGAATGCACGTCAGTAATGTAGTGTAACCTTTCATACGTTCTCCTCCAAGATACGCCTCTTGTATCCTACGTTCCGACTTGCCGAGCATCTCTTTGCGTACAAATTTGGCTCGAACTACTACATGTCCATCACTCTTGGGGATAATAGAGTCGTGCTTTGTCCATTTCTCGCAGTGCCTTCAGTTCTTCTTTCCTTGGCGGTTCCACTTCCCTAACGTTGGGTGAAGTCTTAAGGCTCCATCCTGTGTTGGCTTTAACGTCTTCAGCCGTTATTCCTGGAAGTAGAGCCTCGAGGTAAGCCTCCTTGGTTCTTTCGTCGAACTTGAAGATACCCATGTTAGAAATTATCGTGTCAGGGCCGACATCCGCCGGGAGCCCAACAGCTTCTCTCGCACCGGGACCCCAAAGCCAGCCCGGACTTGTTATGTATGTCACCTTCTCGACGAACCTGCGTTTTTCTTGTGGCATAATTATGAGTGTTCGGTTTCCAAGCGAGGCCATGGGGTTCGCACCACCACTACCAGGCATAAGTTTGATAGTGTTAGGTTGCGAAAAATCTCCGAAACCTGAGGAGTTCACGTTCCCGTACATGTCGACTTGAGCGCCGCCTATGAAGGTCACATCAACCTCCTTTCTTCCAAGCGCGCCCATTATACAACACATATTCTGAGTTGCGTCGGCGAAAACGTAGGTTCCAAAGTCGTCAACTGTCAGAGGGAGGATGGTGCATCCGCCTTTAAGAAATCCTCCTGCCTCGAATAGTAGCCCAACGTGTGCCGCATGGGTTTTCTGAGCTACGTTTGTAGCTAGAACTGGCAGTCCTATCCCCGCGAGAACAAGCTCTCCGTCCTTGATCTCCCTGGCGGCCATTACAACCATTGCCTCAAAGGATGTATACTCGGTTTCTTTCTGCATTCTTAATCACTCGACCCTGTACTCAACATCTTTGTAGATTTCATAGCCAGTATAGCCATAATCGACAGACGCGACTGGATAGATGTGGTGTTTGATTCTCAACCTATCCAATGATTCGCGTCCGAACTTCTTCTCGTAGTGTTTTATGTATTGACTTCTATTATCGAATGGATAGACCCATTCCTCAAGGAACCTCTGATACTTCTCCTCGTCTAATGCATGTCTGGCGGCATATGATTCGAAGACATTGTCCCTTATGTAGTAGCCGAACATTCCTGTTGGATGACAGCCCCATGGGCATTCGACTACTGCACAGGTCTTGTAAGAGGGGACCAGTGTCCTATCCGGGTCATGCTTCACGATATCCCGTGAGACCACTTCCTCAGCCATAAGAATGACGCGTTTAGCTGCTCCTGCCCCCCACTCGTCGCCAGGTGGACGCCCCATCCATTTCTGACCGTTACCGGATGGATCAGCCCTCTGCACAGCTATTATCGCAACATCTATTTGCGGAGCCTTCACAGCCCCGATCCTTTTCTCGGTAAACGGACAAGTTGTGGCCTTGATATTGGGGTTATATTTCGTTAAGTCAGACCCAAGATCACTTAGGATTGGCATATAAGGAAGCCCTAAAGAAGCTCCGAGTAAAGCGCACATCGTACTGTTATTGCTATACGCGTACAACTTCACTTTTCCATCCGCCAAGAGTCTCTGAGCAGCCGGTGGTCTACGTACAGGCCAGCTTGCAAACCATCCGGAATGCACCTCGTTGCAACATCCCGTTCCAACAAGTAAGTCTATGCTCAAGCATGTATCGTGACCAGTTGTCCAGCATATCAAATTCCGCTTCTTCTGTCTTGATATCTCAAAATATGCTTCCGTCGCTATGCATTGTTGAAAACCTCCAACATATATGGTGTCTCCGTCTCGCACATGCTTATCTATCGCTTCTCTTATTGTCGTCTGTTTATCGTCTTCCAAAAAAGGTGCCTTTGAATCGCTACCCACATACATACATCCTGACTAGATTATGAGCCCGCTTCGCATAGTCTGGCAACAACTCTAAAAGGGCTTGTGCTTCAGAGGCTAGGCCATCTCTGAGCACCAAGAATCGCTTTCAATGATCGGAACAGTTTCTCATCTATTCTACAGATCTGCCAGTTGCAGCTCAGGTTTTTGCTCCCTCAGAAATATCTTCTCAGACGTTCTTTACGCTCGATTCTTGAAAGACGCTCGATGTCTATGCCTTTGAGTTCATTCTTGTGGGATTGCGTCCCGAGCACATGTGCAACGACTTCATCAGTGAAAGCTGTCAAACGAAACATGATCTTTTCCTAACGCGGCCGCACAAAAAACTGGACGGTCTAGGCCAATGTAATTGTGTGTGCTCGACAGTTACAAAAAAGAAAAAAGGTTGCCTCCGATCTGGATTGTCTATTGTGGTAGAACCACACATTTCATCGTTTTCCATGCTTTGTGTGCTTTGAGGCCTTCTTCCAGATTCTCGAGTTTATACTCGTTTGTAACTATCTCTTCGAGTGGATATTCCTTGTTTCTATACCATTTGTAGAGTAGCTGCAAATCTCTTTCGTATTGGTATGGTCCAAATCCGTATTGGCTTATCAAGGTTAAGTCTTTGAAACATACTCTGAACGGATTCAGCATTGTTGATCCTGCATCGGTGTAATGTCCCACTTCTACGTACATGCCTCCCCTCCTCACCATTTCTACACCTTCAGCAAAAGCAGCTGGAACACCGGCTGCTTCTATCACTACGTCAGCACCACGTCCGTCGGTCAGCCTCGTGACTTCTCTAATTCTGTCTTCTGGCTTTGCGACTTCGTCAATGTTCATTGTATGATCGACGCCACATTTCTGCGCATGTTTCAACCTGAAATCAGGTCCCCCGATCATAATTACCTTGCTCGCACCGTACTCTTTGAACCTCAACGCTGCCATCATTCCAACTGGGCCTGAACCTAAGACTAGAGCGCTGCATCCCCACATGAAGCCCTCCCTAGCCACAGGAAGTGGAGAAATAGCTCTATCGATTCCCCAAGATGATGACAGAGTATCAACCAACACCGCAACTTTATCAGGTATGTCTTTGGGAAGTCTGTACAGCAATAAGTCCGGTCTGATGTAGATGTATTCTGCGAAACCTCCGAATAAGTGTGGAGGATCCTTGCAGGAGATGTTCTCTCCGTAGGCTACGCCATTTTCGCAAAGACCTGCACGCATAACTGACGCTAACCATCTGCAATACCAGCATTTCCCACATGAAATGCCAGCGGGATAAGTGAATCGGTCACCTTCTTCCAACGTCAAGCCGTGAATCTCAAGTTGTTTCGCCGCCTTATTTCCTACCTCGTGAGCTTCAGCGATGACTTCGTGTCCTTGGATGATTGGCCAAGGAATATGTTCCAAATGACCTGAGTATATGTGATGGTCCGTTCCGCAGATTCCAGCCATTCTCATTTTCGCTATGAGTGCATCATCTGGAAGGCTTTCTGGATACGGAAATCTCTGCATCCTGATATTTCCAGGTCCAAAAGAAACCATCGCTCTTACTTCTTCGGACATTTTCGACAACTCCAAATCGTCCGCTACGTATGCCAGTACGATATTAGATTTGTTGTGCTGGGTTAACTTATCATGGATCTCACGTTCAACTAGACTAACAGCTGATACAGAGGTATTACGTGGCTATGCGCAAAAACCAGCCATCTTTGCTCCTTCGACACTAAGAGTGACATAGTGGCATGGATCTTGAAGGTAGCCTGTCACCCTAAGATCCCTAAACACGTCAACAAGCTCGTCGAGAAGCTCGAGAGGCTCGAGAAACTCTAACCTCTGACACGAACGACAACCTCCTAGCATACTCCTACAGTGGTTTCTCAAATTGCTGACTCAGATGATTCGCATAATCTTCTCTTCCGTCCCTGCTGAAGCTCCCTAACCCATTCGTTCCGGACTCGATTTTCTTTTCAGGTCCTCAAGTGCCTTTTCGGCTCGTTTCGAGTCCAGAGCATTGCTGAAGCCCCCCATGCTTGCTTCCATTTCTGAAAAGTAATGCGCCAAGTCGGGAAATGTGGGCTCACTCATAATAGAATGTCTCGACATATCGAGATAAGGCCTATGCCTCACTCGATACGGAAAAACTTATCTGACTACCAATTGCCTGATCCAATCAGGCTAGGAGTCTAAGGATGCTTTCTGGAATGCCATTGGAGGATGTGGCTGAAGAGTCTGCAAGGATTCTGGAAGTTGCGGAAAAGGAGGGGATAGCCCTTCGACTCTTCGGGGGTCTGGCCATCAGACTCCGTTGCCCGAGTGCAAGCACTCCGTCTCTGAAGAGAAAGTATCCTGACATAGACCTTTTCGGCCTCTCGAAACAATCAGACCGGATTCAAGACCTATTACTGAAGCTTGGCTATACTCCGCGTGACCTGTTTAATCGGCTCCATGGCAACAGACGACTGATTTTCAACGATATGAAGAACATGCGGAGAGTCGACGTTTTTCTGGACATATTCGATATGTGCCATATCTTAGACTTTCGCGATCGTCTCAGGATCGACCAATTCACCCTTTCAACAGCCGACCTACTGCTCACAAAGCTTCAGATCGTCGAGATAAACGAAAGAGACTACAAGGACATGATATGCCTCCTAAAAGACCATGAGGTCGGAGACTCCGACCAGGAAAGAATGATAAACGGGCGATATATCGCCCATTTATGTTCGAAGGACTGGGGCATACACAAGACAATAACTAAGAACCTATGTGGGTTGTTATCATTGCTTCCAAACTATCACCTAGAACAGAGCGATGAAGAAACGGTCAGGAAAAAAATCGAAAAGCTACTTAATAATATCGAGACCGAACCCAAGTCGACGAAATGGAAGATACGCGCCATGGTAGGAGAAAAAGTGACTTGGTACGAGTTGCCTGACAAAGATAAACCTGTGGTTGCTACCACAGTTTTGGAAAGAAGTAGCTGAATGTTCATCCTATTAGCTAGTCACTACAACAATCCTCCGGGTTTGCAGCGTCGCAAGCTATCGGCATTCAACAAATGTCCAAGAAATTCCGCCGGTTCGATTTAAACCATCGCTCATTCTTCGTCAAAAAGGCGAATCATTCGAATGAGATTTTGATTAAGACTCCAAAACTAGTGTCGTCATTGTCTCCGTTCACTTGTCGAAGATGTTGAGACTCATGTTTTGTCAACCGGAAGTCAGTTGGTAGCTCTTGACGACTCCCCCGCTAAGTGTTACTATAGCGCCTCTCAGAATACCTTCTGTGTACTCGCTGCCGGGGTTTATGCATAAGGTTCGGCCGATGTTAATGGCCCCCCTAGATTCATGGATATGCCCGAACAAGCCGAGTAGAGGTTGGTGTGCTTCAACGGCTTGGCGTACGGCCGTGCTACCAGCCCCGTACATCACCGGTGCGCCGCCTTGCGTAATAGGCCTTGGAGGCTTTACCGTCGTATCCAATTTTGGGCATGTGTCCAGCCCTGAGTTGATTGGAGGAGCATGAAGATTGAAAATGCAGTTCTTCATATGTCTAACCTGATTAACCATGCTTTCGATCTTATCTGCTAACTCATCTTCGGGTACTTGCCTAGGAGTTCTCCAGGGTGTAAGATTACTTAGACCGCTGCTAATCATTTCATGTTCTTTGTCAATTTCGACTACTTTGTCTTGAGGGTTGATGATGTAGTCGGAACTGCTCAGAATGTCCTCTACGATAAATGGGTCGTCATTCCCTCCGGTAATATAGATCCTAACGCCTGTACCTTTCAGCCGCTCTTCAGCCAGCCGCATCCATCCCCTGAGTCTTTCAATCATCAGCTTCAACATCAACTCATCGACTCTCGCTCTTTTGGATGAAAGCTCCTCCACCTCTGTCGGGCTGGTGTAGTGAGGATAGTAACCAAATTTTCGGATTCTGTTCTCCATCTCCTTGACGCTTTCCTGATCTCTTAGGTGGTATTCATTCCCAAGAAAGCTTGTAGTAAATGTGCCGTCACGCTGCTCGATGATCGAGATAATCATCTTGCCCGTAACATCGCCACCCAGAATGAGAGCATCAACCTTGTAAAATCTTTCCGCATTGACAAATTTCTTGAAGCACGCCTCGGACCCGTGCATGTCGGTCGCGAAGAGTATCCTTGTCATTTTCTGTCCTGTAATCCCAATAGGCCGCGACTTAAAAGAGAGGTACTGCATCGAAGTGCGTAGTATAGATATAATCTATGGGCATAAAGAAAGAGATTATTCTGGAGGCACTTCCTTGAAGGCTAGATCAATGTCGATTCCTTGCCTTTTTCTGTGCCAGCGAGCAAGGAAGTAGTAGATAATGGCACCGATAATTAGTAAAGCGTTTAAAGAGATGACTATTGGATCCCCAGCTGCGCCGTAGGTCGGATCGACGACGTAGTAATACTCCATCAAGAGACAAAAGAAGAGACCGAGTATCCCCGCGATAGTCACTACGGGAACCCCAGCCACCTCATATTTCGAGACCGGTGAAGCCTTGTAAATCTCTTTGCACCTATACGGAAATAGTATCGCGGCGACCATAGATACGATGAGCAAAAGGGTTGTTGTGACCATCATAACGGTAAAATACTCTCCAATAGCGGGGACGTACAAGTATAAGAGAATCCACATCATGCTCAGCACGACTGTAACGAGCGTTGCTACCCATGGCGAGCGGAATCGTTTGTCAACATCTGCTACCTTCGCGGGAAGAATTCTGTCAAAGCTCATTGCGAACATTGCTCTAATGGGGGCTATAGCGCAGTTGAAGGGGATCTGAATTAGGTTACACAGAAACCCGAAAAACACTATGCTAGCAAGGGCGGTTCCCGCTACTATAGACGTAAAAAGAACGAAACTGGATCCTAATACAGGGATTGTACCAAGCGGAGTTTCATTAACGGCGTGGTAGCTCATCGCATTAATGAATTCCTGGCCCGCCATCCTAGCAGGAAAGTACGTGGCCGGTGTGACAAAAACTGCAAGTAAGACGGCGGCTCCCACGATTTGCATTAACTGATTTCTTAGTATCTGCGCTCCCTTTATTTCGCCAGCTTGATAGGTGGACCAATATATCCACAGCGTAGTTGTAAACCATATGGGAGTAATTCCCATCGTTGCGCCCCAACTGAAAGGTACGCTAGGGTTAAACCCGGCCTCACGAGCGCTTTCAATGGTGTAATGATAAAGGTCCGGGTCTTCTTGGAAATGTACCATAAAGCCGTTAAATTTCTGAATAAAGGTAGCCGTAGATGTCGTACTTGTGACGGCTGCTATAACTATAACAGCAGCGACCGTACCCCACCATAACACGTGTTGAAGCCGACAGTAGGTTCTCATCCCAAAGAGTAGGACTACACCGATGAAAGAGACAAGTACAATACCCGAGACCAAAATTGCATCATTGGATAGTACCCATTCGCCAAAGTTCATCAGAGCTGTGTTACCGGTTTGAACCCCCGTTACTGTGAAAAGCGCAGCCAAGCCCGCATTTATCCCCCACACGGTCCAGGCCACCCAGCTAAGTGAAAATATAACCGAAGCTGTGAAAACAAGCGAGAAGCCCAAACTCGGATGAAGTATTCTACTTTGATATACATACTCTCCGCCTGTGCGGGGCATGCTAGCCGCTAGCATCGCGTACGCCACACCTAGCGGAACAACGATGATACTAGATATCAGGAGTGATAACGTAACGTCGCCTCCTGGAAACGCCGCAGGACCAGACAGAAAAACCCACAGGTTAGTCATACTGATCAGCGCGCAAGTAAGTACATTATAGTACAGTGCGTCAATCCGAGACATCTCCCTCGATAAACCCGTTGCTTCCCTCAGGAAAACTCCCTTTGCCTCTGCCATTATTTTTCACCCTAATATGGATGCTTTGCGCAGGGTATACAGACGGCATCTTGTAAGTTGTAGTCCGCACAACTTATAAGACTTCTTACCGTCAGAAACGCCTTCCTCCAAGTTATCTTCCTTAATTTCAACCATTGGTTGAAGCCAGCTTCAGTGCTTTCATGGAAATGTTTCTTCTGCCTTCACTTGTTTCTCGAAGGTGCTGCCTCACTTTGGGATCGTCGACAATTACGATGCGCTGCGGCTGTCTATTTGCTCCGGATGGTGCTTCAACTGCAACCTTGATGCAGTGAATGACATCGTCTCCATCCTGAGGTACATTTCCGAGCTTCCTTGTTGTCTATCTTCTTGTGGTAAAATCAATCATTGGCCAGACAGGTTGTTGTGCAAAGCGAAGCTCGCAGAGCTGCAAGGATACAGCCATGCCGCTCGGACTGGCACCTGCTCCGATCTCGCCACATAGTAAAACTATTATTGACACGAATCCAAATTGCACTTGGGAAGGTCGTGTGTATCCAGCTTTTCGTCTGACTGAACTACTCTTGATTCTTGCGCTTGCAGCTTGGTCTTCTTTCTGGACAGCTTTGGGCCTGTGGTTCTCGGCGAAGAACGGTCATAAGGCTTGGTTCATATTCTTCTTGTTAATTCATCTTGTCGGGATACCAGAGATAGCCTATCTTCGCATGAGGAGATGCTGGCCCTTCAAGCCATAGATGATAACTTGCATGAGAGCTAGGCTTCACCATCCAGCAGGACGAATGTCACGTGGAGAAAACCTGATCATTTGAACGAGCCGCTGCGGAGTGCCCTGCCTGGAGAATTCTGTCCTATTTGACTCAGTTTATTCTACGTCCTTCTATAGAGACTTGTCAGTTTTGCTTTATCTATGGTATGGTCGTTCACGACCTTGAAGAAGTTTCTCTTGTTCAAACCCTTCACGTACTCGATGTCTAGAGCGTAGACCGTGAATATGTATCTATGAGTCCCTGATGGAGGGCATGGACCACCATAGTCCTCCTTTCCAAAATCGTTCGTGACCTGTCTGGATCCTCGAGGCAACTTGGCTTGTTCGAAAGCAGTGACCTCTTTCGGTATGTCGTGCACCAGCCAATGGATGAAGGTCTGCATGGGAGCATCGGGATCCTCGACGCTGAGAGCAAAACTCTTGGTTCCATTCGGAACATCTTCCCATGAAAGCTGTGGAGACACATCATCGCCGTCGCATGTGAACTTGGAAGGGATCATCCCATTCTCTTCGAAGTCTCTACTTTTCAGCCTCATACAAAACCCTCCGAAGACGCATCCGGACATGTCTGTATTAGCATAGCCCACGAATAAAGCCTTGTCATTGCATTGTCTCTTTGTTGGTCTAGGCCGACGATGGCAACACAACCTAGAACGATTGTACCGTTTCTTCAATTCTCCTAAGCGCTTCTAGAAGCTCGCTTTCTGAGTTCGTAAATGTAAGCCTGATGTGATCTTCGCCCTGCTTTCCAAAGGCGACCCCTGGAATGGTGGCGACCCTAGCTCTTTCGAGTAGAAGCTCACTCATGGCGACTGAAGATTTTCCGAATTCGAAGATATTGGGAAAAGCGTAGAATGTACCTTTAGGCTTAACGCATGAGAACCCACTGATCTTGTCTAGCCTATCTATCAGTATGTTCCTTCTTTTCTCATATTGGGCCTTCATATCGTTCACAAATTCCCACGATCTTTCGTCTCCCAGAGCGAGAGCAGCAGCTTTCTGAGCGAACGTCGAAGGGGCTGTCACCGAATGCTCATGGATCACCTTTACCCGGTCAACGATCTGCTTGTTTGCGACCATGTATCCAAGCCTCCAACCTGTCATTGCGAAGGCTTTGGAGAACCCGTTAACCGTTATGGTTCGATCATGCATTCCATGCAGTGAGGCTATGCTATAGTGCCTTGTTCCATCGTAAACGAGATACTCGTAGAGCTCATCTGACAGGACGATTAGATCATTTTCGACTGCCACGTCTGCAATATCCTTGAGGTCTTTTTCCATCAGCACGCCTCCTGTCGGGTTATTCGGAGAATTAAGAATCATCATCTTGGTTCTGGAGGTAACCGATTTTTTCAAATCTGCTACGTTCACTCTGAATTCGTTACACTCGTGCAAGGGTACCCGCACTGGGACACCGCCTGCGAATGTTATGCATGGCTCGTAGCTGACCCAAGCGGGATCGGTCAGTATCACCTCGTCTCCCGGGTTCAGCATTGCCATCATCGTCGCGAATATCGCTTCCTTACCTCCAACCGTTACAAGTATCTCAGAATCTGGATCCGCCTCGATTCCGTTATCTCTCTCCATCTTCTCGGCTATCGCGGTTCTCAGTTCAAGAACGCCCGCGCTGTCAGCGTAGAAAGTGTTTCCCTCATCCAACACCTTCTTCGCAAACTCGCGTATGTGTTCGGGCGTAACAAACCCAGGCTCACCGGCTCCGAGGCTTATCACGTCAACTCCAGAACGCTTCAACTCCTTTACCCTGGATATCATACCAACGGTTGGTGAGCGAGACACTTCCGTGCGGTCTGCAGGCTTCAAACAGTTCTCAACTCAGCATTCTACAATGTTACGAGCGTTCTTACTCTAACGCTTTTTATGGAGGACTCTTTCTCAAGGGTCTTCCGAAGCTCCTCCACTCCAACCTTACAGGTTGAGATATCGCCTATCACGTACCATTCCGCGAGTTCTCCTCTCCTCAATGTTCTCGATTGACTTGACAATAGGTCAACTCCCAGATCCGCCAGTCGAGCCGCAGCCTTTGCGAGCGCACCTGGAGCGTCTCCTAGGCCTATCTCAAACTCGGCCAGCTTGGCTCCTGGATGTGCGAACGGTACAAGACGAGCCTCTCTCTTGTTCATGTCTGCAACAAGCATCACATACGTACCTTCGGAAAGCCCAAGCCCAGTTCTAAACGTTGATGGGATGATTATCCTCCCTCTCGAGTCAATCCTGAGGATTTCGGACAGCCTCATACAAGTCCGCTATGAGTAGTCTCTGGGAAACGTTTATATAACTTGTGGGCAGAGTGTGGGAATTCGCCCACAATTCACCCACGGAGCACACGAGCATGAAACAGGGGTATCGTCTTCACACGAACGAAGACGCTGACCGGAAGCAGATGCCTTCTTCTAATCGATCCTAGGGGCTTCACAAGCGTTAAAGATATTCTGAGAGATCTTTCCGAATCGTTAGAATACCAGATATTGGAAAGAACTCCGCTTGGGTACACTAAATATCAGAGCATAAAGGGTGAATGGGTTGAAGATCGATGAACTGGTAGCAACCGAGTTGAGGGAGGCCGTTCCTTATGCTCTAGACGACCTCCTGCAGCAGGAGGAAAGCGCCGGCTTTACCAAACTCGACTTGAATGAAAACTTATGCACGGATACTCGATTGCTCAGATCGGTCATGCGAGCTGCTTGTTTCGAAGTGAACCCTAAACAGTACCCCCTTCCTCAGGGAGGATCAGCCGTTCCAGCTATCTCAAAGCATCTTGGCGTGGACCCTTCGATGGTCTATGTTGGGAACGGTTCTGACGATGTTCTGGACAGGCTTACTCGAACCTTCGCCAAGAAAGGTTCCGCAGCCCTCATTGTTGAACCAACCTTCGTCATGTACAGATATTTTGTAAGCGTCTCTGGAGCGCGTACAAAGCCTGTTCTACTCACGCCATCTTTCGAGCTTGATGTAGACGCGATAATCAAAGCTAGCGATCCTTCAACATCGCTTCTCTTTCTATGCTCTCCAAACAACCCAACTGGAAACCAGTTCAAGATAGAAGACATCCGAGAAATATTGAGAGAATTCACCGGTCTAGTGGCGATCGACGAAGCATATGCGGATTTCGGAAGATACTCAGCCGTTAAGTGGACACAAGAGTTCGAGAACCTTGTGGTCCTACGTTCGTTCTCAAAGGCGTATGGATTAGCCGCGCTGAGAGCAGGCTACGCTGTTTCCAACCCTTCTGTTATCGGGTGGTTGAACAAGGCAACGCCTCCCTTCAATGTGAACGCCTACACTCAAAAGTTGATCGAAGTTGCACTCAAGAAGACCTCGAGTTTCAAGAAGGAGGTTTCACGTGTCGTGAAGGAAAGAGAATGGTTAATGAAACAACTTCAGTCGATAGAGGGGATAAGACCTTACCCGTCCGACGCGAATTTCATCCTCTTCAAAATAGTGCACAACAACTTTACATCTTCGGAACTTTGGAGGAAACTGAGAGAAAAAAAGATACTAGTAAGAGACAAAGGCTCGGATACATTCCTCAAGAATTGTATCCGTGTAACAGTTGGAACACGATCCATGAACCTGAGGTTTCTTAGAGCTCTAAAACAGCTACTGCACAGTGGATGAGTGAAACTAGTCCATGAATGAGAGAAGATGGAAAACCGAGAGAAAGACGAGGGAAACCAACGTTAAAGTAGAGCTTCTCATCGATGGAAAAGGCTCAGTCGATGTCAAGACAGGAATAAAGTTTCTCGATCATCTTCTCACCACCCTTGCAAAACATGCTTCCTTCGACCTGAAGGTTGAAGCAACAGGCGATCTAGACCATCACCTTATAGAAGATGTAGGCCTCGTACTGGGCGAGTCTCTCCTCTCAGCTCTAGGAGAGAAGAGAGGCATCAGAAGATTTGGTTTCGCCTACGTCCCTATGGATGACTCTCTATCGAGAACGGTGATCGACCTCGGTGGTAGACCCTATTTCGCAGCCAGCCTTGAGATCCGACAGAGCAGAATTGAGGATCTCAAGTCTGAAGATATTGAACATTTCTTCATGTCATTTGCAAACGCGTCGAAATCTAATGTTCACATGACCGTGGTATACGGAAAGAACGATCACCATAAGGTCGAGTCCGCTACGAAGGCGTTGGCCCTAGCGTTGAGAGACGCGGTCTCACTTGTCTCGAACTCGGATACCGTTCCAAGCGCAAAAGGTGTACTATGACGGATGGTCAAGATCGCTGTCATCAACTACGGGGTCGGGAATCTTAGAAGCGTGAAGAGAGGCCTTGAACGATCCGGGGCAGAGGTCCTCATAACAAGGAAGGCCAGAGACATAATCCAGTCTCACGCGATCGTTCTTCCCGGCGTCGGCGCTTTTATAGGCGCCCTTAGAAGACTGTCCAAACTCTCCAAGACGCTGCTAGAAGATGTGAAAGCGGGAAAGCCAGTTCTGGGCGTATGCTTAGGATACCAGATTTTCTTCACAAGAAGCCATGAAGGTGGTGTGAGGAGAGGTCTGGACGTGCTTCAAGGAGATGTTGTAAAACTATCTGGGAACGTAAAGCTGCCACATATCGGTTGGAATACCATTTCGATTGCAAGAGCCGACGAACTGGTGGATGGCGTTGAGGACAACTCATACATGTACTTCGTCCACTCCTATTCTCCAGAACCCCGAGACAAGGGGATCATCGTAGCATACACGAAATATGGAGGAGAGTTTCCGTCCATAGTGTCCCATAGGAACGTCTTCGGAACTCAATTCCACCCCGAGAAGAGCGGAACGAGCGGACTAACGATTCTAGAAAACTTCGTGAAGATCGCCAAGAGGTAGAAGGGAGTGCTCGTCATCCCAGCAGTGGATATCATGGAAGGCAAATCGGTCAGACTCGTGCAAGGAGACCCGTCACGGAAGAAGATCTATTACGACGACCCGCTTGTTCCAGCAAAAGAATTCTACACAGCAGGTGCAGAACATCTACACGTGGTCGACCTTGACGCAGCGCTTGGAACCGGCGAGAACGTCCAAAGCATAAGAAGAATCGCGTTGACGTTGCAGCTTTCAATTCAAACCGGCGGCGGTATCCGAAGCTTAGACCGAGCCCGGCAGCTTTTGGAAGCAGGTGTAAAGAGGGTTATCTTTGGTACATCAACAGTGAAACAGATCGAAATCGTTAGAACCGCCATCAAAGAGCTTGGATCTGAACAGGTTTCGGCAGCCATCGACACAAAAGGAAATCGTGTGGTCGTTAAGGGATGGGCCGAGTCTACAGGGTTGAACTATCTCAAACTCGCTAAGTCGCTTGACAGGTTGGGTGTAGGAAGCATCATTTTTACGTCTGTCGACGCTGATGGAACGCTCACCAGACCCTCATTCAAGAGAATAAAAGAACTCCGGAAAGCTGTGACTACGCGTCTGATAGCTTCTGGAGGTGTCTCCAGCCTAGAAGATGTCAGAGAACTCGCTGAGACTGGAGTCTACGGCGTAATAATTGGAACCGCCCTCTACGAACGAAAGTTAGACCTTGGGAACGCCATAAAGGTGGCATCAGAATGCTAGCAAAGAGGATCATCCCATGTCTAGATGTTGAAAGCGGAAAGGTCGTGAAAGGCATCAGATTCAAGAACCTTAGGGTTGAAGGTGACCCTGCACAACTCGCTTACGAGTACGAGAGACAAGGAGCAGACGAGATCGTATTCTTGGATATCACAGCCTCCCATGAAAAACGCGAGATTCTCTTAGACACTGTAAGACGAACCGCTGACACGATCTTCATACCCTTCACGGTTGGGGGAGGAATTAGAAATGTCGGCGATATCGAACGTACCCTACTAGCTGGCGCCGACAAGATAACGTTGAACACGACCGCCGTTAGACGGCCAGAAGCCGTCAAGGAATCCTCGGATAGGTTTGGAAGCCAATGTATAGTCGTCGCAATAGACGCCAAAAGGAACTATGTGGACACTCGGAAGTCCAGAAGAAACATCGTGGAGACACCGAACGGAAAATGTTGGTGGAACATATCCGTAGAAGGTGGGAGAATTCCACTGGCGCTAGACGCGATCTCTTGGGCTAGACGGGTTGAAAAGCTCGGAGCTGGAGAGATCCTTCTAACCAGTATGGACTGCGATGGAACAAGATCTGGGTATGATATCGAACTGACTAAGACGGCATGTGAGAATGTAGACATACCGATAATTGCGAGTGGCGGAGCAGGAGTTCCCGAACAGATCTACGATGTTCTCGTGGATGGCAAAGCAGATGCAGCACTTGCCGCTTCGATATTCCACGAGTCACAATATACCGTTGAACAAGTCAAACGGTACCTTCTTGACCGAGGGGTCGTCGTCCGTATTCCGCTGAGGTAGATCTAAGTTGGTTCAGAGGATGTCAGAACCCGAGATAGATAGGCTCGTGGGAGACGTGAACTTCGATAAAATGGGCGGACTCGTCCCAGTAGTGGTTCAAGATGCGTCGAACGATAACGTCTTGATGCAGGCGTTTATGAACGAGGAAGCTTTGAAACTGACATTGAAAAGCGGGAAGATGCACTACTGGAGTAGGACGAGAAAAAGAGTCTGGATGAAGGGAGAACAATCTGGAAACTATTCGCTCGTGCAGAAGGTTGCGTTAGACTGCGATTCTGATTCCTTACTCTTCTCTGTACAACAGATCGGACCCTGCTGCCATACCGGGAACGACACCTGCTTTCACAAACCGCGAACCCAGACATCGGATGTTACAGATGGTAGAGTCCTTGAGAGAATCTTTGAGATTGTTAGCGAAAGAGTAAGTAACCCCAGAGAAGAATCATATGTATCCAAGCTTGTAAGCCAAGGAGAGAGAGCAATACTTGAGAAGATTACGAAAGAAACCTCCAAGTTCATCAGTGCGGCCAAAGATGGCTCCGCGATAGAGATCGTCTCTCAGGCGTCACACATATTTTTTCACATGATGGTTCTTTTCGCATCGAGGAGGATCGATTTTCGTGAGTGTTTCAAAGAACTGGGAAAACGGCCTTACGTAAAGGCCTATTCAGATCAACAGCGTATGATATAATGGCGCATCAACAAAGCATAAGCTGTGCCTAGTTCCGCAAGGATTATACGCCCAACTCAGTGATATACTGGCCAGTTTCGATGGAGGAAGTCGATTGTACGAAGAACGATGGAATGTGTGGTTGATTTACAACTGTTCGAACTACATACAGCACTCTGACGCTTTAGGGGCCGCTGTACTAACAAACTACGCCTACATGCCTAGGGTGACAGCTTCCATGGAGACCAAGGCATGTAGCATATGCGGCTGTGGCCTTGTGTATGCAGGCAAGGAAGACGCTCTCTTGCCGTACTTGATGCACGATTTTGAACGTCTCAGAGCCTCCGGCTACAATGCGATCAAAGACGAGGAACTTTGGGTGGTTGAGTACTAAGGACCTTTGTCCTTTTGTTTGACTAAGAAGTTCCGAATCGGCTACGTAGCGGCTTCAACCTTTTCCTTCAGTATCGCAGCGACTTGCCTAGCATCGGCTCTACCGCGAACCTGTGCCATAACCAAACCCATGAGCTTAGCAACCGCTCTTTCTCCTTGGCCCTTCGCCAAAGAAGTATTTTCAGAGAGCACCCTGTCTACGATCGACGCCAACTCTGTTTCTGAAAGCATCTTCAGCCCCAGCCTCTCCACAGCCTCTCTAGGCGTCTTTCCCTTGTTCTCAGCCATCCACGTAACAATTTCCGCGATAGATTCCTTCGCGGTCTCTCCAGCTTCTATCAGATCGAAGATTTCCTCAATCTGTTCTGTGCTCACGTTCTCTAGAGCGACGCCGTCTCTCTCGAGGCTCTTGAATATCTCAGTGAGCACCGTCGCGACAAATGAGGGTTGGATCTTTGTTCTTGAAGCAACTCTCTCAAAGAGCTCCATATAGTCTGAGTCGAGAAGCTGCTTCGCCAATTTGGCGTTCAACCCATATGACTCGATGAGTCGCCTCATGACTACGTCCGGTAGCGGTGGCAGGTCGACCCTGATTCGAGCGATCCTCTCAGCCGAGATTGCGATGGGTGGAACGTCTGTTTCAGGATACATTCGAGCCGCTCCCGGTCGTGGTCTCATATATACCGTCGTCCCGTCAGGGTTCGAAGCCCTCGTCTCTTCGGGCACACCTTGAAGAGCCTCTCTGGCGCGTTCTACTACAGCCAGCAATGCGTCCTTCACGTTCTCGAGCCTGTCAGCTACTAATACGACCGCGTCAAGCTCTCCTGCACCAACCCGGCGTCGTGTCTCCTCCAATTCCTCTTGAGTAACCCCGTATGCAGGCAATTCGTCAGAGTGAAATATTCCCCCTACCTTGCCGGAGAACACGGCCCTACGCGCGAGCTCGCTTCCCAACCTCAAGCCCGGTAACAGCTCCCTCTTGAGTAGCCCCGAGAATTTCGGCAGCTTAACAGCGTACGCAACCCCGCCACTCGAAAGGGCAGATTTGATTACATTGCTCTGTGTTTTCAAGAATACATCGGTCACGTCCACAAGGTCCTCCCTTATCTCCTCTTGGCGTAGGCTCCTCCTCAGCAGCTCATCTCTAAGTTTGATCAGTTCATTCTGTCTTTGAACCTCAGACTCTACTGCGCGAGAGATCAAGTCAAGTTTCTGAACACCTTTGACCTCGATAAGCGCCCCGTGGCGAGTCGATATGTTCAGGTCTTGCCTGATCGTGCCCAAGCCACGTTTCACCTTTCCAGTCGCTTTGAGAAGCCTGCCGATCGCGAGAGCGGTCTCCTGTGCCTCCTCGGGTGAATCGATCACAGGACCGGTGGCTACTTCTACGAGGGGGATTCCAAGCCGATCTATCCTGTAATAAATGGTCATTCCCTGTTCTCCGGTCTTTCTGGCAGCATCTTCTTCCAAGCTCACATGTTGAATAGGAATCCGCTTGTTGGAGACATCAAGGTAGCCGTTCAAACCTATCGCGGCTGTACGCTGGAAACCTGTTGTGTTAGAGCCGTCGATCACAACTTTTCTCATCACATGGATCTCGTCAACTGGGGTTAAGTTCATCATGAGACTCATCTTCAAGACAACCTCCACCGCCTCGTCGTTCAGGTTGTGTGGAGGCTCCTCATCCATCTCGACGAGGCATGAGGTTTCTGCGTCCGCCTCGTACGCGATGAGCCTACCCTTTTGAAACTCGAACATAGCTGCTGGATCGACTTGGCCGAGCTCGCTCTGGGTTGGACGGAGTCGTCTCAAAAAGACTAAGTCAGGCTCCTTGGTAGAGAGGCGTGTGGGACAGGCACAGAAGAGTTTGTTCTTCGTATCGAGCTGACAGTGAACCTCTATCCCCACTTTCAAACCTGAGCCTGAAGTCTGATTCAACTCAAAGCGTTCCTCCAGTCGTGGTTCTTCTTGGAGATATTTCTCCCGCTATGTTTGACAACATCATGTTAGAAACTTCCTCAACGTTTGCTGTCTGCCCGAAAGCCCACATCATCTTCACCAACGCGGTTTCGGGGATCATGTCCTCTAGCGCGATGACCCCTAGTGAGAGAAGATCCCTTCCCGTATAGTAGACGTTCATGTTGACCCTTCCCCAGATGCATTGAGAAGTCATTCCAACCAGGATTCCATTCTCGACTGCTCGCTTAATCGCGTCATAGCAGTATCTACTTACGTGACCCAAGCCTGTGCCTTCCAAGATAAGCCCTCGGTAGCGCTGATCTACATGCCAATCAACTAAACCAGGGTTCATATTCGGATAGAACTTGATCAAAGCGACTCGGTTGTCAAATTCAGGCTTCAGAAGAGGCGTTGCAGTTTCTTCACGCTTTCGAAAACTGTCAATTAGGAACTCAAGCCTTCTCTCCCTTATGCTGTATCGTGCCAGCGGCGGTGAATTGATCGACATGAAGGCGTCTCTTGTGCTTGTGTGACATTTCCGGGCTCGTGTCGCTCTATGAACTACTAGGAAATCATCGGATGGCTTCTCATGCATCACCAGAACCACTTCAGAGCATGGTGAAGTGGCGGATATCGATACTGCGCCGATCAGGTTTGTTGCCGCATCGGAGCTGGGTCTATCAGAAGATCGTTGAGAGCCCACGAGAACGATCGATATGGGCAGGTTCTGGAGAGCGAAGCTCAACGCGGCACCTGTGTATGCCATTGTGTCTGTCCCGTGACAGATTACGACACCTTGCATAGCCTTCTCGTAGTATTGCCAAACCGCGGTTGAGATCTCTTTCCAGTGGTTTGTAGTAAGGTTCTCACTGAACTCGCTATAGAGAACCTCTGTGCTTACTTGGGCTATATCGGACAGCTCTGGAACCACACTGTAGAGATCTTCAGCATTCAATGCGGGTTCAACCGATCCTGTTCGATAATCAACCCGGCTTGCGATAGTTCCACCTGTGCTTACCACCGCTACTTTCGGAAGACCCTCTTTCGACGGTGGAAGCGGAGGCCGCGCAAATAGTGGCTTTGCGCCCTTTCCCGCAACCTCTATTCTAGTTTCAGATGCAATTTGAACGCCAACATTGTATCCGCTTTTCAGTTTAACGACTATGATACGCTCGTCGCCAAGCTCGGTCCTTGGTATGAGGACGCCCTCGTAGGTCTTATCCTTCTCTTGAATCTTTACACGATCTCCAATTTCTACTCCAAACTTTTTCAGGAACTCGTGTGCTATTCCACGGTAGCCTAATGCCAACTCATCAGCTCCTATTATCCGACGAATACGATCTATCAGATTACACTATTCGGGATTGCTTTCTCTATATTCAGACGGACTGCCTAATCGGGTAAGATTTTTGACATGTAGGGTCCTTCTCGATGATACCCTAATCTTCCGTAGTACTCTCGTGTTCCAATAGCGCTGGTAACCAAGATCTTTCCGCGGTCATAGAGATGGAACGCCTTCTTCTCTGCTTCTGATAGAAGTGTCGCACCGAGGCCCTTATGTTGATACGCCTCCGCTACTTCTTCGCCGACTGGGATAATGGGTCCACATACTCGAAGCTCTCTTACAATCGCCACTTCACCATTACGGACCTCTGGTCGATGAGCTTCTAGGGACGGGATTCTCAGTCGAACATATCCTGCTAGTACGTCAGTCTCTTCTTCAACTGCCGAAACGAAGATTTCCTTGCCATTCGAAGCCTCATACTCCTCCAATGAGATTTCGAAACCCTCAAGGTTAGGCTTTAGACCCCTCTTTAGCATACGGAGGCCAACCTCTCTACATCTTATGCATCTACACCGGACGCCCATAGCGGCCGTCTTTCTCTCGACCATTTGGCGAAGGTTGCCTTTCCTAACGCCCGCAACTATGAGATGTGCTGGTATATCCCGCTGCACGCGCATAATCCTCATCCAAGGAGGAACCTTCGCCTTTATTCTCGCGACTAGATCAGCCGCCACCTCAGACGAATACGGTTGATACTTGCCAGATTTCCACATCTCATAGATCTCGGTCCCTTTAAGAACAAGACAGGGATAGATCTTTAGCATATCGGGTTTGAAGGCTGGATCATCAAATAGCCTGAGGAAAGCCTGGTAGTCCTTTTCCAGATCCGAGCCTGGGAGCCCAGGCATCATATGGGCAACGATCTTAAGTCCCGAGTCCTTGCAGACTTGGAATGCTTGGATAACATCGTTTAAAGTGTGGCCGCGTCCGATGAGCTGGTAGATGTCATCGTACAGGTTTTGGACGCCGAGCTCAACCCGGGTAACTCCCATGGATAGCATCTGATCAACGTGCTCTTCACGCGCCCAATCCGGGCGGGTTTCAACAGTGATCCCAACATTTCTAACCTCTGAGGTCTCAGCCATCTTGATGGCTTCATCCAGAGAAGAAGACACACTTTGTGAAATCGCGTCGAGACATCTACGTATGAAGCTCTCTTGGTAGGGTTTTGGAGTAGCTGGGAATGTTCCTCCTTGAATGACAAGCTCTACTTTGCCAACCCGGTGCCCTATCGCCTTAAGCTGCTCCAGTCGACCTGACACTTGCCTATAGGGGTCGAAGTTGTTCTGGATACCTCTCATAGCAGATGGTTCATAGCCGGTATAGCTCGCCGGCACGCCTGGCTCGTTAGGACAGTATCCGCATCGTCCATGCGGACACTTTGATGGTTCGGTCATGACAGCGACAACGTTGACGCCTGATAGGCTTCGAACGCGTTTTAAGACTAGGATGGAACGAACTATCTCCTTCTCCTTTCTATCAGCGTAGGATAAGATTTCAGAGTTGCTTGGGATCCAGCTCAGACCGTGCAGTTTGGCAAATCGGAGTTTCAGATCGGTCAGGTCGACGTTGCCGTCGGGAGCTCTCGCTAACAGCTCTTGGAGTATCCCCCTGCAAACCTCCACTTTGCTCGGCTTTGGCATCGAAAACTCCTAGATGGCATGAGTTCTTTCGATGGGGCCAATGATAAACGAGACGGTTCTGTTACTTTCAGAAAGAACTTTGTATGAGCCCTTCCTTTTCTTCAAAGTAGGTCGAGATGCATAGGACCGGCATAGTAGATCTGGGGCTTCATACAGGTGCGGCTCCGTATTGGCTTCTCTCGAGGATGCGAAAACTTGCCAAGTCACTCCTCACGATCCTAGTGAACCAGTATGGTCCAAACGGTGTTTTGACTAAGCTTGCTGACCCTTTCTGGTTTCAGGCTCTCTCAGCTGTTCTGGGCTTCGATTTCGACTCGAGTGGAGTAACCCCGGTAACCTGTGCGATTTTGAAATCAGCGGTTGTTCCGGATGAGCATGGGCTAGGCGTCGCAGGAGGGAAAGGGAAGCGCTCGAGAATGACCCCTGATGAAGCGAGAGTGCTTGGTGAAATGTTTGGTTTATCCGACGCGAGAATAGACCGTCTGGTATATTCTAGTCGTATGACGGCGAAGGTTGATAACACAGCGATACAAGCTGGTTACCCACTTTATCACCATTCTCTCTTCGTCGCCGAAACGGGCAACTGGGCTGTTGTCCAACAAGGAATGAATGTTGAGCTTAAACTCGCAAGACGCTATCACTGGCTTTCAAGACACGTCAAGAGCTTCGTAATCGAGCCTCACGACGCCATAGTTGGAGAGAGGAGACATGAGAACGTCCTAGACATGACCTCGCGAATAAGCGAGAAGTGTAGAAAGACATCTCTCGACCTAGCGGCCGATCTGAAGAGTTTCAAAAGGTTGTTCTACTCGATAAGACCTTCGGAGCAAATATCTCTATCCAAGTGGATCGGAAAGGATGTTAGAGAATCACCTCGAATAGCCCATGCCAGCTTTCTGCCACATCAGATCAATTGGAAGGCTCTTGAAACCGCCTACAATTTCTCGCCTAAGAACTATGAGGAATTCCTCTTTATCCGCGGCATCGGACCCGCAACTGTACGAGGCTTAGCGCTGGTTTCAGAACTTGTCTATGGTAGCCCTCCAAGTTGGAGGGATCCGGTAAAGTTCTCCTACGCCTTCGGCGGTAAGGATGGTCTACCGTTTCCAGTGGATAGAAAGGCTATGGATGAAGCTATAGAGGTCTTGAAGGTTTCGATAAAGTCTACCATGGAAGGCAATGAGAGACTCAGAGCGTTGGAAAGGTTGAGACGTTTTGTTCCTAGGACACTAGACCGGAACGGTTCATTGGGTCGTTAGCGTCGCCTACGCTCGCCCATCCAGTTCTGCCCCGGTCGCCTACCTAGCATCAACCTTTTCTCAGCGTTTCTTCTGGCTCTAACCCGGGGGATAACCGATCTCCTCACGGCTGCTTGGATCTTAGGGGTCTGCGACCGAACCTTTCCAGCCTTAGTGATTGATCCGTGCGTTGGCATATTCTCAACTCGTCAATCTACTCGATCAGCCTAGACAAGGTTGCGATAAATAATAAGCTTTTTGAGTTAAGTCCAGTTGAAGCGTTTACGTTCATCATGGATGTAGTCCGCTAGATCCGAACGATTTTGCCTGAATGGCTCCGTCTCCACAGACCCAGTTCATCTACCACTTCCCGAAGCTGCCCCGGCTGGAATACCGGTCCATCAGTACATACACGATATCTTCCAATGCAGCAGCTTCCGCACAATCCAACCCCGCACTTCATGATCCTGTCTAGGCTTGCTTGGAGTGGTATATCCTTCTTCTCACAGAGGTCGAATAGGCTGCGGATCATCTGTTCAGGCCCGCAAGCATAGACCTGGCCATAGAGGTTCTTGTTGCAAAGGTCAGCTGCAACCTCTGACGCTAATCCTTTGATGCCACCGGTTCCATCATCAGTGGCGACCACTATCCTTGAACGTCTACCGGATACCTTCCTGATCCAATCTAGAAAGAAGAGCTCAGGCTTCGTATTAGCCCCGACCACGAAGGTGGCATTCATCCCAACCTCGGGGGAGCTGCGCATCAAGGAGGCTAGTGGAAGAATTCCGGTTCCTCCACCGACCAGCAGCTGAGCTCCTTTACTCCTAGGCGTGAAGAAAGTGCCGTAGGGTCCACGAACCCCTATCATGTCGCCGACCCTTCTCCTCGCAAGGCATCGTGTAGCCTCCCCAACGATTCTGACAGCGAAGAATGCGGCTCCTCGAGTAACTGGGAATATGCTCATCGGGATCTCGTCTACGCCGGGAACCCATATCATAGCAAACTCTCCAGGTTTCGCCTTAGCGCAGTCCGCATCTTTGACGACAAACGAGACAACAGTAGCAGTTTCTCTCGTTCTCTTCTCTATCTTCACGACTCTCGGCGCGTGCTTCATCAGCGCCCCTTCCAGGAGCCACTTAACAGAACCCTTTCGGAGAGGATATAATTAGCGTTGTCGAACGTTCCCATGAAAAGGAATGAGTCGAATAAATGAACTGGCATGCCAGCTCTTCTGTAGACCCTACAAATGCCCGTTCGGTTCAGCTTTCTCGCTGACTGGCAAGTCAAGCGTCCCGTAGATCAGGAGCGATGGTCTCAAGCATTTGAAGAAACTCGAACGAATCTGATCTCTTTGGTACTTCCTGTGATACGCTTTATCAACCTCGCTAGACTCACGAATAGTGAAAAGAATAGTATTGAGTATCCTAAGCCTTACCGTAGTGGAACTTCCTTGCAGAGTCTAGAGCAAAAGAAGATCATGTCAAGTTACGATGTATCTGCCATAGTCATGGAGCTAAGGCAATCCATCATCGGAAAGTATCTTGATAATATCTACCAGCTTAATGAAAAGACCTTCCTACTCAAGTTTAGACCTGAAAACCAATCTCTCATCATAGAGGTTGGGAAGAGGATTCATCTGACAAACTACTCTATAACAGTTCCGTCGGCCCCAACACAGTTCTCCATGACTCTTAGGAGACACCTTCGCAATGGAAAGACGACCGACATCACTCAATACCATTTTGAACGGATCGTCGTAATGCAAGTAGACTCCCCCAAAGGCAGGTTCCAACTTGTAGCAGAGTTCTTCGGTCGAGGCAACCTCGTCCTAATAGGTCCTGACTCGAAGGTGATCTTGGCTCTCAGGTACGCCAAGATGAGAGACCGAGATATTGTGCGGGGGGTTGTTTTCACCCATGCACCTTTGAGCGGCCTCAACCCCCTCGAAACCGGTAGAAGCGATCTTGAATCGTTAAAGTCCGGCGAACCCATGTCCGCTGTAAGGAAGATAACCAAACTGCTGGCTATAGGTGGATTACACGCGCGAGAAATTCTTTTGAGAGCGGGAGTTAATGAGGCCGTAACCTCCAACCTTCTATCAGAAACCCAACTCGACGGAATCTACCGTGCAATCAAGAGCCTGGTCTCAGATTTACAACGCGATCGGATGAGCCCTCAGATACTTCTCGACCAGTCCGGCTCGTTCTTGTCAGCGGAGCCTTTCCCGCTAGATGTCTACAAGAACATGCGAAAGATGAGTTATGAGACATTCAATCAAGCCGCTGATGAATATTTTTCCCGTTTGGCCGCTGGTCTAGAAGAGTCCGAGGCTGCGAAGAGGAGAGAACAGGAACGGGAAAAATTTCAGAGAATACTTAACATGCAAATCAAAGAGAGAAAGACTGTTGAGGCAGAGGCCGCGCGATGCACGCGGATTGGAGAGATGATAAAGAGACATACTCAGGAGATTAGTGATATCGCGACACGTATCCAAACAAGGAGGTCTCGTGGCGATAGTTTCTCGGAGATTTCAAAGCTCTTGAAAGAATCTGCAAAGGAAGACCGTGTCCCTCATGTCTGCTTTGTGGACATGGATCCTAAGAATCGAACTTTCTCCGTTCGATTAGAGGGCGAAGAGTTCTCGGTCAACCTCGAGGAGACTCCGCATCGAAACGCTTCGAATTACTTCGACAGAGCGAAGAGCCTTAAGCAGAAGCTTCAGAGCCTCGACAAATCAATAGCTAAAACGAGATCTGAACTAGAGTCGTTCGAAGCGAAGCTTGAAAAGGAGACTCGTGAAGGCGTTGTGCTTGTCAAGAAAATGCAGCAAGAATGGTATGAGAGGTTCCGTTGGTTCGAGTCTTCGGAGGGTTTTCTTGTATTAGCTGGCAGAGACGCCTCCACGAATGAGATACTCATAAGCCGGTATACCAAAAAAGATGATATCGTCTTCCACGCTGAGGTTCAGGGCGCACCCTTCGTTGTCGTTAAGACTGGAGGAAAAGCCCTAAGCGAACAGACGATTGCGGAAGCAGCGATTATGGGAGCGTCCTACAGCAAGGCCTGGTCAGGGGGTTTCAGTTCCGTAGACGTATTCTGGGTTAGACCTGAACAGCTTAGTAAGAAGCCTCCCTCAGGCCAATATATCGAGAAGGGCATGTTTATGGTGTATGGACCGCGAAACTATGTCAAAGGCGTGTCGCTGCGGATCGCCATAGGGATGCTGGAGAAAGAAGGCGGGTTGAAGCTTATCGGCGGTCCGAGAACAGCGGTCGAGAAGAAGACACCTGTTCTTGTTGAGTTGGTTCCGGGAAGAACACGATCAGCCGCGCTCGCTAAGAAGATAGTCTACGAACTCTCGAAGAAAGTTTCAGGCGATGCTGCGAAGATTATGAAGATCCTCAGATTGGATGAGGTTCAAAGGCTGATCCCTGCAGGGACAGGAGACCTCGTTAAGTAGGCGGCGTATCACGTAAACCATTTATAATCGTGTCAGGGTCTGCTGGGGCATTGAGGGTTTAACTTTGGAACCAAGCGAACGCGGCGCCGGGGTGAAAGTAAAAGATGTAATGACGAGCCCAGTCGTTACTGTTGCGATGACAGATAAAGTTGACAAGATCGCGAAGCTGATGGCGAAGAGGGATATCGGCAGCATCGTCGTCATAGACAAGAAAAGCAACCCGGTAGGCATCATAACAGATATGGACCTTGTCAAGCGAGTTGCCGCAAAGAACCTTCTGCCGAGCAAGGTTCTGGCTAAGGACATCATGACGAAGCCCCTAGTGACGGTTGACTCTGAGATTGATGTGACCGACGCGGCTAGAAGGATAAACCAACTGAGCATTAGAAGGCTCGCGGTTGTACATGAAGGAAGGTTGGCAGGGATCATTACAAGCAAAGATATCGTCAAGATTACACCTGCGCTCATAGATGTCATAACCGAGAAGTCAAGAATTCCCGGTCTATTAACTAGGGAGAAGCCTATCCTCGCCGGACACTGCGACAGGTGCAACGGATGGTCTGACAACCTAAGGGGGCATGAAGGCACTTTCCTATGCGAAGACTGTGCCGCAGACCTCAAGGAAGAGAAAGGTCAACTTGAGGAGACCCTGCGATAAGATCAAACCCTAGTTTCGCATTCTGCGCTCCCAAGCGTTGAGCGGGCTGAAATGTACGATTCTCTAAACATACTTGATACTAAGATACTTGTCAACGCCCGCCTAGTCGAGGGTTGCATCGCGATCAGGGGTGGGAAGATCATCAAGGTTGGAAAACGCGCCTCGATGCCGAAGGCCAGTAAATGTGTTGACGGAAGAGGTCTAGTCGCTGTTGCGGGACTCATCGACGCGCACGTTCATCTAAGAGACATGCAACTTTCTGATAAGGAGGACTTCTATACCGGCACATGCGCAGCCGCCGTGGGCGGGTTTACGACCGTTCTCGATATGCCGAACACCCTACCACCAACAGATTCTGCTCTCAGGTTGAAAGAGAAGCAGGAGACGGCTCGAAGTAAGGTTGTTGTAAATGTGGGATTCCACGCGCTGCCGCCTCGGCACGTCGAAGATGTTAGAGAGATCGCAGATTGTGGAGCGTTCTCTTTCAAACTATATATGAACCAAGGAAGCTTCGAGGAATTCCAAAGCGAGAAAATGCTTGCAAGCCTGTTGGAAATGTTAGGGTCCGCAGGGAACCTGATCACAGTTCATGCTGAGGATATAGCGCAAATCGAGAGGTCGAGACGGTTACTGGCTCAGAGAGAAGAAGGAACTTCTCAAGCCTTCCTGAAGATCCACAGCCCTCAAGCCGAACTTTCAGCTGTAGAAAAAATTACAAAAGCCTCAGCTCAAGCGGGGGCAAGGATTCATGTTTGCCATGTTACTCTGCCTCAAAGCGTTCGTATGCTAGAACGCGTTCGTCGCGCTGGACTTTCCGTATCGATTGAGGCGACGCCACATCACTTGCTCCTTGACGAGAGCAAGGTTGCAAAACTCAGCGGATTCGCGATTATGGTGCCGCCACTTAGAAAGAAAAGCTACATCGCCGGACTCCGTAAGGAGCTGGGTGCTCGAATGATCGATATTGTAGCGAGCGACCATGCACCTCATACTATCGCTGAAAAGAAGAATCCAGACTTTTCAAAGATTCCTGCAGGGATCCCTGGACTAGAAACAACCTTACCACTTCTGCTAACCTGTGTCAAGAGAGGCTACTTCTCTCTGAGCACGGTCGTCCAAGCGCTTACAGCCAACCCGGCTCGCATCTTTGGGATCCCAAACAAAGGCGTGATAACGGAGGGCGCAGACGCCGACATTACCTTAATCGATCTGAAAGCCCGGTCGAGAATCAAACCGGAAAGGTTCCTGTCGAAGGCAAAGTATTCGCCCTTCGCTGGGTTCGAATGTACCGGAAAAGCCGCTAGGACCTTTGTTATGGGAAAACTGGTTATGGATCACGGAGAGATAGTGGCAGAGAAAGGATCTGGAAGCATAATAGGAGCGAAAACAGGACGAAGTTCATAATCGACGGGATGCTTGGCAAACTGGCAAGGTGGCTAAGGCTCATTGGAAACGATGTAGAATATTCAAGGGATCTAAGTGATAAAGAGCTTATCAGGAAAGCGTCTGCGGGCAATATGGTATTACTAACAAGCGACGTTAACCTTTACCGCACGGCCTCTGCAAGAGGAGTAATCACTTACCTAGTGAAGGGAAGAAGCGAGCCCGAGAGACTGGCTAGGATAGTGAAACGTTTCAATCTCCAGATCAGATTCGATCCTTCAGCTTCTAGATGTCCGAAATGTGGCGCAAAGATAGAAGAAGTCACGAAGGAGATGGTTAAGGACGAGCTGCCACCCTCCACCTACAGAGCCTACAACCACTTCTGGATCTGCATAAACCCATACTGCGGCAAGGTCTATTGGCGTGGAAGCCACTGGAAGAACATAATGGAAGTCCTAGCCAACACAGATAAGTTACTACGAGATCAAACACCTTGAAATGGATGAAACCCATTGGCTCTTGAGCTAAGCATTGAAGATGGAAGGTTCCTAGTAAGACTGGCAAGAAAAGCTATCGAGGAATATCTCTCGAGGCGTAAAGTGATCGTGGTTCCAAAGGATACCCCTGCAAAACTTCGTCGAGAATGCGGCGTCTTTGTAACCTTAACCGACGCAACACCCGAGAACGCGTTAAGAGGTTGCATCGGCCACCCGTTGCCTACGAAGTCTCTTGTTGAGGCGGCTATTGACTCAGCCATAGAAGCTGCGACTGGAGACCCACGGTTCGAGCCGGTGCCGCTTAACGAGTTCAAGTCGACTGTAAAGGTTGAGGTTAGCATCCTAACGCCGCCCGAGCAGATTGTAGTAGATAACTCGTTAGACTATCCGAAGAATATAGAGATTGGAGTTGATGGTCTAATCCTTGAGAGAGGCTGGTACAAAGGTCTTCTCTTACCTCAGGTGGCCACAGAATGGAAGATGAACGAGGAGGAATTCCTCAGCAACTGCTGTATGAAAGCAGGACTGTCACCGGACGCTTGGCTGGTTAGGGGTACGAAAGTCTCCAAGTTTCAAGCCCTCATCTTCCACGAGACGGTTCCTAACGGTTCGATAGAGCAGAAGATGTTGAAATGACAAGACGGATATAGAAGAAGGTCGACCAAATCGTTTTGAAACTTTCTGTTCAGATCTCCGCCCGTGAAACCTCAGACGTAGACTAGACCGCGAATCTATCCGTAGCAACTAGCCAAGAAACGATTCTCACATTCAATGCCTCGATTAACCGATTCAGATGATGTCGCGATTCTTCGAGGTTTGTACCGACGCACTCTTTCCCACCCGGACGAACGCACTAGCAACGCTAAAGCCTTAATCCTCAGGGCAACTCTACCGTAACCCCGAGAAACGCAATAAGATCTGACAGAGACAACTTGGCGAAAACCGTTGGGATGACGAGCCGTGAAGGTCTACATGGCGCCCTGCGGGCTTGGTCTAGGACACATCACCAGAAGCGACCCCATAGCAAGGGAGCTCGCCAGACGCGGCGTAGAAGTCGTCTTCTCAACATATGGCGACGGGATAGACTACGCTAGGAAGATGAAACTGAGACTAATGGAAACCGTTCCAATCTACATCTGGGTCAGGCAGGATGGGACGGTTGACTTCAAGTCAATCGCTACAAGGAGCGGCCTATCACTCGGCGTGAGAACCTTCCTCAGACAAGTTCTCGCAGAGATAAGAAACATAAAACGGTTCAAACCAGACCTTGTCTTCTCAGACTCGAGAGCGTCAACGCTCGTAGCAGCAAGGTTGCTGGGAGTTCCAACCATCCTAATGCTCAACCAGTATAGAGTCAACATGATTCGGAAGCCGTCCTCAACCAGCCTCTCAATCAGCGATCACATCTTCTTCCTCATAGCCAACCTAGCATGGATCTTTTTCAGAACACTCCTCCAAGGTCTATGGTCTCTCAGCGATATCATCCTGATTCCCGATTTTCCACCTCCCTATACAGTCTCCCTTGGAAACCTCGCGATACCAAAGCGCCACATTAGAAAGGTAAGACTCGTAGGGCCTGTAGTCAAGACGAAGCCAAGCCAGATCTCATATACACTGGACAAGATTAGAAGACGGCTCGGCCTCGTAGATTCAAAGCCGCTCGTATACGTTGCCGTCAGCGGCCCTCAGATAGAGAGGCGATACCTTGCACACATTCTAGAAGATTCGATAACGAACTACACGCTGGATTGCCAAGTCGTGATGTCGAAGGGTGAGCCTTCCGGGTCGGAAGAGGCTGAGCGACGTGGGAACATTCTCGCCTTCGATTGGCTTCAGGAGAGATCTCAATATGAAGTATTGAAGGCTTGCGACCTTGTCGTTAGTAGGGCCGGACATGGAATAATAATGAAAGCGATGACGTTTGGTAAACCGATGATCCTCATCCCGATACCGGACCATACTGAACAATACGGGAACGCAAAGCGAGCGGTACTGCTTGGATTCGCGAAGATTCTGGACCAAGATAAGGTGAATCCAGACAACCTAATGGAAATCATGAATCAAGTATTGGAATCAGAGGAGCTTCGAGAAACCGCCGGTCAAATCTCAGGTTTCTCAGAACGTCTGGATACGGTTAACGACATCACCAGATTGATTCTCAGTCAGATCCGACAGGAGGTTCGTACAACTCTCTCGACCGTTATTGGGGACTGATCAGAACCATCTCTCTTTTTGCTAGAGCCCTCTCCAGAATCGAGCTTATCCCAAGCGAAGCCTCATGTTCAGACAGTAGATTCAATGCGATTCTGCTAGTGGACCTCTGCAAAGCTGAGATCTCCCGAGCGTTTGTTTCATCATAAAGTGAGGCTTTCCTTGCAAGCTGTTGGATATCGCCCCCTTCAAACCCTATTACAGGCCTGTGGATAGGAGTCTTTACGCCTGAAGATCGCGACGCCACTTCGTCTATGCTAAGGATGGAGCTTCCAAGGGTTTCACCTGTCACGATGCCTAAAGCGTTCACCTCTTTCGCTACAACATCCGCAGCTGTCAGCATCGCACGTATCCTGAGGATCCGTTGGAGATCCGGCTGATGTGCTTCTTCTATTCGCTTCAAAACATCCTTGAATGGTACTACGATCAAGGTTGGCTTTCTAACGGGCAGATCAGAGTAGATCCGCCTCAACCATTCAAGCGCGTTCTGTCTAGACCTATCTTGATCTAGGCTTTCTCCATCGCAGTAGAGTGGGACGACCCTCGCTCCACGTTTCATGAAGAGCCAAGTAGACAGGCGGCTACTCAAGCTTCCCGAGAACAATGAAACGACGCTTCCCTGACAACCGTACGGGAGACCGCCGGGCCCCTCAACTCTGTCGGAGTAAATGAAACTACGATCATCCTTGACCTCGACGTTGATGGTTGTTTCTGGTTTCTTTAGATCTACAGCTATTCCTTTCCCGACAGAAGCTTCAAGGATCTTGGAGCCGATCGCATTTTCCAGGTCCTTACTCGTGAACTGATGAGTTCGAACCCTCCGCGCCCTAACAGCGAACGTGGTGCCTGGTCTGATCTTTTTCAGTCCATACGCCACTGCTTGATCGACGATCACATTCATCTCTGTAGAGGTTTCGATCGCTCGCATAACTGACGCGACGCCAAAAACCTTGGAGGCGAGAGCCACGCCAATAGGTAGGTCTTTGATGCCGGTCGCTATGATCCTGCCGTACTTTCTTGTGATTGTAGGCTTCTCGCCATGCTTGGATAGCATGATTCTAAGGTGTTTCGCTATTTTTCTTTCCAGAAGGATGCGAACGGGGCTGCTCTTCAGCGTTGTCTCGGCGCAAGCTACAAGGAGCATCTCTTGGTTAGCCAACGTATAAGCTAGCTCTTAGGAGTGGCTCAAGACCTCGTCTATATCCTAGGTGGGCTGTTTCGTCTTCCCTTCAGCTCTCAGTTCATGAAGGATGACTAAAGCTTCTCCCAGCGGCATCCTTAGTTCAAGCGATAGTCTTTTCGAAGTGATATCTGGCTTCTCGTTCAGAACAACCGTTGAGATGTATCTCTTGTGGTATCTATACATTGTAAGAGCATGAACAGTCTCAATCAGTATTGGCCAAAGCGGTTGTGATTCCACATCCTCAACATCAGATGCCAAAAGAGATCCACGCCCATCTCGTACTAACCATGTAATAACTTGTCGGTTGCCTTAAACTTCTCAGGAAAACTTATTACGACGGCCCCCACTCCTTACTTAGAGAAACGTTCTGTCAGCGTAGATAGATAGTTGCTAAGCTAGTTCCTTCAGAACTGAGCGTTCGTGACTTTTAGAGACGCAGCAGAACCACTGAGAAAATAATTGATAGGAAGGTGAAAGAATGAAGATTGGAGAACTGATTCATAAATCTCCAAAGTACGGTTGGAACGTGAAGACCGTTCGATATCTCTCTGATGATAGGGTTATGCTAGAGTTTGAGAAACTATTTTTCGAGACAAAGTATCATATCTACGTACTTGCTGGAATTGACGGTGTCGTAATGAAAGGTTTCAACTTCTTTCATAACGAGATACCCGTCGACTCGAAGACCTGGGACCATTACGTGATGTGAAGGCGATTTTCTTACTGTTAAGCCTCTTAGGTCCCAATAGCTCCGAGAAGATAAATAGGAGAGAAGAACCTACGAGGAGATCTGTCTACTCCACGTGGGACTCACACGCGGTAGAGGACAGCGAGGAGCTTCGGTTGTGAGCGAAGAACTCTTGGTCGCTAGAAACCTTTGGACAAAGAGTGACGGATGGCTATGACTGGGATCGCTGCACTCGTCTTCGATCTCGATGGAACACTCGTCGAATTCCGCATAGACTATGACGCGGTCAGACGAGAAGCGTTGGAGGCCCTGAGCCAGATTGAAGGACTTCCAGAGGATATTCGCTCCTCGAGGACCGGGATCTTCGGAATACTAGATAAGGTATCGCAATACCTCGAAGGAAAAGCGAATTCTGAAACTATAACAGAAGACCTACGAACCAAGTTTTCCAAGATAGCGGACAGGTACGAGCTGAGTGCAGCTCGAACGACCGAGATGATACCAGGCGCAAGAGACTCACTAGAGGAGATTCGTTCCCAAGGCTATAAGATGGGTCTGTTTACCACAAGCGGGAGGGAGGCTATGAACCATATCCTGCAGAGATTTCACTTGGAACGATATTTTGAAGCTTGCGTCTCTCGAGAGGATGCTCCGAAGGTGAAACCTCACCCCTTGCACTTGAACCGTGTACTGGAGATTCTTGGAGTAACTCCGAACGAAGCTTTGGTTGTGGGAGATAGCTCCTATGATGCTGTTTGCGCGAAGGCTGCGGGTGTTAGAAGCGTCGGCGTATTGTCTGGCGTGCATAAACTGAGCCAGCTCCAGTCTGCCGGAGCAGACTATGTAATTAATAGGCTGGGCGAACTGCCGCAGCTGATTCATAGGATAAATGATGAGAAGCCCTAATCTGCCGACCTCGAGCTCCGAGGCAAGACGCCTGGGACCACTACTTTAAGCTGGCCAGCCTTTCGTGCATTCTCCTAAACGTCCAGCTTATGGCGCTTCTAAGCTCTTGGAGCCTCTTCTCGTCTCCATAGTTCTTGATGACAATCTGTCGTAGGACGTTTCCATCCTGCTCGACACGGTACGACAGTATCTTGTCTTCCGTCAACTGACCTGCCTGCAAAGCGCTCCTATCCTTCGCCTGCATCAGGTCTAAGATACGTCCGATAAGGAACGCGCGTAACGGTGGGGAATTGGGGTCAAATCTCATGTCAGGCCTCGGAGTCACCCGAACCTCGTTTCGGTCAACTTGAATATCGGCTAAGGCGATTCCAGTCGTGGTTTTGACGGGAATAGTTTGAATAGAAGTAAGCTGAACTGTCGGAGCGCCAGCGACCTGAGCGGCGGGCGGAGCTGGAGGTACTGGTTCAGGCTTGGGTTTTGGAACCTCTACTCTCCTGAAGCTCTTCTCTGCAAGGGCAACATCAACCACCTCTCCCAATGATCTCAGCTTCAAGAGCTCCTGCTCCAGATCGTGCGTACGCTTCTCTATGTATGCCTTCAACTCAGCTAGCTTTCTCACTCTATCTTCTTCACTCATCTTCTCGACCCGTAGCTCAGCCCGACCTTGTCTCCCTCTATGCGTAGGATCAGTTTAATAGCCTCCCTCATGTAACGTCTCTCGCGCCAAGAGAATACCTGCGCGATAGAATTTGAGACATCTTTCCTCAACAGAGGCGCTCTTTATTAATTCCTTACTGTAACACGGTTTGAAAAACGCTGTGATTACAGTTGTCTGGCGGTGAGTTCGTCACTGTCTCCAAACTCATCGAAGGAGCGCTTGAGGGAAAGACAGTTAGACTGCGCGGCTGGCTCCACAATAGAAGGTCGAGCGGCGGCATCCTGTTCGTACTCCTCAGAGATGGATCTGGAGTTCTTCAATGCACCATGAGAAGAGATTCAGTGAACAAGGAGACCTTCGACTTATTCGAGACGCTTCCATTAGAATCCACCGTCGAAATCGAGGGCGCCGTGAGAAAGGACGACCGTGCTCCAGGGGGGTATGAGGTATCAGCCCAGAAGTTAAGCGTCTACCAGAAGGCTGAAGAGAACTTCCCGATCGCCAGGAAGTATCATGGTCCTGAATTTCTACTCGATAACAGGCACCTATGGATTAGAAACCGAAGGATGCAAGCAACCCTGAGGGTTAGAGCGACCGTACTCGACGCGGCGAGAGAATGGTTCAAACTGAACGGGTATACGGAAACACAGATGCCGACCATAATAACGGCGGCATGCGAAGGGGGTTCAACACTCTTCGAGGTAAAATACTTCGATACGAAGGCTTATCTGACCCAGAGCTGGCAACTGTACGCCGAGGCTATGATCGCAAGTCTTGGAAAGATCTACACGATCGCCCCCTCCTTCAGAGCTGAAAGATCAAGGACGAGAAGACACCTGACCGAGTACTGGCATCTCGAGGCTGAAGCCCCATGGTACGATCTACATATGCTCATGAAAGACGAGGAAGAACTCCTAACTCATATCTGTCATTCGATAGCGAAGTCGCGGCCCAACGAGCTGAGGTTGAACAAGAGAGAACCCAACGACTTTTCAAAGGTAGGGCCACCCTTTCCAAGGATAACATACAATGAAGCGGTACGCATACTAGAGAAGTGTGGCGTTCAAGTAAAATGGGGCGATGACCTAGGATGGGAGCAAGAGAAGGTTCTCACCCAACAGTTTAGCTCCCCGTTTTTCGTCACACATTTTTCGAAGACCGCTAAGGCCTTCTATCACAAGGTGGACCCGTCAAACCCAGAGGTTACCCTCTCTGCAGACCTGCTTGCACCTGAAGGATACGGCGAGATCACTGGCGGAGGACAGAGGATCGACGACATTGAAGAGCTGATGCGAAGGATAAGAGAGGAGAACTTGGACCCTGAGAGCTACCGGTGGTATGTCGACCTGAGACGGTTCGGCTCCGTTCCCCATTCAGGCTTCGGCCTAGGACTGGAAAGAACAGTCGCTTGGATCTGTAAACTGAAACATATAAGAGATGCAACGGCTTTCCCGCGATTGATAAACAGGGTTTACCCGTAGACTTCCGTGAGTAGAAAAGATACAGCGCTATTGTTTCCCCGGTAGTTTTCTTACCTATCGGAAATGGTCGTAGCAGACGCCTTTCCTAGTAGGAATACGTTCTAGTCCGGAGTCGTAGAAGAAGAGCTTTCTCCAAGGTTGAACTCTTGATGAAGCGCTCGCACAGCTTTCGGCCCGTCCTTCTCAGCCACGACAAACGATATGTTCAGTTCAGAGGAGCCCTGCGCGATCATTCGGACATTGACATCTCTATCGGCCACCGCCTTGAAGACCCTGGCTGCCACCCCCGGGGTTCCTTTCATTCCAGCCCCAACCGCTGCGACTACGCAGACATCGTCCTCAGAGGTTATGTTCTTTACAAACTCTGTTCCTAGAAGCCCGAGCTCTAACGCGTTCGTAGCCTTTTGAAGCTTTTCTCTCGGGACGACGAAGGAGATTCCGGCCTCCGATGAACTCTGCGATATCATCAGTATGTTCACTCCCGCGTCCCCTAGGACTCTGAACACTCTCGCGGCTACTCCGGGCAACCCGGCCATACCAGCACCCGTGACGCTTATCATAGCAACCTTATCGACGAGTGTAACGGCCTTCACTATTCCCTCGCTTCTAACGGCCTGATCGCCTACGACGAGCGTTCCTTCGCTTGTAAGGTCGAGAGAGCTTCTGATCCTGATAGGTATCTGTTTGTCGACTACGGATTCGAGAGCTCTTGGATGTATTGCCTTTGCGCCGAAGTAGGCCATCTCGCTCGCCTCGGCGTATGAGATTTGATGGAGGATCTTGGCTTTGGGTTCGATCTTTGGATCCGCAGTCATAAGACCCTCCACATCCTTCCAGATCAGGATCTCGTCAGCGTCAAGTGCTCGACCGATCAATGTGGCCGTATAGTCTGAGCCTCCTCTGCCCAGCGTAGTTGTCAAGCCGTGAGGGCTGCAAGCTCCGTATCCTGCGACGACTGGCAGTTTTCCCGCTTCGAGCATAGGCTCCACCTTAGCTTTCACCTTTTGCATTGTAACGTCGAGTAACGGGTTTGCTTCGCCGAAGTTCTCGTCTGTCGTTATGCCTGCGTCTCCACCCGTAAGCCACTCAGCCCTTAGACCCAACCCAGCTGCGACCCCGCAGATGATTGGAGCTGAGAGCCTCTCGCCGAAGGAGAGGAGATAGTCTTTCGACCGTGGGGTGAGCTCCCTCAAACGGGCTATACTTCTAAGGATTCCACTCATCTCCTTAGATGTCTCGTTGAGCTCTTCAAGGACCTTTTCTAGAATATTCGGGCTGCGAATAGACTCTCTTGCGGTTTTACTGTGAAGCCCAAGTTGTTTCTCCGCGAAAGCATTCATCATCTCTATGTTGCCTTCGACCGCCTTTTCACTGACACTCGCCAAACCATCCGTAACTCCAGGCAACGCAGACGTAACGAGAACTACTTGATGCCCCTTTGTCAAACCGTCTCTAACAATCTCAACTGCGCGTATTATTGCCTGTGCGTCGCCTACAGATGCTCCACCGAACTTCATCACAAGCCTCATTTTACAAACTACCTCACTTTAGCAGCGTCCTCTTTATGTCGATCAGATCTCTTAACACAGCGCTGGCCGTCTCCTTGCCCCCTGCTCCACGCCCGGTCACCGTTATGTCACCAGCCAACTCTGTTCTAAAGGTGACAGCGTTCAGGGTGCCTGTTACGCAGAGTGGTTCGTCGAGCGAGATGGAATGAGGATGGACAGATATCTCAGAGTCGTTCACGTAACCCACCAGTTTAACCGCTTTCCGGTTGCGCTTCGCTCTCTCAACGTCTTGAATACTCACGTCCGATATGCCCTCTACATGTACGTCCCCAATAGCAACCCTTCTTTCCATGACCCAGTTGCACATAATGACGAGCTTGCTCGCCGTGTCCAGGCCACTTATGTCATAGCTGGGATCCGCCTCAGCGTACCCCGCCTTCTGGGCCTCTCTAAGCGCTTCCTCGATTGTGATCCCATTATCGAACATTCGCGTGAGGATATAGTTCGTTGTACCGTTTAGGATCCCCCTCATCGACTCGATCCTGTCTCCTATCAAGCACCTCTTGGCGAAATCCAAGAAGGGTGTGCCTCCTCCAACTGTTCCGCTGAACCTGAGTTGCACCTCTTCATACTGTGCCAACTCGAGTAGCGCGGGCATGGCGACGGCGAGAGGTCCCTTATTTGTGGTGACAACGTTAAGTCCCTTCTTGATGGCAGACTCGATATGTGTAAGAGCCGGCTCGCCATCAGGCAGCTTTGTGGACGTAAGCTCCAAAACCACATCGGCTTCTACGCCGTTTATTACTTCTAAAGCTGACATACCCTTGTTGCCAAGCGTCTTGTGACAGGCGACTGAGCCTCCTGACTTGGCTGCCAAGGCTTCATTCAGTTCTATGCCTGTCTCGCTGATCATTGCGCCACCACGGTCTACGACAGCAACGACCTGGGGGGTAAGGCCGTGCCTTATCCTCAGCCATTCAGCCTTCTCCTTCGCTATCGTGAAGAAGGATCTTCCAACCGTTCCGAAACCTAGGATGATCAGTCTCACGCCGTGTACCCAGCAGGCAGCTATCTCAAGCCAAGAGTCCTTTCAATAGATTTGATATCACATATCGTCTTGACAGGTGCTTCGCCGATTCGGGCGGCGACTTCTGGATCTTTCAGTCCGTGACCTGTAGCAACACATACAACTTCTTCATCTCCCTCGACCGCTTCCCGTTCTAGGAGCTTTCTCAGTCCAGCGATTGAGGATGCGCTTGCAGGTTCGACGAAGAGGCCTTCACGTCTAGCCAGATCCTTCTGAGCCTGGAGTATCTCCTTATCCGAGACCGTCTCCATCAAGCCTCCGGAATCATTCACGGCCCGGAGCGCCTTCTTCCAGCTTGCTGGGGCTCCAATCCTGATAGCGGTCGCAATCGTCTCCGGTCTCTCAACCGGTTGTATGTGAATACTCTTTCCTTTGTATGCGGAAGCTATAGGGGCGGCTCCCTCTGCTTGAATCCCTATCATTCGAGGAGCTTTCTCTATGACCTGAAGCCTCCGAAGTTCGTCGAACCCCTTCCATATCGCGCTGATGTTTCCAGCGTTACCCACGGGCACGATCAAGATGTCAGGCGAGGTAAAATCCAGCTGATCGCAGACTTCGAAGGCTAGAGTCTTCTGGCCTTCAAGCCTGAACGAGTTTATAGAGTTCAACAATGCGATGGAAGGGTTCCTTTTTGTCAGTTCGATCACAGACCTGAGCGCCTCGTCAAAGTTTCCTTCTATCTCAAGTATCGTTGCTCCATGTGCAATCGTCTGTGAAAGCTTGCCCAGAGCAACCTTTCCTTCAGGAACTAGGACGATGCATCTTAGGCCTGCTCTGGCAGCGTATGCTGACAGGGAAGCCGAAGTATTCCCTGTCGAGGCGCAGGCCACAATCTTTGCTTGCATTTCGACAGCCTTTGATACGCCGACGGTCATGCCTCTGTCTTTGAATGATCCTGTAGGGTTCTCTCCTTCAAACTTGATACTTAGTCTGCCAAGCCCCAGATCATCTGCCAGCTTCTGGGATCTGTGGAGGCCGGTACCGCCCTCTCCGAGTGTTACTATGCTGGTTGTGCTTTCTATAGGGATAAGCTCACGGTAGCGCCATACAGAGAAACTTCGACTTCTCCAGAGTTTCGTATCGATTTGGGAAGCGCTAGGTTCATAGTCGAATCTTATCTCAAGGAGGTCTTCGCATCTAGGACAAGCGTAGATCATCTCTGATGTGTCGTATCTGGAACTGCAGTTTATGCATTGGTAATAGTGCTCCATCTGCGTCACCTTTTTTCAGTGACAGCGGCTCCACTCGACGGCACGCTTGAGTATGCTTCGCAAGGCACATCATTTTTTTCAAAGTCTTCCTTCATCGCTAGAGCCACATCTTTCGTGTTTACTCTCTTCCTATCGCAGATCGCGATCACCGTGGGCCCGGCTCCACTTATCGCGAAACCGGACGCGCCTGCGTCGAGTGCTGCGCTCTTAACTGAAGCGAACATCGGAATGGTTCTCGAACGGACGGGTTCGACCACCAAATCTATCATTGCTCTTCCTATCATCTCAATATTAGACAATGCCATCCCCGCTACAAACAGAGACGCGTGCGCAACATTACAAGTCAGACTGGCGAGATCGACAGCCTCCGGAAGGATATCGCGCATAGTTTTCGTTTTCTCTTTTGGAAGCGTAACATCGGGAATCGCTATCGCAACTTCAAGGTCCGGCGGAGGTTTGAAGCTAGCGAGTTCTAGTGGCTCTTGAGAAACCACTACAAAACCGCCCAACACGGCCGCTGCAGCGTTGTCGAAGTGCGCGATTCCGGCCGAAGCAGTCTCCCCGTGGGCTGTCAGGCTTATAAGATCCGCTTGGCTGAGCTCCAACCTGAACATCTCATTTAGGGCTAGGGCGCACGCGGCGGCGGATGCTGCGCTACTTCCAAGGCCTTTACCGACTGGTATACCTTTGGTTAGCTTGATCCTCAGGCCTTCTTGGTTTCTCATCGCATCCATGACTCTGTTTCCGACAAGGCCTGCTGTGTTGTTATCAACCTCGCTTGAAACCTGATCTTGATCAACTCCTTCAACTGTCAGGGTTAGACCACCATTAGGAACAGATTCGATCTCCACAGTGTCGTGAAAGAGGTCTAAAGCTAGGCCGAAGACGTCAAATCCTGGGCCGAGGTTGGCTGTACCTGAGGGAGCCTTGGCCCCGACGACACGGTAGACTGGAGCATTGGCTCGTCTCGCCAACAATTTGTTTTGGAGGATGTCACCCATGTTGATTCTCATCTTTCAACCCCCAACTCTTCTATGGAACCTTACGCTAGAGGAAAACAGTATCAAACGTCGAGCCGGCAACGGAAAGATATTGTCCCTAGCGGAATATCCTTGTACTAGTCTCGATGATCGAGGAATAAGTCTCCATGATCGGCTCACGTCTGTCCGAATCTGAAAGAGGAACCTGTTATAAGCTTTGTCGATCTCTTGCGAGTTCCGCAAACTCTCGGTGTCTGATATCTCGCTAATGGTGGTTTTCCGATGGATGTCACGTTCAGGATAGGCGGGTGACGTGCTTCTCTGGAGGAGGAGGGGGGCCTAAGCCTTAGGCGACTCGCATAGATTGATTGCTCGACGAGTGTTCCCGCTACGACTATATATTCTCCGCTTAAAGTCTTTGTTTGAGAGATATGAGAACTCCTGGAGGACATGCTCCTCTGGCTATCGCACTGGAGATTGTGCTCTTTCTATCCCTCCTCCAGCCCTGTAGAAGCCAGTCGTTGTTGTGGAAGTATCCTACAGGGATCCAGGTGACAGCCGTATCAACATCCGCGGACGGTTCGTATATTGTATCGGGAAACGCAGCAGGATCGATCGATTTCTTTGACGCGTCGTTCTCACGTGAGACCTACCTCTGGCGGGTAGCGGCTAGGGATCGTGTTAGGTCGGTTGCGATCTCTGATGATGGATCCTATGTTGTGGCTGGGAGCAATGATGGAGTGATCTACTTCATGGACAGAGAGTTGTTAAAACGAGCACCGCTCTGGAAATTCCAGACCGCTGGAGCAGTCTTCTCAGTTTCGATCTCAAGTGACGGATCGTATGTCGCAGCGGGCAGTCATGATGATAAAGTCCATTTCATGGATAGTAGGTTGACCGAGAACGCTCCTCTCTGGAGTCATCGGACTGAGGGAGACGTACGGTCCGTGTCGATATCGGGAGATGGTACGTACATTGCTGCTGGAAGTGAAGACGCGTATCTCTACTTCTTTGAGAAGAGCTATCGTGGAAATACCTTCTTGTGGAGACTGAAGACCTCGACGCCAGCGTTGAAAGTCGCCATGTCCTATGACGGAAACTACGTGGTGGCCGGGTGCGTTGATGGATACATATATTTTGCCAATCGAGATTTCACCCGAGACAGCTATCTCTGGAGATATCAGACTGGCAGTCGGATCACATCAGTTTCAATTTCCAGCGATGGATCGTATGTTGCAGCAGGAAACTCAGATGGATACATATACATTTTCGACAGAGAATTGTCCGCCAACAGCTATGTCTGGAGGTACAATGCAGGAGAACCTGTGGAGGCCGTTGCGATCTCTAGAAACGGCGTCTACATCGTATGCGCTGCAGGCGCTTCAACCTACCTTTTTGACGCAGGGTTTACAGGAGAAAACTATGTCTGGAGTTATGACGCACAGGCAGAGGTAACATCGATCTCGATATCGAGCTCTGGAAACCTAGTAGTTGCGGGTGACGGGAGGGGCATCCTCCACACACTAGAACATATGATTAGATCAACGGTTGCCACCACAATGACCCAAACGAGCACAGCGATGACTGAAACGGTCACCGCCATGATGCCGCTGAGCACAACGGCAACCGAGGCGGTCGCCCCTACCCTAACGATCAACCCATACACGATTCCGGTGACGCTTCTGATCGCGGCTCTGGCTATCCTTGGTTTCTATATGCGGAGAAGGGTTTCTGGAAAGAAGCTAGAGCTAGAATCCGCCTCTAGGGCTGCACTCGGTACAGCATTACAACTCGCCCCTAGGAAGCTGATCTCCACGGGTACGAGAGTTCTAGATGAACTGACGATGGGCGGATTCCCCCGATCATACTCGGTTATCCTTTCATCTCCATCCTGCGACCAGAGAGACCTTGCAGTTAAACGGTTTCTAAGCAAGGGGCTTGGTGAAGAGAAGTTTGCACTGTGCCTAACCACAGATGTAACAAAGTATCTAGAACTAATCAGGGATCATCCGAAATCTTTTCACCTCGTACTATGCAACCCGCATGCCGATGCGCTAGCACCACCTTTTTCCAATATTTCCAAGACTAAAGGCGTTGAAAACCTGACCGAAATCAACATCGCGCTCATGAAGGTTGTCGATTCTCTAGATGCTACGACGCTAAAGGAGGAAAGGGCCTACATCGATGTGCTATCCGACGTTCTACTTCATCATGGAGGCTCTACAATCAGAAGGTGGATATCCGACCTGGTTCCACGCCTAAAGGCAAGAGGCTTCACCGTGCTAGGGATGATAAACCCCTCAATGCACAGGAGAGAGGAGACCGAGGCGGTATCGAGTATATTCGATGGAGAGGTAGAGATCTTCGAGAGGGAGACTGAAGGGAGAGCGCAGAGATTCATAGCAGTAAGAAGGTTCTATGGACTGGAATATAGCGATCAAGAAAGAATCATCTGACGAAGAGTTCGAACCCTTCGGTTGCGCCGTGACAACCTTTTCAAAGCCCCTTCTGGAAAGAGGAGGCCGAAAAAAACAATATTCGACTTCTCACAGAGTACTGTAGGCGTCATGTCACTACCTGAGAGAGATCGAATCGTTATGGCTCAAGAGACTACCGATATAGAGGATCTCTGCAAAAGTGATAGAGAGCTGACTGAGGCTCTAAAGAGAATGCTCTTTCTGAACCCGGGAATGATCTCAACCTCGAGAGAAGCTTTGACAGAGTTAGCGCAGGGACGGGAGCAGAAAGACAACAGACTACTGGCCAGAGTCAATTATGAAACCGCCGGAGACTTGCGCTGATGAAAGACGACGTGAAAGCTGTCCGCAAGTACTTTTTAAAGCGCGTGAGGATCGAAGCTTATAAAGACCTAGCGCGGATCTTTAAAACACTTGTTTCAAAATCTCAGGAGACTGTCAAGTTAGCTCAGAGATACTATCAGATGGTTCGAGGTCAACCGTTAGCACGAGGATTTCGAATACGATTGTGCCACTGACCGTGACCGAGCTTCGCGCCCACTCATTTCCTCTTCAAAGCCATCTGTAAGACCGCAACCACCAGGAAAGCTATGCCTGCATAGATTAGGCTGTGCGTCAGATACCATACGACCACAGCTGCAACAGTTGGGATAACAAGTTGAATTACGGCTTTGATCAAGAACAGAATAATCAAGCCTAGGATGACAAGCGCCAAGAAGATCAGAAGCTCAGAGATCATCGGAAAAACTAATGGCATGACCCATTCACTACCCAGTCACATTCATTAACTACGCAGTCTACGAAGAGATCGTCTAGTAGCCCAAAAGTTTCTTCACTTGTTTCTTATGGACCTCACGTGTGGTTAAAGGACAAATCTCCCTATCGCTATGGAAGAATAAGGGATCCTCGCTTACTATCCTCGAGAGTTCTTCTTCCGAATCTGCATTGACTATCAGAAGGTCGCCCTGTTGGCCTATGAGGTGGTAGGATACCTCAACCTTTCTTTGCTTTTCTAGATCATCTAAGTATTTGAAATGGGCTGGAAGCAGCTTGGCCCAGGTCTCGACTGATGTTTCTCGCCTAAAACTCTGAAGGATGAGGAACATCAATGTATCTCTCATCTCCCTTTTTGACCTTGGTTAATATGGGAGTCCAAGCCATTTCATATTCTTGTTCTTCCAAATTTGTTATAGTCGATCTCGATGCATGTCAGCTGATCTTAGGTAACTATCTCAATATTGAAAGTGTTTGAGCCTTCTCCACCGACAGATCGTTGGATAACGAGAGCTCAAGATGGTAGAAACCAGTAATTGTAATGTCGGGAGGCACAAACATTTTTGTTCGATTCTCTGGGAAAACCGGCCGAAAACATGGCCACCCAAGCCCTGTGGACTAGAAAGAAGCGTCTCTTCATCTTGTCCGAGAGAAGAATCCTCATCAGTTTTCTAGACGTTTCACCTTTAGGGCTCAACAGCTTCTAGTGTTATGGAAGTTTTCAAAGAAGGAATATGACATCTTCTAGGCCTTTGAAGTGCGGGTCCCCGCTTACGAGCTGAGCAGCCCTAGATCTGGCTGTTGCGTAAATTATGGAATCCGCCAAGGGCCAGTTCTTGATCCTCTTCTTCATCAGGAAGTCGGTCTCGCCGGCTTTCAAGGCAAGCGAAACATCGAGGGAGACGATCTCAGTCCCGGATTCTAGGAAGGTGAAATGTATCTGCATTTCTCGTTCTGATCTGCGTCCAGCTTCGATCTCCCTGAGGTACCACTTCCGCAGTTCAACAAGTACAATAGAAGGGGTTATACACCGTTCTTCTTCTATGAACCTCTTGGCCTTGGCGCCGGGCTTGGAACCCAAAAGATATTCTACCCAAGCGTGAGTGTCAATGACAAAGCTAGAGCTCATGTTCCTCTTCAACTTCTCTAACAAAGTGACGTGAGCCTCTGCAGGCACCAAAGAGAGACTGAGGTAGACCTGTCTTGGCCCTGACGAGTCTTCTTATGACTTCGTCGTAGCTCATCAAACCCATCTCCTTCTTCAGCCTGTCGAGCAGTTTCCGTGTTTCATCTCTAACCTGTACAGTGGTTGTCATACGCTATATATCTATAGCAATATTGATATAAGTATTACTCGCGGAATCCTACTGCACTACAGCCAGCGCTAGGGTGCAGATAGACTAAACAAGCGCGGGACACTTCATAAGCACGTACTACGACATGCAGGCGAAAGACGGAAGATGTTCAAGTCGATACATTGAAAAAAGCTCTTGAGCAGAAACTCAAGCAAGAGCTTCTAAGCGTCCATCTGCAAATGGCAGAAATTACAATGTAGAAGTGGTAGCCCGGGGGAGATTCACGTGTATGCACGAATTTGCATCAAAACTCTTTCCCCATTCACTCGCCAGTGATTAGGGATACACTACGTCATGAACTGAAGATTTGCTAGATGCGTATGATGGCTTTTGAGTTCTACTATTACGAAGTAGATGACTTTCGAAAGAGAGAACGGTACGCTGCGTGGTGAATACTCTAATCCTAAAGGCTTCTTGGGTCCACTCGTTTGAGTCCGGTTACCCTATCGAAGATTTCATCTGTAGAGATTATCGTATGATCGGGAACTGCATTGAGTGCTGTTGCTGCATAGTACGCATCGAAGATTGATGCGAGATTGAACTGCTTCATAATTGTCGCAGCAAGGATATCGATTTCAAACGTCGTTTCAAGATACTTGAGGTTCTCTAGGGCTGTCAGCGCAACGATCCTTGAGATGTACGTTTCCAGCGGGACACCCTCTTCCATCGAAACGTAGTAGAGTTCGTGTAGAGCCTCTCTGCTGGCAAAGACGACACCAAGCTCCCCGTGAACAATTCGCTGCAAAACCTTGTCAGCAGTAGGTTTCAGCCAATCGTCAGTCTTCACATGTGCATATAGCATGTCCGTCTCCACGATCACAGTTGGTTCCTCCTTCTAGCTCTCTTGACAGCATCCTTGCGGGCGGCCTTCTCGGCTGCAGCCTTTAGCTCCTTCCTGTCAAGCTTCGTTCTTAACCAGCCTCCTGAAACCTCTATTGGCTCGCGTGGGACCGGAATGAAAATGAAGAAAGATCCTGCGGGGATTACCACAGCTCTGGTCTCTCTCACGTCTAACTCCTTCGGAATAGTCATTCGCCCACGTCTATCGACCGTGACTACTGCCATATTTGCTCCCAGTCGTATTGTTTGCCCTCGTATTTAACTCGCTCCCTCAAGTGTCATTCTTGCCCACAATCGTTAGATCGTCCCTTTCCCCTGCCTGATAGCAATCGACCCTAGATGCTCAAGATCGGAGATTACGACTCTGCTGCAGCCAAAACTTCGGAGCTACTGAGAACATAGATTGTGAAGCCTCACAGTCGTTCTCAGCTCAAGTTGGTCTGCGGATTTGCCTCATCCTCCACATACGTAGCCTCGCTGTCTGCAACCGCATCCACAAGTACCACAGTTGGGACATATGTTCCAGTTACAGGTCCTACGTTTGCGAGCCTTCCCACGGTCGATCGTCACTTTACATCTATAACAATGTGTATATCGATTCTGAGTATCGGCGCCAGCCTAAACCTGAGATAGATTATGATCCACCGTCACGGTCTCCATCAAACCCGTACCACTACGTTGGTGGTGAGCTGTTCACTGCAAACAAACTCGCCGTGTTGTCAACTTACGTCGCTCTCATTGGACTAGTCGGAATAGGATACTCAAATATCCACGGATACAATGTCTGAGCGCGCACTATGCAAGGAATCAGCATAAGCAAAGAGGGGTCTTAGAGGATTGTTGTTGCACACCCGAGAAGGTTTTCAAACTAAATACATCATAATGACATCGTTCGATCATAAACTCTTTTCCTAGGGCTTGTAGTGACTGAGCCACCATTTGGCTATGTCAATTCTACGAGCAACCCAGATCCTGGGCTTGCGCTTCACGTATCTGAGGAAACTATCTACAGCAGTCGTCCTACCTGGTCTGCCTGAGATTCGCACATGAAGTCCCACATTCATCATCTTAGGGTTCTCACGGCTCTCGGCATAGAGGACGTCGAAAGAATCCTTTAGGTATTGATAAAACTCCTCTGAATTAGCAAATCGATTGGAAAAGTAGTGAAAATCATTCACATCTGGCGTATACGGGATCAGAAGGAAGTTCTTTCCCTTCACAACTACGTAGTAGGGAAGATCGTCGTTGTAAACGTCCGAGTCGTAGAGGAACCCGCCCTCTTCAACAAGAAGCTCAATTGTGTTCTCGCTGGGCTCTCTGCAGTACCAACCCACCGGCCGTTGCCCTGTCAGCTTTTCGATCGAAGCCACAGCCCTACGAATAGCCTCTCGCTCCTCTTCTCGACTCAATGTGAAGTGTTCAATCCAACGATAACCGTGGCTGCAGATTTCGTGACCTCTCTGGACGATCTCATTGGCGGCATCCGGATTGGCTTCCAAAGTCCTTGCGGCGGCAAAAAAGGTCGCCTTAACATCATACTTCTCGAGGACCTTCAAGATCCTCCATATGGCCACACGAGTCTCATATTCAAAAATAGATTCGATAGCAAGATCGCGTTTGGGTGGAGTTCCATACGCTGGAAATTCACCGTAGGTTTCGGGTCCCTGATCTCCAAATGCAAGGGAACGCTCTGCTCCCGCTTCATAGTTGATCGCAAACGTAAGCGCCAGTTTGGCATTTTTCGGCCATTCGACATTAGGGACTGCCTTTCCGTAACCCACAAATTCACGATTTGATGAAGGCATAATGCATCGCTTGTTCTCTAATATCTGCTATCTCGTATTAGCCTTTCATTCTACCACAGGAGTGGCAGGTGTTTCTCGACTCTGAAGTTTATCTGCAAACAGGACAGCGATCCCTCCCGTGTGGAGGGATACCAACTTGTCTTCTTTGTCGAAGTAGCCTTCCTTAATTAGATTAATCAGCCCTGCCATTAGCCAGATGATTGCGAAAGCGAATCTCTACCGCTCCGATCTATGCCAACGTAGCTGACGTAAGGCTGGTCTAAACGTTCCATAGGAGCTGGACCGAAGTTACCTTGGGTTCTCAAAGGCTAAGTACCTGAAGAAGTCTACACAAACCAAAGGCTACTAGAGGTGAGGATCCTATGGTCAAGTTTGGGATCGTCGCTTGGAAAACATTTGATTTTAGACCCTACAGCTATGATATGATCAAGAAGCTCGCGGTCGAAGGAGAGCGGCTAGGATTCGAATCGTTCTGGCTATCAGACCACCTTCACGCGGCTAATCCAACAGACCCTTGCTATGAATGCTACACGACGCTTTCCGCTCTTGCATCTGAGACTAGGCGAATAAGACTTGGACCCCTTGTCACATGCGTCTCCTATAGATCACCTTCTGTCCTGGCTAAGATGGGTGCCACACTCGATGTGATAAGCGGTGGCAGGTTGGAGTTCGCCCTAGGTGCGGGTTGGGATCTGGCTGAATACACCGCCTATGGAATCCCTTTCCCTCCGTCTTCAGTTAGGGTGCAGCAGGTGGAGGAGGGGCTTCAGATTGTCAGGAAAATGTGGACGGAGGCTGAGTCATCTTTCGAAGGAAGGTACTTCACCATTAGAAAGGCCGTCAACGAGCCCAAGCCTCTTCAGAAGCCTCATCCACCCATCTGGCTGGGAACTAAGAGCAAGAATATGTTGAAGCTCGTAGTGAAGTATGCAGATGGATGGAATATCGACGTCGCCTTCACTCCTGACATATATAGGCAAAAGCTGAATATCCTTACCGAGTCCTGCAAAGCCGTAGGGAGGGATGCCGACGGAATTAGAAAGTCAATCGCAACCGAGATAATCCTTGCAAAAACCGAAGCTGAAGTGAAAGAGCTTGTGGACAAGTACTCATCTCGATTCAGTATCAAGCCTGAGGACTGCTTCTATCAAAGGATGGTCGGCACGCCAGAACAGATTGCTGAGAAGCTTAGGAAATACGTTGATCTGGGAGTGGACTTAGTAATAGGCTATTTCATAAATGGACACACACTCAGGCCTATAGAACTGTTTTCAGAGAAGGTCATTCCAAACATTTGAGTGAAGTTAGGCTTCGGGCCTGAATTTTCTTCCAAGTCGATACTGATGGCGACTGCTGCGATTGCCTCGAGGATCGCCCCGGCTCGGAATGCAGCGGCTAACTTATACGGTGTCCCACCTCTTTGGACTTGACGTTTGTGCAATATTTGTGCTGAGCATCAAGGAAAGACCACTTACGGTTGAAGCGCATGACTAGACGATGGCGTAACTGTAGGTCGCCTTTGCCCTCGAATTGACATGGAAATTTCTGTCAATCTTGGATGTTGCGAGCTTTTGCGTCCTAATCCGTTGTATCGAATGTTGAGGGCCGAGAGATCCTTGAAGGAGTTCATGAAAGAGAATCCTTACTAAGAAATACATGAGTGATACCCTCTGAAATTGGTAGTCAAAAAATCGAGAACTGGGAACCGCTATTGCGCTTCATATGATAAGATGCGTCAAGATGACTGGAATTACTGTACTCGGTGTGATAGTAGAATCATTGGTCCTTTTCAGGAGGAACGGGAATTAATCTGAAAGCTTTTCCGACTCATGACAATACCCACTGTGTAGCAGCCAACAAGTTTGAAAGTCGCCTACCCTATAAGAGTTGACGACGAAGAAACTCGATGTGCAAAGGAGCGGCCACGTAGTCTTTGGACACTGAGTTCAAAGCAAATGTTGTAGCACTGATTCTTCAAAGAAAACCTGAGGACGCTTTGAGAATCCTTAGTGAAAAATATTCAGTCCAACCCCCAAACCTGAAAGTTGGAAAGGTGAAACGATTCAGCACGAGCCAAGGCGTCTACGTTCACTCGAAGAATACCATCTACGTCTCGTCGAGTGACGAACTCAACGATCCTCGCATCATCCTTCACGAGTTCTATCATCACTTAAGAAGCGCAAGTGGAAAACATAAGGGAACTGAAAAGCACGCGGACAGATTCGCTGGCAACTTCATAGCCTCGTATGCTATACAGTTTATTGAGCAGAATAGATCGATGTGCATCACAACTTAGTCTTTACATATGTGCTCCATGAAACTCGCGAGATCATCAAATGTCCGTCCACATTCACCATATCTCAGAGGAATCTTGGGAAATAGAGCCTCGAACATTCCACCACCCTATCCAATGATCATTAGATATAGTAACACTCTTAGACAAGAGATCTCGCCAAAACTATGTGAAGACTGGAGGGCCAGACGTGGAAGCTATACCGCAAGCCGGTCGCTTGATCAAGATCGAAGACATCTGCACAAGAAATCCGAGACATAGTAAGCTAGATACACTTCGACCTAGGAACTTTGATTTCTGATAACAACGTCGACCCTACTCGAGTGAGCGAAATCTCTTTTTTTCTTGAGGAGTGCGTTCTGATATACGTCATCAGAACAGAGTCTAACTAGGTTGCCGTTTCAACATGACGGTGACAATCCCGTAATCAGCATGTCAGACATACGAAACTGAAGTTTCCCAATACTTTCTTACGGCTCAATCGTCTATCTGCCCGAGCGGCCACTCGGCTGTTCGGTGTCAACTGTTGTGTAATGATGGTTGTGAAGCCCGCCAGCAGATACTCACAGTCTTGGGTTATCCTCTCTGGTTCTGTAGATTATGCAAGTACGTTAGCTCCGACCCTAGAGTCGTTGGGCATCATCTGATGAAGCTTGTGGATGAGAAGAAGGTTCCGACACGCAACTTCGGTGGAATGCTGTTCTACATGCCTACCTTAAAGGCTGATCAACGATGTCTATCTCTTCTGGCGGCAGGCACATCTCTATCCAAGCCAAAAGGCACTGTTCTAAATGCCACGCGTTCACAGACCAAGTATGTTTCGGAATCCGATACCAGATAGAGAACTGTGGTAGCCCGGTGGAGATTCGCGCGTACGCACGAATTTATTCCAAACCTCTCTTTTTTCACGAGATCTCATGGGGGCTAGGTGCGCGAATCCCACCCCCCGCATTCAAGCTTGTTTGCAGTTGACGATGGGATATTTTGAAGCATTGCTTTGTAGCCCGGGGATATCCATGCATATGCACGAATTTATACCAAAACCACCTTTTTTGACAAGAGATTTCTCGGAGTTTCGTGCCATATTCCAAGTTGTAGTTTCTACTATTTCTTCTGGGAGTCTCGGCAACGAATTCTAGTGACTACTACTGCGCCGTGAAAGAATAACTTCAGGTTCAAAAAAGGGAGGGCTATTTCTTGTGTATGATTATGTTTCCGCCTGCCAAGTCTCCTCGATAACTGTATATTGGATCAACGTCAATGTTGGTTCCCTGCCAGATCTTTATGTAGAAGTGGTCTGGTTGACCGCCCGTGAGAACACCATCTGTAGCTTCAACCCTGAAGGTGTAGAGGCCTTGGCCGTTGATGGTCGCGGTGCCTTGGAACAACGCCTTATTGTTGGGGATGGCTAGCCATTCAATCGAGATGCTTTTCAGGTTTATCTCTGTATTGGTACTGGAATTCGAGGTTTCCATCGGGCAGTGTGGAACCCTTCTTGTATTTGGCGACGAATCCGAAGTTCGCGTGGTAACCGTTAGACTCGGGGATGATCCATCCTCCCCCTGTAGCGAAACCCGCGCTTGGATCATAGACAACGAACATGACTGATTGTGTCGCCATGTTTCCCGCGTCGTCCATGGCTGTCACGGCGAGCGTGTAGACTCCAGATGTGGAGGGTAACGCGTCGCCAGAGGCAACGTTGCGTTGGTTACCGTCATAATCTATTTCCGTACATGTGATTGGCTTCAGGGATAGATTGTCAGTTGCCGAGAACTGGTAGTTTCCTGAAGTAGCTGGATACACCCCATAACTTTCCGGAGCTGTTATAGTGATCACAGGCGGCGTCTTATCGATCATAATCGTTTGGGAAGAGAGTTCATACATGTTTCCAGCTTTGTCGAAGACTCTATGATACAATGTTGAAGCACCTTCAGTTGAGATGATGAAAGACCCACTGTAGCTGGTCCAAGTTGATCCGTCAAAACTGTATTGAACCACGCCGACTCCTGAAAGGCCGTCGCCTGACGTCAAAGTGACGGTTACGTCGGAGCGCCACCATGGATCAACCCCCATGTTCCCAGAAACTATGTTCCCCGCATCTCGTGGGTGGGAGATGATTGCCAGGGTCATGATCTGCATAGAAGACTCGGATCTTACAAGCCCGGACCTCTGGTCAGATTTTGTGAATTGGGCTTTGGCTCTCGAGATACCCAGTATCCGAGTCTATCAGGCACGATGCATCAACGACGAATACGAGATAACGGCTTGGCTGATCATACCTGGCCAACTCGTCTATCGAGCATTCGGCATCGTGAAGGAACCTGAAAGTGCATCAGTAGCCAACAGACTGGATTCTGCGGGCTTCAAGGCAATCACGGATATCCAAGGAGTCTAAGATGCAAACCGGAGAACTCGTCTACATTCGCTACAGAGATCATGTGCTATTCAAGGATTCAGAGGCCTCACAATACAGGCCTTGGATTCGCGAATGTGTAGGCTGGCTGGACTACGATGATGAGGAGTATGTCCGATTGGTCTGGGAACGATTCTCTGAGCCTACATCCGGAGAGAATGGTAGGCTAAGATCGACTGGGCTCGCGATATTGAAGAAGGCGATTGTGGAGATGAGAGAGATTGTCTAGCAATTACTTCTTCTTGACTGGAGGTTCCTTTTGTTTCAACCACAACCGAACAGCCTCAGACACGGCCTTACTCAACGCTCCTTTTTCAGCATCATACTTCTCGATCACAGCGTGTCTTAGTTCTGTTAGAAGATCATCAGGCAAAACAAGAGTGACCTTTGCCAATGTTCTCACCAGACGTCTGAACATACGTACGTCTACACGTTTATATTTCCCTTATGTTAATTGTACGTACGGACGTCTAGACGTCTAGTGGTATGATTGTCCACGACGAAGGAAATGACAGGACTGATCTTGAAACCTCGGTCGCAAGACCTGGGAAAAATACGCATGTTAGAGATTACTTGCAGCCCTCAGGGGCGACGTCTCTCACATCCCCTTACGCTTGCTATTCCATGGACGTCTAGCAAAGGGGAACAGAACCTCCAACAACTCGTTATAGATGCTTTCTCGCGCAAAATGCCGGCCCTTATCGAGTTCACACTGCGAAGTGGATCTGCAACTGAACTAGCCAAAAAGATCATGCTCTCAAACTCGGGTTCGAAGGCAACCCTCTACCAATACATGTATGGTGTCCATCGCTACTGTAACTACCTCAACAAGGCCCCGGACGAACTGATCTCAGAATGTCTTGGGCCAACTGATCAGCCTCTAGCGAGTACAATCAACAAGCATATCAAACAGCTTGATCGATTCGTCCTGGAGTTGAAAGCATCGAGACTTGCTCCAGGGACCATCAGCAATCACGTTAAAGGCGTCAAAGCCCTGTACCACGCCAACAACATCAGACTCGAGCTCCCGTACAGACTCTCGAGGCGAGTCGTCTATAGTGATCGGGCACCGACTCAACAAGAGCTCACTCAGATCTTGGAAATAGCGGACCTTCGAGGCAAAGCCATGATTTCTATGCTCGGCCTAGGGGGATTCAGGGTTGGAACCCTGTGCTGCCTCCGGTATCGCCACGTCCGCGAAGACCTAGAGAAAGGGATTGTTCCACTCCACATCCATGTAGAAGCTGAAATTACCAAAGGCAAATACGGCGACTACGACACGTTCATCAGCTCTGAAGCAGTCGAATATCTGAAACTCTATCTCGAGGAAAGAAGAAAAGGCAAACTCTACGGTCTCAAGAGACCTGAACAGATCCATGACGATTCTCCACTCTTCCGGAATCAACAGATCTCTCAGGTTATGCCTCTAACTCCCGGAGGAGTCCATAAGATCATCCATGACCTCTTACTCAAGGCTGGGCTTGTCAAGAAGACTGCAGAACCCAGATACGAGCTCCGACCTCATAGTATACGCAAGTTCTTCCGCACCCAGCTGGCAGCATTGGGCGTCAACACCGATTACATCAATTACATGATGGGACACAAGCTAGATACTTATCATGACGTGAAGATGCTTGGCATAGAGAAGCTACGTCAGATCTATGCGCGGTCGGGACTCTCTATCAAACCCAAGGCAGGAGTGTCCAAGCTGGAGATGCTCAAGGAATTCACCCGATCTCTCGGATTGGATCCGGAGAGGATCTTAGTCAAGGATGCGCTAGCCGAATCTCACAGGATTATCACGGGTCCAGAAGACGAGGATCGAGTTCAATTTGAAGCTCTAGGCCAGGCCCTCAGGGAATGGATTAGACGCGAAGCCCTTAGACCGAACATTGGCTAACATGGATACTATGAGGGAAAGAGCTATTTTCGGCTCTATGTGAATGATACTTGCGTGATGAAAATGATCTTCATCACCTTGGGCAGGTTTAGAAAGAAGCCTACAAAGCAGATGGTTGCAGAGATGCAGAGGCTTTTTGAACAGAGTACAAAGGCAGGCGGCAAGATCCTAGGGTTCTATTGGACCCTTGGCAGGTACGATGGGGTAGTCATTTCTGAAGCTCCTGACGAGAAGACACTTATGAAACACGTACTGGGATTCGCGGATTGTGTCTCAACGGAAACGCTTGTCGCTGTGCCCAGCGAGGAAGCCGTCAAACTGGTCGAGTAATCGTCAAGGGTAAGGTCAAAGAAGACGCGACATGTCCTATGAGCCCAAAGGGTTGGGCTCTCCCCTCTCTTCTTTCTAAAGTGTAAGTGTGGGTTCTTCAGCATCCATGGCTTAACGATCATCAGATTGGATAAGGATCAAAGCTTTTGAGGTCCCTTAGGCCTTACAATTTCAATCGTCAACATCGATAGCGGTCGAGAGGAATGGTATACCTTACAGAACTGGGTGGTAGCCCGGGGGAGATTCGAATTCGGGTCTAGATCTCCCGTCGGCGGGTCTCTTCTCCAAAGCACGGATCCAGAGCCTACTAGTAGCCTTCCGCTAACGCTATGCTTGGCCGCTACACTCGGCGAAGTTTTGCTCCTCCACCGGGCTGCGTCGAGCGTCCGGGCTGCCGGTAGGAAGATCTCCTTACGTTTTAAGCCTTTCACGCTAACATGGTAGACTTTGAACAAGAGCTCAGCTCTCTGGTCCAATAGCCCTTGGAAAAAAGAAAGGCGAGAACCCTGACTTAACTCATATAAGTACCGGCTGTTACAGTGCTAGTACGCTTGAGGGTCATGCTAATCCCACGGACTTGGCTTGACTCTGATAGACTCATTTTCGCCCTGACTTGCGGAAAAGAGGCCAAATCTCTCTAGATCGCATGCGTAAAGCTTAAATACGACATGCGCAACCGTATAAAAGGCTTTGGGTCAGATGACTGTTTCTTACCCAGATCCTACGGGTTTCTGAGTGAGCGATGGCCTCAACGCGCTATATACGTTGAGAGCTGGGTCTCAAGTTGTCGCAGAGGAAGATAATGAAGGTAACGAACTGCCCTGAATGTGGTAGTTCAAACCTCGTCGAGGACTATGACCTAGGCGAGGTCATCTGCCAGTCCTGCGGGCTCGTCCTTAGCGAGCATGCCATAAACCGCGGCCCAGAGTGGAGAGCCTTCACAAAGGAGGAGAAGGAACAGAGAGGAAGAGTCGGAATCCCCACCTCCTTCTCAATTCACGATAAGGGATTGTCAACTGTTATCGACCATGTGAACCGTGACGCTTTTGGAAGACAGCTTCCACTCGCCCGCCGGCTTGAAATGCTAAGGCTACGCAAGTGGCAGATCAGGACTAGGGTTCACTCCTCGGTCGACAGGAACCTTGCTCAGGCCATGGCCGAGCTTGATAGGCTGACGGATCGGATTCATGTTCCCGCTCCGATAAAGGAGAGGGCGGCCGTCATCTATAGGAAGGCTTTGGACAGCGGACTTGTTAGAGGTAGATCGATAGCAGCCATAGCTGCAGCGTCGCTGTACGCCGCGTGCAGGTATTCAGAGACTCCGAGAACGTTGAAGGAGGTTTCCGCGGCTAGCAGGATCAGGAAGAAGGATGTTGCTCGATGCTACAGGCTCTTACTCCGAGAGCTGGAGATGAAGATGCCTGTCGAGGATCCGGTGAAGTGTGTATCGAAAATAGCTTCGAAGGTCGATATCTCGATGCAGACTCAGCGAAAAGCCTTCGACATACTAAAGGAGGCTAGAAGGAGAGGCATGGTCGCTGGCAAGGATCCTATGGGATTGGCCGCAGCGTCACTCTACGTGGCGTGTGTACTCGAAGGAGAGAAGAAGACCCAGAAGGAGATTGCTGAGGTCGCGAACGTAACCGAGGTCACTGTTAGAAATCGTTACAAGAACCTGAAGGAGACCCTAGGCCTCAACGTCTAGACGCGACTTTTCTTCGCCGCGGCAAGTATAGGTTCAGGCTGACCAATCAGAGATCTCGAACTCGCCGTGATCTTTACTTCAAAGTTCTTGAATGAGACGTTCCAGATATAGCCGCAGCTCTTGCAACGCATCAGGTATCGTATGCCCTCAATCGTCCCAGGACGGAGTGAACCAGCTGAGCATGTCCTAACGTTTCCATGGTTACAGGTAGGACACTTAACCTGCTGCTCATACGATATGATTCCACATGTCTCGCAGACGGCTGTTATCCTCTTGTAGGCTCTCGCTCTCGACGAGTATGCTCCCCTATCAAAGATTTCGAGCACCGAGAGTTGGAGACGCCTCGTTGAACATCGAGGACACTTCCTGCCCAGACGTTGCGATTTAAAGTACTCCAACCGACGCACCGATCTGACTCTATCATCCGTGCGAATACGAACGGATTAGCTACGACTGCGAACGTCGGTTAAGTCTCGTTTTGTACCTGTCTCTGTATACATTACTGTTCCGTGCAGCTCAAATTTTAGGAGGATGAGTAACCCTACTGAATCCGTTTACGCGTTCAACGTTACGTTCAAAGTCCAATCTAGGTGAACAAACTTAAATATAGACACTGAAACGCCGTGGACTAGGCGAGCCTTGCTGTCAGGGCAGCCTCCTCATACCGGTTGGCTTCGAACCTATCTTTGATTCTTCTCAAAAGCTCGCCCTCGCTCAATTCTAGAAGTTGGCAAATAGCAACGTCCGCCGTTGCCATCGGATGGATCGCTAGGCCATCATCTATAAGCATCCGCATCTCATCAGCAGAGTTCCTGTAGTTCGCTTCGGGAAGATATAGATCAGTTACTCTGACCTTCTGAGACTTCAGAACCCCAACCAGCTTTCCACTCTCTCTGCCAAATCCACCAAGGCCTCCCACCGGACCGATGTCAAGCTTGACGCCTAACGTGCCAGTCATCACCTTCGACCCTACTATGGACACGTTCGAAAGCTGAGATAACAACGCAGCAAACATTGCAAATCCTGCACTCGGGCCGGATACGCCTTGGCCCAGAGCTCCCTCCAACAGGCTTCGAATCTGGAAATGTATATGATAAGCCGCGAGGTTTATTCTACCCATCTCCCACAGCCAAGATGCCGCCGCCTCAGCAGCGTTCTCTGCGCTCTGAACAACAGAATAGTCTGGAACAGAGACTTGACCAACTATAGTCGATGTGGCTTGACCAGTAATTGAGACATGACTCTCACCAGCGATAGCAGGTCTTACCACACATTGAACCACTAGTATGCCTCCATCGCCCCGTTCAGTAGTGTAGAGGCCATGCGAAACACCTGCTTCTGGGCTCGTGGAAATCAAGGCCGCCTCAACCTCTCTCCGATTCCTATCCTCCAATGACTCTAGGTTCTCGATCGCTGTCACAAAATGGGATAGACGGATCTTGTACGCATCTGGCGTAAGCAATTTCCGATCAAGCTCCAAAAGTTCAGAGATGCTCATCCTCAGGGCACTACAGAGTCTACTCAGATCCTCTCCATACTTCGCCATGGTCTCCTGAATCTTAACTGGGTCTCCTGCACTCCCAGCATCCTTCAATTCCCATGCGGCGCTCAGCTCGGAGGCCCACAACCGATGCGCCTCCGCAATCGTCTCCGCAACCCCACGAGGGCTCATCGCACGTTGCCGCCGTAGAAGGCTCGTAATCTTCGAACCTTCGACTTCGCTATGCAGGTATTGTCTGCAATCTCTAAGGTGAACCTCCACGACCTCCCTCCAGTCCGAGTCGTTGAGCGGCGGATGAACATAGTAAATGTTAGGTTCGAATCTATCGCGTGTGCCTTGGTCGATGAGTTGCTCCTTATTCGACGCTGCTATGATAACTACTCTTTCACGCGGCTTCAGGTCGCTAAGTTCAGCTTTCACCTGCGCCAGTACCTTGTTGCTCGCCGGATCTCCACCCCAGAATATAGCGTCCGCTTCGTCAAGAAACAGTATACATGGAGCCTTCTGACGGGCTAGGGCGAAGAGGTCGCTCATCCTCTTTTCCGGTTCGCCTGGATAGGAAGCGCCGCTCATGAGCTCCCCTCCACGAACCCGAATGAAGCATACATCGTTCTCGGCAGCGGCGACCAATGCAAGCAAAGTCTTTCCGGTGCCCGGCGGACCGAGAAGCATGAACCGATTGTTCGCCCTGTGCCCCAGTTTGTACATGTCTGAATTCAATGCCAACGCTATCTGGTTCAGTAGTTTGTTCTTGATGTCGTGTAGACCTCCTATGTCCCCACGTGTCCGGTCGGGCTTCTCCACGCAAACCGCATCAGTTACCTGCTGCGACTTCTCCCGGTCCGAATAGAACTTCATTATGCTTACAGCGGAGTCGAAATCTCCGAGTGTCACTTTGTACCTTGGCTTTTCAATTCTCTCGACATGAAAAGGGCCGCCATCTCGCATCCTACTCCTAAGGGATTCTTCCTTTCGCCTCTTCACCTCCCTGAATACACTTACCACATCATTCGGTGTCACGGTTCCCCTTCTCTGTATAGCTGCGCGTCTCTCCAGAGCCTTCAGAACTTCCTCAGCTCGGAGGGCGGTCCAACTCTCCTTCTCTAGGCTAGCTTGGACTATCGTAAGCAACATTTCACGGGTCATGCCATCGTCTAGGTTGATGCGAACGAGCCTTCGACGAATATCCTCGCGTGTTGTCTCGTAAGCGTTCGTTGCCATTATCACTAGAGTTCGCGAGTCATTGCTGAGGATTGTATCAAGCCATCTGTTCAATTCATCTTGGACTCGCGTATCCTCCATCTCTGCAGATGTTTCTCCCCGAACTTTCCTTCCAAAGCTTTGGAACTCGTCGATGTAGACCACGGATGGCGTGGCGCTGGCTTGCTTGAGTAGCCCCGCTAGCTGCTTCGAGCTCTTCCCGTAGAATTCGGAGTAAACATCTGAGCCTCTGATCACGATCGGGGAGACTTGGAGGCCGTTCAGGTTTGCCTCGATGATCATCTGCCTTAACCCTACCATGGCGATGAAGGTCTTACCGGCTCCACTTTCTCCTGTTATGCAGATGGCCTTGGGCAGATCTTCTTTGCCAACGAATCTTAGAAGCGGCGGGCGGCGTAATACATGGAGCCTGAAAGCGTCCAAGAGAAGGTTTAGTTCCTTTTCTCTTCCTATCAGCCTCTTGATCGAGAACCTCTCTGGCGGATATTCCCTGTTGAGCCTGTCTAGGATCTTCAGATACCTCCGTTGTGAGACCCTCGACTTCTTCCATTTTGCATAGTTCGCATCGGCCGCGGCCAGCGCCAAGTAATTTATCCATCTAAGCCATCGATGCTTAAGCCACCACGGTCGTGCAGAACCGAACAGAAGGTCTTCATGTCTAGAAGATAAGCTACTTTCACAACTAGACAAGTCAATCCAGCTCCAAAGGCTCAAGATCGAATCTATTTTGTAGAAGGAACCTAAGCAAGTAGGCCGACAGGGTTACGACCGCTCCAAACGCCAAGACGTACAGGTTCCAAATAGAAGGCAATTCAATGTTCACTAGGAAGATAAGTCGCAACAGTGCCAGAACAGCCACTTGACCAATCATAAGAACGGCGGTTATGGCAAAGCAGGTAAGCAAGAACTTGAAGAGAACATCCACTGAGATGTATATCTTGTTCCCAAGATCCAATGGTCTGAGTTTTCTGCTGCCCCTAACTTGATCATCGAACAGGATCCTCTCATAACCCACGAAGAGGAATTGAAAACCGAGGAAGGCGTAGAGAACCTTTGTCCATAGAGGGAAGGCTTCTCCAAAACGAACTAGCCAGTTGGAGAAATCTTTGGTGGAGGGGATTCGCATATCCGTGGAAGACTTCGCTTGTGAAGCCATAATTGAGAGCGTAACATCAAGAGTGAACTCGCCATTTGATAGAAAGTAGTCTTCTACATCTCGAAGGTCTCCTGATGTAGTTCTCACAGTGACCGATACGATGTAATCTTCCGGATGTTGGAAATTGACCGTTAGATCGAGACTACCTGGAGCCACCGCGACTAGTGATATCTGCGACGCAGGATACTCAGCCGGAGCATCGAATTGAATCTGCGACAGGTTGCCGTGTATGAACACCCTTTGCACCGCAGGACGAGTACAAGAGACCGATAGCGTATCTCCGGGTCGAATCGCTATAGCCACCGAGTCAACTGCATTGGCAGAGCCTAACGAGATGCTGGAAAGAGTGAACAGAACTAACAGAGCGACTAACAGGCGCTTTCCTCGGTGCCAGGATTCTTGGCTGAGCGTCAAACGCAACTTTTCAAGAGAGATTCTGTTTAGTCGCCTCATACTTGGCTATTTAGGAGTTCTGGAATATTAATGTTCCTTTTTCGGAACATTGAAGTGCCTCAACGAGTCTAAAGGCTCGAACTACTTAAATATAGTTGCAAGCTAATAGTGTGCACCAAGTTGAGCAACTTACGCATAACGAGGCTCAAAATAGGCGCATCTTCTCCTGAGGGCCCAACCTGTCTAACTATGGGATTCAACCTTACATCAGCCCCAAGACCGCCATGGAAGGTTCTACCTTCTAGCTCGGAGGTAAGAAGCTAGATCCATGGCCGCTATTTGCTCTGTCTGCGGTCTCCCTAAAGACCTCTGTGTCTGCGGCACAATAAGCATGGAACAACAGGCGATCAAGGTAAAGCTTGAGACCAGAAAGTGGGGCAAGAACGCGACCATTATTGAAGGTATAGACCCACGCAGCGTTGACCTAAGCCAACTTGCAGCGAAGTTGAAGACTTCTTGCGCCTGTGGTGGGACTACAAAGAATGCTCAGATTATACTCCAAGGAGATCATAGAGACAAGGTTAAGAAGCTGCTGGTGCAGCAAGGCTTCCCAGAAGCCAGTATAGAACTCCACTGAACGGAACAATACCGCGGATCTAGGGCGAAACCAATGAACGGGTTGGTAGATACCATAAGAAGCCTTCGACGAGGGAAGCGCGCTCTAAGGGTATGCCCCAAATGTGGAAGCGTCAGGATACGAAGCTCGAGCTTACTCGGGGGCTGGATAGTTCCAGACCGTTATGTCTGCGATGACTGTGGATACGCAGGCTACCTCCTACTTGAACTCGAAAAGGAAGAGTAGATAAGACGATCTAGCCTAGGACACCAGTCCTCTACATTCGTGAAGCAACGTACTCCGATAAGCCCTGATCCAACTGTATCCGACAACGGAAACCTAGAAACCTGGCAGCGCGTTCCACGTTCGCACAGCTGCGTCTAATATCTCCTTGTCGTGAACGCTGGTGGACTGGCGTGAGCTCTCTCCTATCACAAATACCCGCTAACTGCTTGGCTAGGCTTCTTATAGTGATTGCTTTACCGGACCCTATGTTGAACACGCCACCGTCGAGATCTCGTTTAAAAGCAGCCGCCATCGCTGCGCGAACCACATCGAAAACATGTATGAAATCTCTTGTCTGTAAGCCGTCTCCAAAGATTATGGGCCGCCTGCCTTCCAGAAGTCTATCAACGAAGCTTGTGACAACTCCTGCGTAGGGTCCGCGAGCTTGTCGCGGCCCATAGACATTGAACAACCTCAGACTGATCGTTTCAAGGCTATAAGCAGAGTTGAATAGTTTACAGTACTCTTCTCCAAGAAGTTTTGACACTCCATAGAAAGAGATAGGGGTTTTCTCAGCCTGTTCGGAGAGGGGCAAAATCCTCGGTTCACCATACACAGCTGCCGAAGAGAAGTAAATGAACCGCGCCACGTCTGATCTACTCGACGCGACCAGGAGGTTAAGCGTACCCGTAGCATTCGTCTCGTGAATCATGAAGTTGTCTACGGTCGAGTTGCACGGCTCGATCATCGCAGCCGCGTGAAACACGTAGTCTGCGCCTTTTACTGCACGTTCCACTGCCGGATACCGCCTTATGTCGCCGCGAACAAGTTTAACATGTCCCTCGTCCAACGAGCCTCTAATATTCTGAACTCGGCCTTTCGACATGTTATCTAAGGCCATGACCGAACAGCCCAGTTTCGAGAGTTGGTCGACTAGGTGACTGCCGATGAACCCGGCGCCACCTGTAACCAGAACCTTAGTGCCTTTAATGTCCAAACAACAATCCCACTAATCGGAACGCGCTTTAACCTCCGAAACGATATTGTTGATGAAAGCTACTAGTCTCTCAGCTTCTGCCTTCCAGTTAAGCCCAGCCTCGACTGTACCTCTAGCCGCCTTTCGGAGGCTTGCCAAGAGATCTGGGTTAAGCGTTACCTGAACGATGAGAGAAGCGAGAGCCGCGAAATCCTCCGGTGGAAATAGCAAGCCATTCCTTCCATCTTCAATAATCGTTCGGATTGTAGGCGTGTCGGTCGAGATGACCGCTAGCCCCGAGCTCATATACTCGTATAGTTTCATAGGCAAGGCGAGAGGCGACACGGGTCGCATGGGCGCAACACCTATCGACGCACGTTCGTAGATGTATGGCAACTCCGAGTTCGGGACCCAGCCCAGAAATTCGATGGTGGACTCCAATCGTAGATCGCTTGCCAATATCCTCAGGTTCTCTTCCTCCTCCCCTGCGCCCGCCAATAGGCACTTGATATCTGGTATCTTGTTCTTTACGATCTTCACAGCCTTCAAGAGCAAGTCGACACCCTCATCCCTGCGTAGATTCGCTGTAAGAACCACAATCGGATCGGGACAGAAGGATGGCTTGAAGAGCTTATGATCAGCAGCGTCCGCGACAACCTCCACTCTGTCGACTCCAACGTCCCTCGCCACGCCAGCTATGACCTGGTTTATCGCTAACCCATATCTTATTCGTCGGTAGATCCAACCCTCGAAACGAGAGGCGATCCCTGACAAGAGTTCGAACCTCTTCCTCACCGCGTATCGCCAAAAGTTCACGAAGTCCACGATGAGTATGAATCCTCTAACCTTTGAAGCGAGCCAAGCAGAAAGAAGAATGTGGGTTGGGATATTGTTCACGATCACAACATCGTACGCGGAGAATACCAGTCTGATCAACAATGATATTGGAAAGGTTGAGTACCTCTTCAGTTTTGAGGAGCAGTCAATAACCTCAGCATTAAGAGCCTGAGCGATCTTTGTAGCACGTGGACTCCTCTCCTTGCTCGCTCCCAGAACGTAGCATACTTTTTTTACCTTGTCCCCTGAGATACTCACCGCCATCACTTGATAAAACAGGGTTACGGAGGCCGCCAGGTTGAGAGCAGCACTAACCGTATATAACGCTAACTTCCTCGGCGGCGGCAACAAGTTCACAGCGGCTCTTGCTACGTCACTCGCCGGAGCCGGTTTCAATATCGCGTTATGTGCTGGAAACCGACCGATCCCGGGACGATGCCACAGAGAACTCTTGGAAGTTAGACGCCTCTACACCGCAAGGCCCCTGAGACCGACCAGACGAGCAAAGCTCTATTCCTCGACAGCCCTTGTGGCGCTGGCGCTGAAACGATGTATGAAAAACTTCCGTCCAGACATAGTGATCAACGCGGACTCGCCCCCAGCGGTATTCTCACTGATACGGAAGGAAAAGACCAAGTTCATCCAATACGTTCATTGGCCGACGGAACTCCAAGCCTACCGTCACAGCATGCTCCTAGAACTCTACCGCGCATTTTATTGGGGTCTACACTACAGGGCCTTGAGAAGGTTAGATGCAGCCGTGTGCAATAGCCAATTCACCGGTAACATAGCAAGGATTATGTGGCGTTCAGAGGTTCCAGCCGACAGATTCCATGTAATCTATCCCCCCGCCGATGTGACCAAGTTCCAGAGCATCTACGTGGACCGAAAGAAGAAGATCTGTTATGTAGGCAGGTTAGACGAAAACAAGGGAATTGACATAGTCATAGACGCGTATCTAAAGGTGCATGAAAATCATCCTGATCTAGAACTCGAGATCGCCGGAGCCGTAAACCCTGGCGATGTGTACACAACCGCCTACTACCCCAAACTGAGAGACAAAGTTTTCAAACTGGCCAAGCGTGAGATCACACTGAGACTGAACCCGAGTGACGATGAGATAGTCAACATATACAAGTCATCTCGAATCTTCGCGAACTACAACCCTGGCGAACACTTGGGAATCTGCTTGATTGAGGCTCAGGCGGCTGGAACCGTACCGATCGCTGCCAAAGGAGGAGGCCAGATTGAAACGGTTGATGATGGCGAAACAGGCTTCTTGGTCAAAGATCGCGAAGAGATGGCCGATAGGATGGAACTTCTGCTGGAGGACGACTTAACCTTGAAACGTATGAGCGAGAAAGCTATGGAGAAGGCCAGATTCTTTTCAACCGAAGCTTTCGCCTCAAAGTGGCGAGATCTGATCGAGGATATCGCGTGCTAATGGTAGATGACCTGGGAAACAGATTCAGTCAAGTCATCAGACGAGTGAGCAGGCGAAACCGTCAACAACTTAGTCGGCGAGCTTCAATTCGTATGCCGTGACTTTGATTCCTCGCTTGTTCAGCTCAGTGAAGAGTGCTTCAGCTGGCACGCAAATCTCAGGAGCTACGACGCCCTTCTTCTCCACTCGTCCTTCGAGTATGAACTGCGCTACTATCGACACTCCTACTCCAGTAAGCAGCCCAGTTGCGTTCTTTACACCAAATTCTTCTGACGGCCCACCGATCACATCGCAAATGTGACGGATCTTTTTTCCATTCTTAAGCCCTTCTACTACTGTTTTTAAAGCGACATAACGCGAGGGTTCCTCATCACTGGCTCTTGAGGTTAAGTAGGCGATAGCAAAATCGCGTGGCGAGATCCTATTTCTTTCTACTTTTATGGGTGTTGTGTCAGCCATGCCCGCGTCTACAAAGGGCTTAACCGCTTTGAAGAGCTTTTCTGATACTCCCAGCTTGAAATCAACATTCTTTACTCTTCTGAAACTTAGAGGAAGAGTCGCAATTTCAGAGTGAATCGAGTAATGGCACATATTTCTTCCCACAGGTTGTGGAAACTCAACCTCTTCTTCGCCGGACAGTGGAGGAACCTCCTGGAAACGACCGTTCAGATACATAACTGGGGTCTCGGAATACTCGTCGAAGATGGTGGATATTGCGAAGGGGAAAACGAGTTTCTCCGATTCTGAGGTAGGTTTTTCAGCGGCGCCGACGCGGATTCTTATCTCTTCGACCGAGTCTAGTTTCTCGGCAGAGGCTGCGCACATGACATTTGTGATTCCTGGACTTTCGCCTCCCCCGAGCACAGCCGTCACTCCGGCTCTTTGAGCTGGGTCATTCAGTTCCATCTGCCTTCTCGTCATGTGAAAGAGCCCGCCGAGATCAACATAGTTTACCTTTGCCTCGATCGCCGCTCTCATAACATCGAGGTTGTATTCGTACCAGATAGCGTTTATCAAAACATTAGAACCGCGAATTGCGTTTACGAGGTTCTCAGGTCTGGTAGCGTCAACGTTCACGATCCCAACTTTGTCTGATCCTAACTCTTTGATCAGCGTCTTGGCCCTTGAGGTTTCTACATCCCCAAGGATAACCTTCTCAACAAGTTCTGACCCTACAAGATCGCGCGTCGCTACCAGTCCCATACGTCCTCCGCCAAGAACAAAGACCGCATTCGCCAACTCTAACGCTCACCAACCAACATGTGATAGTAAGCGTTCACTAAATTCTACTCTTAAGCTTTGTCGCCGCGAGAAAACCTCGCTGTTAAACTATTTGACGCACAGAAACGGGTTCTTGGTTCAATAGGATTCACAAGATCGTTGGCAGCGAGTTTCCAATCATCTCTTGTTCTATGTACTAATGCAAGCTTATGTGCTTTGATTCTCTTTGTCTAGTTCTTCAGCGGTCTTCTTGATCTCTTCCTCAGTTTTTCGATCCAGTCAGAATCATATACTCCGAATCCCTCAAACAGATCCTATTTGTGAAACAAGCCCAACATAACGTTCCGATGTTTGCAAGCCTACGCGATGTACTCAGCCTTGGGAGTTTCCGGTCGTCTTGATTGGCCACATTTCATGCAACTCTCCTGGCAAGTGCTGAGGTATGCGGATTCACTGTTTGCCACAATATTCGCGGCTTGACTACAGAGGCCACTCGCCTCTTTGCAACCTGCCTCTTCACAAAGCCTTGCGACAAAGCTACAATTCCATTGAACATCCTCTGGCTCGAGGCTCGCCCTATTGGAACGGATGAGAAAGCAAAGTTGCCTGGCAAGAGTGCATGTTCTAACGTATTTCAATTGGTTAAGGGTTCGCTCCCTTGCCATCTGCCTTGACAATTCCATGACTTCTATTCCCGCGGGCCTGTTCGATTAGGAATCGGTTCTGTTATCTTTCTTACCTAGAGAGAACGCTTCCGGCGCCAAATACAGATAGATCGTATGACTCGTATGATCATCCTGAAATGAGTCTTCCAGAGAGGGCCGCCAACTAGACATGGAGAAGTCATGACTTATTATTCTTGTTCCTGGCAGCGCCTCCTTCTCTAATTTCGGTCTCAGCTTCCCATTCGTAAAGCTGTTCAAATACAGCGTTATTACATTTGCCTCGGAGATATCCGCCTCGAAGAAATCCCTGTTGATTATCTTGATCCTTTCTTGAAGGTTCGCTCTCACAACCACTTCGAGTGCGTTCTTGTAGACGTCATCTCTGATCTCATAGCCGACCGCCTCTTTAGCTCTAAAACTTTCCACGGCCGCTATGAGTATCCGACCATCTCCGCATCCCAAGTCGAATACGATATCACTGGGCCCAACGTCAGCCAATCTTAACATTCTCTCTACGACCCCAGGCGGCGAAGAGACGAAAGGAACCCAACTCATTATCGCAACGTTCCTCTAATCAAACGAAAATCATTAGGCAAACTGGAGGTTCTTAAAGAAAGCGCCTTTGAAACAATATATGTCGAAAACATGACTTGGAGCTAGGGGAGGGAATTCGACTTCAAGTTCAGAACACACTGAGGTCTCTATAAGTCGGGATTAAGCGTTTCCGTTGTGGAGACGATTCTGCTTGAAATAAAGCCTATTCCGTCTACTTCAACATACTCCATTAGCCCATCGCTTTAGTTATCCAGAGGGTTAAGATCGTTTTGACGTTGTTCCAAAGTCTAGCCTAGTCCCAACGATAGCCTTTTGCTGGAACAGCGACAACACGCGATAGCGACTATGAGAGAAGAAAGCCAATGACGGTTTAGGAGAAATGCCCTCACATCATAACAACATATAATGGATATATCATTCTCGGTAGTATGCGCAGGAGGACAATCCTTTGAAGGTGGTATCAGATATCAACCAGAAATTGTTGGATTCTGAGACAGTAGGTATGCTGAGTAGAATTGGCGATGTTAGACTTAGCCTCCTCTATGACGAGCAGTTCTTGGAGGAGGCAAAGGATGCAGATGCAATATTCTTAGAATCTAAGAAGATAGACGACGCAGTCTTAGAAGCCGCCCCTAAGTTGAAGATAGTCGCACGTAACGGTGTTGGCTACGACAATGTAGATGTGGAGGCTTGCACGAGACATGAAGTGTACGTTACTAACACGCCAGGAGTACTTTCTGATGCCGTGGCAGATCTGACATTGGGGTTTATGCTCTGTCTTTCGAGAAACCTGATCGAGCTAGACAGATATGCAAGAGAGCAGTGGGCCAGCAAGGGCGACTTTCCGAAACTAGGCTTTGACCTCAAGAATAAAGTCTGTGGAGTCATAGGACTTGGCAGAATAGGTTTCCAAGTGGCTAAGAGGGTGTACGCGTTTGGGATGAGGATCATATACTGCGACATATCTCGGAATGAGAAGGCTGAAGAGCTCTTCGATGCAGAACGTGTGGGCCTAGATGAGTTGCTAAGAGAATCAGACTATGTGACTGTCCACGTATTTCTGGACAAGAAGACACGTGGGATGATAGGTAGAAGAGAACTAGGTCTGATGAAGAAGACTGCCTTCATAATAAACACCTCCAGAGGCGGGGTTATAGATCAAGCTGCACTTACTCAGTTTCTGAGAGAACACAGAATAGCTGGTGCCGGTCTAGATGTCTTTGAGAGAGAACCCATACCTTCGGATGATTCAATCTTGAAGTTGGATAATCTAATCTTGGCTCCCCATGCTGGCACCTCGACCAACGAGACTAGACATGCAATGGCACTCACGGCCGTGAGAAACATCTCAGCAGCCCTAAGAGGAGATGTCCCTCCGGATTTTGTCCCGGAGCAAAAAGGGAAAGTCTTCCATAAGATTTGAGTCAAACCTGTAGCTGCGATTTTGGACTTTGATACTATCGGAGCTGCTTCTTGTATTGCTTCTAAATGAAGAACGGAAGGAATATGACTAGAAGTATGGAGCCGGGGATGGGAATTGAACCCATCTCAGCGCACTATCATAGATTACCATACTGCGGGTGTCAGCGCAGCAGGAGCAGCTTCCCTGCAGCCCGCCGCCTGAACCATTCGGCCACCCCGGCATCAGACAGAGTAGGTTTGAACTGCCTATAAAATCTGCTTCTCAAGAAAACCTAGAAACATGACTTAGGTGCGCAACGCTGGAGAGTCTTGGATTCGTTCGACTTGTTGGCACGCGCTCTATGGGATCCTGAGCTTCATGTCTCAGCGCAAACATCGCACACCTGAGGTAGTAAGATGGCGGATCTATGCATATCACAGACAAGATCCTTCGTACGGAGCGCTGTACAGAGTTCACACAACTTCAGCATAGCGTCCACCTGTGAGAGGTTTCCATCCGCAATACCAGATGCGACTTTTCGCGCCACATTTCGAACAGATGGAAGGTTTCGGAACCTTCTCACCATGCGTCTTCCACGCTTGCTATAGAGATACTGACTGACAGCTGCCTGCGTGGTAGACAGCTTCTCTGCGGCCGCAACCTGCGAGAAATCATGTTTCTCTATCAGTTCTCGTGCAACCAACGACCTGAAGGCGGGGAGCACGTATTTCACAACTATCTCGCATGGTGGCCGCATTGTAACCGATTCTATAACAGCGTTATCTCCCTTATAAGCAAGTTGTATCACACTCCACTTAGAAGAAGAGAGTCCCTAAAGAGAGGCTGGGACAGCTTTCATTCATCGATGATATGATTCGACGCTTCGTTAAGACTCGATGGTCGCGATCCTAGCATTCTTGAACGCCCGTTCCACCATCATCTGCACGTCCAACCGATCCTCGGCTGCGGAGACTTCCCCGACCCTTGCCTTTGTGCGAGGCTGTTTCGGAGCAGCACGACAACACGAGGCCGGTCTTGTTGAGATATCGAAAGTGCCTATTCTACGAGCGATCTTTTCAACCTCAACCTTGTTCATCCCGATAAGCGGTCGGAGAATTGGAATGCTGACAGCAGAGCCCTCCACAGCCAGATTCTGTAGAGTCTGGCTTGCATGTTCTCCAAGGATCTCTCCTGTGACTAAGGCCTGAGCTCCTTCGGCTTTGGCGATCAGCTCCGCCACCTTTAGCATTGTTCTCCGACATAGGATACAGGTGAGCTTCCTCGGGCACTTCGTTATGATTTCGATTAGATCCTCTCCGTGTGGAACCACATAGACACGCGCGGTTTTGCCAGTCCAGTATCCTACCACCTTTGTCATGCTCTCGACAGCTCTACGCTCTGTAGTCGCGTCTGAAAGCGGATTGTTATCAAAATAGATGAAGACTGGAACGTATCCGATCCGGACCATAAGCCAAGCCGCCACAGGAGAGTCGATCCCGCCAGAGACTAGGCAGACAGCCTTATCATTTGACTCCGTTTCGGAAGCTTTGTTGTTTGCGAAAAGCAATATTCTCACACTTGGCCTGTGTAAGGAGACAGGCGTTTGATTCAGCTTTCGGTTACTCCGCTAATATTCTTTCAATCGATATAGCCGCGCAGACATTCTCGTCTGCAGCACCTCGATCTAGGGATCAAGCCTACGAGTTTTCGGTACGCTCATAATAGTTCTTTGAGCCGCGGTTCGGCCTATGGGAATTTGGGTTTTAAGGCCCCATGAGGGCAAGCATCAACACATTCCATACAGAGGATGCATTCTTGGTCATTGAACTTCTCCCAGGGGAGGTCGAGTATCGGAATCTGGCTTGGGCACTTCTTCTCGCAGTGGGGGCACTTCTCACATTTTAGTGGGTTCCTACTCATGCCGAGTAGGCTGAAGCGGCCGAAGAGCCCCATCATCGCTCCAACGGGGCATAGGTACCTGCACCAGAACCAAGGTATACTGTAGGCGCCTATCAGCACGACCGCGAGGAGGACAAGTTTTACCGCTAGCTGCGTTGTGATCGCCCCGAACCAACCGTAGACTACATCGGCCGTCAGGTTTACTGGTGTTAAGCCGAAGAACATCTCCCGTGTCCTCCCGATAAACCATGGAACGGTTCCGAAGAGCGTTCCGTCTGGTGATATGACCACGAATGGGTCCTGGGCGAAGACCCCTAGCGCTTGTCTATAGTCTTCACCCACGCCCAGTTGGGTGGACAACGCGAGGCTGACGCTTACGAAAAGCGTTCCTGCCAGAACGAGAAACTTTAGTGATCTCGCCGGTCTGTGAGTTCGCGGAGAGACGTCTATCTTCTTTCCCCGAGCATCGACGATCAGCTCCTGTATAAAACCCACTGGGCAAGCCCAACCGCAGAAGAGTCGTCCAAGAATCGCACCTAGCACAAAGACAACCGCTAGTGCAATCCACGGGAACTCAGCTCTTGAAAGCATAACCTGAATCGCGTCAAGAACCCCGACAGCTGCGCTCGAGGGAGAGTTCACACTCACCAGCACGGGTAAAGGAACGCTGAACCGGAAAGGTTCAATATAAAGAAATACACGGCTCAAGATCAAAGCGTTAAGCGCAAGAAACAACACAAGTTGTACAAAGTACCTGAGAGGCCACCATTGGAAGCGAAGCCGCCGTCCGACTTGTCTAGCTTTCAACGATTGCAGTTCTCCCGTCTCAAGGCAGTATTGGAACAAATGAATTGAAAAACTCTCGAAGAGCCTCCATCTGGTTCGTGTAGAGTCCGATCATCAACATGGTCAGACCGAGCATGAACGCAATACAGGCAGAGATGTACCTCAAGCATACTCCCTTCGAGCACAGATAGTTGCCGTGGTATCTTTGAAGATTTGCCTATTAATGTTGCTCTGGAAAATCTTCAGCACCCTACGATAGGCTGTGATATCTCCTAACGTTCAAATTCCGTAGCTCTGAATGTTCTAACAGGATCAATGATTCACTACGGATATGATATGATTAATATATGCGTGGAAGTCTATGCATAACGCTGTTATGATTACTCACTGAAGCGGGGAACATGATGTCAAAGTCGACCGTTGGCAGGATCTACATGGACCATGCGGCAACTACGCCAGTAGATCCAGAGGTGGTGCAGGCCATGCTGCCATATTTCACCAGATACTTTGGCAACGCCTCGAGCCTACACTCGTTCGGAAGAGAAGCTTATGATGCCATGGAGAATGCTCGAGCAAATATCGCGAAATTGATTAGAGCCGAAAAAGAAGAGATAGTCTTCACCGCGGGAGGAACCGAATCAGATAACATAGCAATAAAGGGGATAGCCTTCAAGAATCGGCTTAGAGGAAAGCATATCATAACTAGCCCAATTGAGCATCCTGCCGTAATGGAAACCTGCACATACCTCGAGACGCTGGGCTTCCGTATCAGTTATGTCCCAGTTGATAGCTACGGTGTGGTCGATCTCTCTGAGCTTGAGAAGGCGGTTACGGAGGAGACGATTCTTATTAGCATTCAACATGCCAACAACGAGATCGGCACGATCCAGAATATCGAAGCTGTGGGCGAGATCGCTAACAAGAAAGATGTCTATTTTCACACGGATGCTGTTCAATCCACCGGCAAAATCCCTATAGACGTAGGAAAAGCCAATGTTGACCTTCTCTCGATCGCCTCACACAAATTCCATGGACCGAAGGGCGTCGGCGCTCTATACGTAAGAAAAGGAGTCGCCCTGAACCCGCTAGTTCATGGAGGGGGACAGGAGAAAGGGCTCAGATCCAGTACAGAAAATATACCTGGAATCGTCGGATTCGGAAAGGCCGCTGAGATCGTGTATGCTAGGATGACTCCTGACAGGGAACGCGTATCTGCCATAAGAGATAGAATCATAAGAAACGTTCTGAAACAAATTCCACTCTCATACCTGAACGGCCACCCAACCCAGCGACTTCCAAACAATGCAAGCTTCAGGTTTGAAGGCGTAGAGGGCGAGTCTTTAGTACTGAGTCTGGATGGAAAAGGCGTAGCCGCATCAACAGGC
>Ga0209725_1000017_pt1 | contig 98371 bp, 98 predicted proteins | sample I18A1metaG_FD_184145 | JGI IMG/M metagenome (GOLD analysis project Ga0209725, IMG submission 184145) | Lake sediment bacterial and archeal communities from Gulf of Boni, Indonesia to study Microbial Dark Matter (Phase II) - ​I18A1 metaG... | ecosystem: Environmental > Aquatic > Freshwater > Lake...
TCGTTGCACCACTCGTCAGGCTCATGTCGCCAATGTCACTCCGCGCCTGCGTGGCGTCGGCTTGAGCCGCATTCACGCCAGCGGTCAACGTCGTTGCACCACTCGTCAGGGCCATATCCCCAATATTGTCAAGCGCCTGTTCAGCATAAAATTGGGCGGTGTTGACACCATCCGTTAAAGTAGCATCTCCACTATTTAAACCCATGCCCCCAATATAATCGAGAGCAAGTTCGGCATCACCCTGAGCAGTGTTAATTCCATCTGTAAGGTTCGTGTCTCCACTATCTAAACTCAAAGTACCAACTTTATCATTCATCTGGCGAACCGTCGCGGCATCGGTTGGATCGAGCCCGTCAGCGACATTGACGATACGTCTCAAAACCCCATTGCCAGACCCGGCATAACCCTCTGAAACACCTACGGAGACCGTGCCGGCCTGATCTGCGACTGCCCCTTGACCAATCGCCACTGCACCAGTGGCACCAATTTCGACTCCGGCCCCCTGACCTATTGCAGTAGCCCCGGCTTCGTAGGCCCAACTCCCTTGACCAATCGCCACTGCACCAGTGGCACCAATTTCGACTCCGGCCCCCTGACCTATTGCAGTAGCCCCGGCTTCGTAGGCCCAACTCCCTTGACCGATCGCGGTCGCATTGTCAACCAAAACCTCTCCAGGGTCTACCAACCCATCTCGATTGGCATCCCTAAAGCCGGAATAGGTTGCCTGACCAATCGCCACACTGTTTAAGCCCCCTGCAGAGGTATCTTGACCAAGAGCTGTACTGTTCTGTTCCGTAGCCCAACTACCCTGACCAACCGCAGTACTATTGTCTCCTTTCGCGTAACTGTTCTGCCCAAGAGAGGTACTTAACTCACCATAGGCATAACTGTCCTGGCCAAGGGCCGTGGCGTTGTTCCCGGCAGCAAAGCTGAGTTGGCCGATAGCAGTACCGAAAAGACCGGCAGAGCTGGTGCCACCAACCGCAGTACTGGTGCCAAGACTCAAGGTTGCGGCGCCATTCCCCAACGCGGTATTCTGCAATTCTCCATTGTCCAATGCGGGGTTCGACGGGTCGTCCGACAGGGCCAGTCCCCAGGCGCTAACAGAGGAGCCGATGATGAGTATGGCGATACTCAACTGGACGACAGCACCCTTGAAAGCGCCAAGGGGATCGATCCCCGCTAAAAATGGTTTCGTCACAACAGTCTCCTGTCTCTCCACAACATCTCTTGAAAACTAACAAAAATCTTCTTCTATTTCAACACTTCTCATACCGCAACGAACTGGTTGCCAGACCTTCACCAAACCGCTAAAGTACAGACCATGAAACTTTCCCACCTCGCCAAATCGAGCGGTTGAGCCGCCAAAATGGCCCCCGGGCCATTGGCACAGGTGCTGTGCCAGCTGCCGACCTCAAACGACCCGAATCTGCTCTCCCGGGCGATCCCCAACGCCGATGCGGGGATTTATCGCCTGAGGGACGATTGCGCCCTGGTGCAGTCCGTCGATTTCTTCACGCCGATGGTCGACGATCCTGCCACCTTCGGGCGGATCGCCGCAGCCAACGCCCTCTCCGACCTGTTCGCCATGGGGGCGCGACCGCTCACCGCCCTCAACGTGGTCGCCTTCCCCAAGTGCCTGGACCGCGAGGTTTTGGTCGAAATCCTTAAAGGTGGACAGGAGAAGGTCGGCGAAGCCGGAGCGGTGATCGTCGGCGGCCACACTATCGAAGATGACGAACCGAAGTACGGCCTGGCCGTCACCGGCCTGGCCGATCCGGCCAAACTGGTCTCGACCGTCGGCGCCCGGCCCGGCGACGTTCTGCTGCTGACCAAGCCCCTCGGCACCGGCATCCTTGCCACCGCTCTCAAGGGCGAGGTCCTCACCGAGGACGACCTGCGCGACGCCATTCGCAGCATGGAGACCCTCAACCAGGCTGCCGGCGAAGCGATGCTCGAGGTTGGCGTGCACGCCTGCACCGACATCACCGGCTTCGGCCTGCTCGGCCACGCCCTGGAGATGGCCGAGGCCAGCCAGGCGGGGATCGTCATCACCGCCGGCAGCCTGCAGGTCTTCCCGCAGGTCCTCGACATGGCCAACATCGGCCTGGTTCCGGCCGGCAGCTACTTCAACCGCGAGCACTACCTGTCGCGCGTGGTCAACCGCGACGAGCTGCCGCCCGAACTGGTCGACATCCTCGCCGACCCGCAAACCTCCGGCGGCCTGCTCATGGCCGTACCCCCCGAACGCCTCGAGGCTTTGACCACGGCCCTTTGCCGGCGCGGCGTCAACCCCTTCACCGTCGGCCGGGTGACCGATGAGCATCCGGGCCGGCTGTCCGTGAATTAAGCTCCGGTTCTTCCTTGCTTTCTTCTTCCGACAGATCATTGCCTTATGATAATGTCTCTTCTCGATTGAGCCAATTGCATACGTCTGGGCCCCCTTCGACAAGCTCAGGGCGAACGGTCTCAAGAACGTTTAAACTGTCGAGACTCCGCTCATGGTGAGCCCGTCGAACCATGAGCAAATCGTTTTTGCATAAATGCTCATATTGAGAACTGCCGGATGTCGATCAAACTCCCCTTCTATCTGCTCTTCGCCCTGTATGCGGCTTCGACCCTCGGTTACGCCGTGCATGCGGTCTGGCGCCGCCTCTGGCTGAGCCGCCTCAGCCTCGGGCTGGTCGTCGCCGGCGTACTGCTGCACAGCGGCCTGCTCATCCAGCGCTGGCTGGCCGCCGGCTACCTGCCGGTCACCAACCTCTTCGCCACCCTATTCTTCTTCAGCTGGGCTCTGGCCCTGACCTTCGTCTATTTTGAATTGCGCTACCATCTCGGCGCCAGCGGCCTGTTCGTGATGGCCCTCAACCTGCTCCTGCTTGGCAGCGCCCTGCCGCGCGACCCGAAAGTGCCGCCGCTGATTCCGGCCCTCGACACGCCGCTGTTCGAACTGCACCTTGTCTTCTCCTTCACCGGCTACGCCATGTTCGCCATGGCCTTCTCCCTCGGCGTCCTCTACCTGCTGCAGGTCAGGATCAACTCCGACGCCCTCCCCGACTTGCCGCTGCTGCGCCGCCTGAACGAGGAGGCGATCTTCCTCGGCTTCGGCCTCTTCACCCTGTGCATGGTGGCCGGCAGCATCTGGGCGCACATCGCCTGGGGCCACTGGTTCTCCTGGAACGTCAAGGCTATCTGGTCGTTCCTGGTCTGGCTCTTCTACGCCGGGATGTGCCATGCCAAATTCGTGCGCCGCTGGCAGGGGAGCGTCTACGCCTGGCTCTCCATCGCCGGCTTCGGCGTGGTTCTCTTCACCTACCTCGGCATCGGCCTGCTCCTTGAGAGCAACCACCCCCTGGATTAGTGTCCTGTGCGGATAATTCTATCCTTGCAAATTGTGGCGCTTTCGGCCCCTGGCTACGTTGCGGTTCCTCGGCGTAGTCCCGCTATGCCTGCGTCACCGCGCCTTGCCAAAAACCGAAATCCCTCACAATTTGTGCAGGGAACTACCCGCACAGGACACTAGCCGATGGCCGACCAGCGCTCTTTCCTGCAACGTCTCTGGGACCTCGGTTGTTCGCTGAAGCTGGCGATTTACGTAGCGTCGGCGGCGACCCTGCTGATCATGGGCGGCTCGCTGGTGATGCACTACAACCGGCGCATCTTCGGCAACATGGACGCCGCCACCATCACGGCCTGGTTTGCCGACGCCTGGGCCAAAGCTCCGCAACTCACCTGGTGGCTGCCGGTCACCGGCGTGCTCCTGGTCATTTTCGGCCTCAACACCCTCTGTTGCCTGTGTGACTGGCTGGCCCATTTCAAGGCCCGCTGGCGCAAGAGCGGCGAGTACCTGATTCACACCGGCTTTTTGCTGCTGCTGATCGGCTACGCCTGGGGCAACCTGGCCGGTTTCCGCGCCGAGCCGCGGCAACTGTCTCCGGGCGAAAGCCTGACCCTGCCGGAGCTGCCGGCCTATAGCGTGCGCCTCGACAGCTTCACTCCGGCCTTCAGCCCCGAAGGTCGCCCTTTGGACATGGTCAACGAGGTCACCCTGCTGCACAACGGCACGGAAGTCGCCCGCGGCAGCGTGCGCACCAACCAACCGCTGCTGCACGACGGCCTGGTGATCATCGCCACCTCGTTCGATCAGCGTCTGGCCGGTTTCCGCTGCCGTCTCGGCGGAGTGGGAACGGTCGAACTTTTCCCCGGCAGCCGAATCAGGCTGCCCGACGGCGCCAGCCTGGGCGTTTTGGAACTGCTCGGCGATGCCCGCCGCGGCAGTGCCGGACAAGTCATTCCGATCAGCGACCAGCTCGGCGACCCCGCCATGCAGCTGGTGCTGTTCAGGACCGACGGTACGACCTGGCAGGGCTGGTATTTCCTGCGCGAAGCTCCGCCGGATGCCCTGATCGCCGCCGGCGCCGTGCCACAGCCGCTCCAGCCCATCGGCGGCTACGTCAGCCTGCTGACCATCAACCGTGATCCGGGCATCGGCATTACCCTCGCCGGCGGCGTGTGCCTGACCGTCGGCGTGCTGTTCGCCTTCTTCTCCTTCTACCGCAAGCGCGCCCGCGGCGACCGGCCGCAGGTTTGACCCGGTGAACCCATGAAACGAATCGCGTTCAATCTGCTGTCCCTGACCCTGCTACTGCTCCTGCCGGCAACACCGGCCCTCGCCCGCCTGGTGATCGGCGTCACTCCGGCCAACACCCCCGGCGCCGGCGACCGCCGCACGCTGGACGACTGCGCCGAACTTCTCGGCAATCAGCTTGGCGAAGCCGTCTACCTGCGCAGCATCGACAGCGAAGCGCTGCTGATCGACTGGGTTGCCCGTTTCCGCGAACTCGATGCGGCCCTGATCACACCCCAGGCATTCACCGGATCGGCCGGCGCCCTGGTGAAGGTGACCGACCTGACCATCGATGGCGGCCCGGCACTGGTCGTCGTTACCTACGCCGGGCAATCCCCCGGACGGATCGAACGTCTGCGAGGTTTACATCAGCTGCCGCGCACCGAGCCCGGGCGGCGGCTCCTGCAGCGTTCCGGTCCGCCTGCGCCAGCTCCCTCCCCGCGCGCAGCCAACGGCGAAGCCCTGCTCCCCGCCCCTCCCGCGGTCCACAAGCAGGGGGGAACGCCCCCGCCGTCGATCCGGAGCGCACCTATGCCAAAGGAGGCGACGCAGGAAATTTCCCCGCCTGCCCGCACCCTTTCCGTTCAGCCAGCGGCCGTGGCGCCTCAGGCCTCTGCACCAGCAAAAACCCCGGCACCAATCGCGGTGACACCAGCGGCTTCGCCGCCATCGGCCGTTGCCCCCCCGGTCACGGCTCCGGTTCAGCCGGCAGCAGTACCGCCGACCCCGGCAACAACTCAGGTCATGGCACCGGCGGCCCCGGCCCCGCCGGCCAAGGCCGCGGTCGCAGAGCCTCCTGCACCGACCGCCAAATCTTCGCGCCTGCGACTGGTCTTCTTCGTCTCGCTGGTTCTTATTACTGGCATTCTTCTCAAGTTGGCGCTGCTGGTCCGCCACTGGCGGCGAAACCGCACCGGACAGGTGCCCGTACCGCCGCCGGCAGCCTTCATCTCCGCAGAGCCCGCGGCACCTGCTGTCCAACCGACTCCCGCGAAGACCGCCGCTCTCCCGGCTGAGCCACCCCCGTTGCCTTCACGGCTGGATGTCGTGGCTGCCGAACTCCCCCCCATCCCGGCAAACTTTCCTGAACTCCCGCCCCCTTGGGAAACTCGGGACTGGGCACAGCCCCTCCCGTCGTTCGCGGTCGAGACCGAGGAGATTGTGCCTCTCGAAGAAATTGTAACGGAAGAGGCCTCCGGGCACCTGGATGCCGAGGTCTTACCACGCCTGCTTCAGCAGTGTGCTGCTCATGTCGAGCCGGTGGCCCTACACATCCGCACCCCGCACCGTGAAATGTGCCTCTGCTTCAGCGGCGGGCTGATCACTCATGTCGAGGTCGACTATCCCGGCGCAGGAGTCCTCTTTGCAGAAAAAACCGGGCAGCTGATGATCCGCGACAACCTGCTTGCCGTCGCCAATCTCGATCAGGCCCAGGAACTCATGCGCCGCAAGCCGGAAGACGGGCTGGGCGCCGCCCTGCGCACCATCGGCGCCCTTGAACCGGAGGGATACCGCACCATACTCAGCCGCCACGCCAAGACCCAGCTCTTCTTCCTGCTGCTTTTTCCGGAAGGGGAATACCGGCTTGAATACCAGGCCAAAGAGCCCGCGGTCGACGAAGCCATCGCCCTGGAAATCGGCGCACTGCTCAGCGATGCTGACTACCACCAGGCCGAATGGGCCGCCATCCGCAAGGATCTGCCAGGGTTGACGACCGCCGTGGCACTCCTCCCCGACGGTCGCGAAAAACTTCCTAAACTGCAACTCTCTTCCGCACAGCTTCAGTTGCTCGAGAAGATCGACGACCACCAAACCCTTGATGCCCTGTGCGCGCTATCGACCCTGCCCGATTACGAAACCTGCCGTTTCCTGTACATGATGACCAGAATCGGCGTGTTGTGCCCGAACACTCTTTCCTGAAGCAATACCCCCAAAACCGAAGGGGACGGAATCCAATTCCGTCCCCTTCGGTTTGCAGCCGCTTCCAGCTTGCCCCCATCGCTCGATCTAATCGCGACGCAGCATAAATTCCTTCACGCTTTGCAAAACCCCGCCGGCATCAATGTGCAACCTGGCACGTAGTTCCGCCTGGCTCCCCTGCTCGACAAAGCGGTCAGGGAGTCCGAGTCGCAGCACCGGTGCGTCGACACCGTGTTCGCTCAAGGTCTCCAGCACCGTCGAACCGAAGCCCCCCATCAGCACATTCTCCTCGATGGTCACCACCCGCCGGCAGCGGCGGGCCTCGGCCACCAGAAGTTCGCTGTCGAGCGGCTTGATGAAGCGGCCGTCCAGCACGGCGGCGCTGATTCCGGCCGCCGCCAGTTGCCCGGCCGCCTCCAGCGCCGTCGGCACCCCGACCCCGACGGCGCAGATCACCACATCGCTGCCATCGCGCAGCTTCTCGCCCCGACCGATCTCCAGCGCATCGACCGGCAGACTCAGATCGACCCCCTCGCCGGCCCCGCGAGGGTAGCGCAAGGCGAACGGCCCGTTATGTGACAGGGCCGTGACCAAGGCACGGCGCAGCTCATGCTCGTCGCGGGGCGCCATTACCGTCAGGTGGGGGATCGGGCGCAGGAACGACAGGTCGAAGGCGCCGTGGTGGGTGGGACCGTCCGCCCCGACCAGCCCGCCGCGGTCGAGGCAAAAGACCACCGGCAGGTTCTGCAGGCACACGTCATGGATCAGGCTGTCGTAGGCCCGCTGCATGAAACTCGAGTAGATCGCCACCACCGGGCGCAGGCCGTTGGCCGCCATCCCGGCGGCAAAGGTCACCGCATGCTGCTCGGCAATGCCGACATCGAAAAACCTCTGGGGAAAGCGCTCGGCGAAACTGTGCAACCCGGTCCCCTCGGGCATCGCCGCGGTAATCGCCACGATGCGCGGATCCTTTTCGGCCAGCTCGCACAAGGTCCTGCCGAAGACCCCGGTGTAGCTGGCCGGGCCGCCCTTGCTCTCGCGCGAGGCCCCGGTCGCCTGATCGAAGGGGCCGACGCCGTGGAAGCGGGCCGGCTCGTTCTCCGCCGGCGCATAGCCCTTCCCTTTCTTGGTCAGCACATGGACCAGGACAGGCCCGTCCATCTGCGTGACGTTGCGCAGCGTATCGAGCAGGTCGTCGAGCTTGTGACCGTCGATCGGCCCGACATACTCGAAGCCGAAGGCCTCAAAGAGCATCCCCGGGGTGAGGAACCCCTTCAGCGAGTGCTCGGCACGGTGCACCAGGTCGAGCAGTTCCTTGCCGAAGCGCGGCAGGTGACCGAGGAACTGCTCGGTTTCGCGCTTGGCCTTGCGGAACAGGTCGGAGGTCATGGTCCGGCTCAGGAAGGCCGACAGGGCGCCGACGTTCTGGGAGATCGACATCTCGTTGTCGTTGAGGATGACGATCAGGTTGCGCTTGAGGTGGCCGGCATGATTGAGCGCCTCGAAGGCCATCCCGCCGGTCAGCGAACCGTCGCCGATGACCGCCACGATCTTCTCGGTGCCGCCGGCGGCGTCGCGGGCGGCCGCCATCCCCAGGGCCGCCGAAATCGAGGTGCCGGAGTGACCGACGTCGAAACAGTCGTGCGGGCTTTCGGCGCGCTTGGGAAAGCCGCTGATGCCGTCGAGCTGGCGCAGGGTGTGGAACTTTGCGGCACGCCCGGTCAGCAGCTTGTGGGCATAGGCCTGGTGGCCGACATCCCAGACGATCTTGTCGTGCGGCGAATCGAGGACCCGGTGCAGGGCAATGGTCAGCTCGATCACCCCGAGGGAACTGGCCAGGTGCCCGCCGGTCTCCGCCACGGTGCGGATGATGACGTTGCGCAGCTCCTCGGCGAGACGCGGCAACTCTTCGGCCGGCAACGCCTTCAGAGCCGCCAGCGGATGATCCTGCTCGATGATGCTCATATTTTCCTCATCACTAGGACTTGCGGTCGACAATATAGCTGGCGATCGCCCGCAGCGGCTCGGCGGCCGGGCCGAGCGGCTCCAGGGCAGCGAGGGCCAGGTCGCGCAGCTCCTCGGCGCGGCGCCGCGCCTCGCTCATGCCCAGCAGTGCCGGATAGGTTGCCTTGCCGCGGGCCTGATCGCTGCCGACATCCTTGCCGAGTTCGGCCTGGTTGCCGACGATGTCGAGGATATCATCGGCAATCTGGAAGGCCAACCCGGCCGTCTCGCCGTAACGGGTCAGTGCCGCCAGCTGGGTTTCATTCCCGCCGCCCAGCAGGGCGCCGGCCTGGATCGACGCCAGGAACAGCGCGCCGGTCTTGCGCGTATGAATGTACTGCAGGGTGGCAAAATCGATCGGCCGCCCTTCCGACTCCATGTCGACCACCTGGCCGCCGACCATCCCCTGCGAGCCGGCGCAGCGGGCGATGATCTCGATCACCTTGAGAGTTACCCCCGGCTCGATCCCCCGGTTCGCCTCCGGGTCGGCCAGCAGGCGAAACGCCTCGGTGAGCAGGGCATCGCCGGCGAGAATGGCGTTGGCCTCGCCGAACACCTTGTGGTTGGTGGGGCGGCCGCGACGGAAGTCGTCATCATCCATCGCCGGCAGATCGTCGTGAATCAGCGAATAGGTATGGATCATCTCCATGGCGCAGGCCGCGTGCAGCACTCGGTCGGGCTGGCCGCCGACCGCCTCGCAGGCGGCGAAGATCAGGATCGGCCGCAGGCGTTTGCCGCCGGCGAAAACCGAGTAGCGCATGGCCTCATGAAGTCTGGCCGGCAGAATCTCGGCCCCGGGCAGCCAGCGATCGAGAGCCTGGTCGACCAGTGCCGCGCGCTCGCGCAGGTAGCTCTTCAGTTCCACGGCATCAATCCTCGTCTTCTTCGTCGGTTTCTTCATCCAGCCCGGCAAATGGGGCTGTGCGCAGAGTGCCGCCGGCCTCCTTGAGGAGAACATCGACGCGCGTCGTCACCGCGCCGAGCAGATCCCGGCAGCGGGCGGCGCTCTTCACCCCGTTTTCGAAACAGGCCAGCGCCTCGTTGAGCGGCAGCTGCCCCTGCTCCAGACGGGCGACCGTCTCTTCCAGGGCCTTCAAAGATTCTTCAAAGGTCGGGGCCTTCGCCATACAACCTCCATCTCCGGATAAATGTTGATGACAACACGGGTGAAACCGGCTGTCAAGCCTGCTCGCCGTCTTCTGGTAAAACCGCCTCAATCCGGCTGCGCACCCGCCCCTCACGGAAACGCAGCCACAGGGGATCCCCAATGGCCAGACCGGCAAACGCTGCCGGCTCATGTCCGTCGTGGTCGCGGCTCGCCAGCACGTAGCCTCGCGCCAGCTGGGCCAGGGGCGAAAGGGCATGCAGTTGCCCGGCCGCCAGGCCGAGACGCTCTTCCTGCCGGTACAGGTAGTTCACGGCAGAGCTGTGCAGCCGGCGCTCCAGGGCATCCAGCCCGATACCGCGCCGGGGCAGGTCTGCCGCCGCCAGTTGCAGCCGGCGCTCCAGACCCTGCAGGCGGCCTTCCACCAGCTGCAGTCCCTGTTCAAGCCGCGAGCGCAGGCGCAAGGTCAGATGATCGACATGGCTTTCCAGCTCCAGACGGCTCTTCGCCACCAGCTCCGCAGCCGCGCTCGGTGTCGGTGCACGCAGGTCGGCAACAAAGTCGGCAATGGTCACGTCCACCTCGTGACCGACCGCCGAAATCACCGGGATAGCCGACGCCGCAAGCGCCCGGGCCACCACCTCCTCATTGAAAGCCCACAAGTCCTCGAGGGAACCGCCGCCGCGACCAACGATCAGCACGTCCGCCAGCCCGTGGCGGTTCAGGTCGGCAACGCCGGCGGCAATTTCCTCCGCCGCCCCCTCCCCCTGGACCTTGACCGGGCGCAGGATGACCCGCAGCCCCGGAGCACGCCGGCGCAGCACGTTGAGCATGTCGTGGATGGCCGCACCGGTCTTCGATGTGACAATGCCGACGGTGCGCGGGAACGCCGGCAGAGGGCGTTTGCGCGCCTCGGCGAACAATCCCTCCTCCCCAAGACGCAGCTTGAGGGCTTCGAACGCCGCCTGCAGGCTGCCGACCCCGGCCGGAACCAGGCTGTCGACGATCAGCTGCAGTTCACCGCGGCTGGTATAGATGCCGACCGTCCCGGAGCAGATCACCTGCTGGCCGTCGCGCGGAGGATAGGGGGTCAGCCGGTTGCGGCCACGGAACATCACCGCCCGCAGCTGCCCCCGGGCATCCTTGAGAGTGAAGTACCAGTGCCCTGACGACGGAACAGCGAAGTTAGAGACCTCCCCTTCCACCGTCACGGCAAAGAAGTTGCTCTCGACCACCTCGCGAATCAGCTCCACCAGACGCGAAACGGTCAGCCGCTCAGCAGGCAGGCCGGTCATCAACCCCCCCATATCTTGTGGTTTGAAATTGACATCCCGCGAGATCATCACTATATATTGTTTTGACTTCGAGGTCGAGGCGAGGACATGCAGACACCGTACATTATTACCATCTCCAGCGAAAAGGGGGGGGTCGGCAAAACCACCCTCGCCACCAACCTAGCCATTTACCTCAAGGCCCTGCATGAGGACCTGCCGATCACGCTGTTCAGCTTTGACAACCACTTTTCCGTCGACCGTATGTTCCGCATTGCCCGTGGCAAAGCACCCGGCGACGTGGCCGGCCTGTTCCATGGCATCCCGGCCGACCAGTTGGTGGAAACCGGCGAATACGGAGTGCAGTTCATTCACTCCTGCGAGGACCTCTCGGCGCTGCGTCGCGACCTCACCAGCCCGGCGGTCCTCGCCCACACCCTGGCGCAATCGCAACTCGAGGGGATTGTCATCATCGACACCCGCCCAGACCTGGACATCTTTACCCAGAACGCGCTGTATGCCGCCGACCGGGTCATCGTGCCGGTCAAGGACGCCCCGTCCCTGGAAAACTGCCGGCACATCTACCAGTTTTTCGACAACCACGGCCTGTCGCGTCGGGCGCTGCGGGTCCTCCCCTGCCTGGTCGACTCTCGCATCCACTACGACGGCCCGTTCCGCGATCCCTACCAGCTCCTCAAGGCCTATGCCATCAACCGCGGCTACCGCTGCATGGAAGGGTACATCGCCAAAAGCTCCAAGGTCGAGTCGCTCAACACCAACCCCGAAGGGAAGATCTACCCGGTCCTGACCCACGGCCGGCAGACCAACGTGCATGTGCAGCTGGCCCACATCGCCCGCCAGGTGTACCTCGACACCCTTGACAAGGAGTTCCGTCGCCTCGACGAGGTCCGCCTCGGCGAAAGCCGCGAGCAGGAGCAGCGGGAGACGGCCTTCCACCAGCGCCGTGACGGGCTCGTTCCCGGCTGCCTGGTCTGCGGCAAACCGCTGGTCGGCGCCGAACGGATCGAGGAGGCCGGCTACTTCGCCCTGCGTTCCGACCAGGCCCTGGCCGGCTACCTCGAGGATCCCTGCCTGGCCAACCTGGTCTTCCGCCACTTCTACGGCAACAAACGCGCCGTCGAGCCGGGCGATCCGCTCTGGGACCTGTTCCGCGAGTCGGCCCTGCGCTCCTACTTCGTTTTGCGGCGCGCTCCGCATACCCGCAATTTCTTTCAGCAGCAGCTTTCCTTTTACCGCTTCGACGAGGAGGGGCTGGAAGTCTCGCACAAAATCATTGAACTGCAGCAGATCGACCGGCGCGAATCGGAACTGTTCACCCTATTGGAGCACACCCTCTTTGACAGCGAAGGCAAGCTCGGCGACCATTTCCTGCTGCTGCGCAAGGTCAGCGCCGACCTCCCCGAAGAGGTCCTTTATGACGAGAATTACACGCGCCTGACGGGAGTGCTGGCGAAAATCGCCCAGCAGTTGAAGCAGTAGAAACCGGTTAGTTGGTGTATCGGTTAATTGGTCTACCAATCTATCAGCAGACCAATAGACCAATACACCAGTCGACCGATCACCGTTTCTGCACCAGTTCTCCCACTCTGACGAACTCGACCCCCTCCCGGGCCAGCCGCGGCAGTTCCTGTTGCAGCGCGGCAAAGGTCTCCGGGTAAGGATGGCAGATCCCCACGGCGCTGCCGTTGCGCCGGGCCTTTTCCGCCAGCCGCTCGATCTCGCGGACGATCGCCCGGACGTCCGCCACATTGTCCAGGAAAATATCCCGCCGCAGAACCGGCACTCCGGCCTGCTCCGCCATGCGACTGCCAACCGAGTGGTTGCTGGTCAGACTGTCAACGAAGAACAGCCCCCGCTCCCGCAGCACCCCCATCACGACACCCATCCCCCGCTCATCCTCGGTAAAGCGCGAGCCCATGTGGTTGTTGATCCCGACCGCATGCGGCACCTTGGCCATCAGGGCAAGCATCGCGCTCTGCAAGGCCTCGTCACTCTGATTGAGCAGCAACGCATCGTCGCCGGGGTCAACCACCGGATAGCCCTGCGGCTCCATCGGCACATGCAGCATGACCTCACGTCCGGCAGAGTGGGCGGCGTTGGCCACCGCGGCGGCATGCGGTTCGCCGGGGAGGATGGCCAGCGTCACCGCCTGGTCGATGGCAAGCAGCGTCCTTGCTTGGGGGAGACTGCGCCCCAGATCATCCATGATGATCGCCACCTTGCCGCGCTTCGCCGGCCCGGGCGGCTTTGCCGCGGGGGGCGGGGGAACCGGCAGGAACTGGATGCTCAACAAGGTTCTGCCGTCGGCAGCGAGGACCGTCAGCACACCGTCCTCGGGGGTCCCCAGGGCAAGGGGCGGGGTCAGTTTGCGTAATTTCTGGCGCAGCGCCTCGACCGACGCCGCCTTGGGGGCGCGATGCCGAACCCGGTAGTCACGCGGCGCCTCGGACGGTTCGCGGCTTATGGCGTCGGCCGGAACGGACAGGCCGGCGAGGAAGACCTCCACCTGCTCGCGCGCCGCCGGTAGCGGATCGCTCGTCTTGCCAACAGACGGGGCTGGCTCCGGATGCGGGGCTGGCGCCTCCCGCCGCGCCAGCCAGACCAGGCCGATGAGCAGCAGAGCGCTGACCGCCAGGGCCAGAAGCAACTTCCAGCCGAAGGGGGCCGAAACCTTGCGCCCGCCCTTGCCGGAAGGAGCTCTGGACGAGGCTTTCCCGGACGACTTGGCCGGTGACTTGGCGGAAGCCTTGCCGCCGCCTTTCTTTGGAGACTTATCGGAACTGGGTCGTTTAGGTGGCATGTTGAAAACAAACCCCCTCTCCCTTGATGGGAGAGGGGCGGAGAGGGGTTGAGGGGGGAGGGATTCGTTCCCCCGCCCTGGTTGTCAAAACATCAAGCCGCCGGCTGCCTGATCTCGCGAAAGATCTGCCAGCCCTTGAGCAGGTCGAGCGCCCGCTGCAGCTGGTAGTCGCCGCGCTGGCCGAAGCCTTCCTCCTCCGCGGGGGCCTCCTCTTTACCGGACTTCTCCTGAGGAGCCGGCTTCTCCGTCGGCTTTTCCTTCTTGGTGCTGCCGTTGCCGAAATGGTGGAGCAGATCCTTCTCCCGGAAGGGTTCCGACGGCTTCTTCTCCTTGACTTCGGCCGGCAGCACTTCGATGTCCGGAACGATCCCCTTGGCCTGGATCGAGGTTCCCTTCGGGGTGTAATAAAGGGCCGTGGTGAGGCGCAGCCCGGAATCGTCGCCCAACGGCATGATCGTTTGCACCGAGCCCTTGCCGAAACTCTGGGTGCCGAGAATCACCGCCCGGCCATGGTCCTGCAGGGCTCCGGCGACGATCTCCGATGCGCTGGCGCTGCCACCGTTGACCAGCACCACCATCGGATAGTCCGGTTCGGTGCCGCTGCGCTTGGCGTTGAACTCCATCTCCGCATCAGCCTCGCGCCCCTTGGTATAAACGATTTTCCCTTCCGTCAGGAACAGGTCGGCCACCTCCACCGCCTGGTCGAGCAGACCGCCGGGGTTGTTGCGCAGATCGAGAACCAGCCCCTTGAGCGGAGCGTTGTTCTCCTTGTGTAGATTTTCCAGCGCTTTTTCCAGATCCCCGCCGGTCCGCTCCTGAAACTGGGTCACGCGCACGTAGCCGAACCCGGAATCGAGGATCTTGGGCTTGACGCTCTTGATCTTGATCACTTCGCGCTTGAGGGTGAAGTCCTTGGGGCGCTCGAACGAGTCGCGCATCACCGAGAGGGTCACTTCGCTTCCGGGGGCGCCGCGCATCAAGCGCACCGCCTCCATGATCTCCATCCCCTTGGTCAGCTGATTGTTAATCTTGTAGATGCGATCGCCGGCTTCCAGCCCGGCGCGGAATGCCGGTGTGTCCTCGATCGGCGTGACGATGGTGAGAAACTCGTCCTTCAGAGTGATCTCGATGCCGAGGCCGCCGAACTCGCCGCGGGTATCGATCTTCAGCTCCTTGTAGAGGTCAGGAGCCATGAACCCGGAGTGAGGGTCGAGCGAGGCCATCATCCCATCGATGGCGCCGTAGATCAGATCCTTGACCGGCACCTCTTCGACATAGCTGCGCCGGACGATGCTGAGCACGTCGGTAAACAGCTGCAGTTCGGCATAAGCCGCTCCCGATTCGGCCTGGGCCGCCGTCGGGGCGGTCAGCCAGCCTGCCGTGAACCAGCCGCCCAGAAACATCCCCAGCGCCACAACGATGATCAACCGCTTGCGAAACATAAAATCTCCCTGAGGTTACTGTGGAGCAAGCCAGAGAACTGGATTCACCGGAGAACCGCGGTGGCGCAACTCGAAATAAAGCGCATCGCGCCCATCATCCCCGGAGTAGGCCACCACCTCCCGGGGCTTGACGATATCGCCGACTTTCTGAACGAAACTGGCCACATGGCCGTAAAGCGAATAGTATTTGTCGCCGTGATCGATAACGATCAGGTTGCCGAACCCCTTGAGCGGGCCGGCATACAGCACTCGCCCCCCCCAGATGGCCTGCACCTCGGTCTGCGGGGCCACTTTGATCTCCAGGCCGTTGCTCTCGATCTGCGTCCCCAACTCCGCATGCCGGTTGGGACCGAACCCCAACCTGACGGTCCCTTTGACCGGCCAGGGGAGACTCCCCTGCTGAGCGGTAAAACTCCCCTCCCTGCCAGTATAGGAGGGGGTTTTCACTCGTTCAAGCCTTTTGACCAGTTCAGACAGCCGTGCGGCCCTGGCGCGCAGTTCACTCAAGGTTCCGGAGAGGCGTGTCTCTTCGGCCCGCACCCCGGCCAGCAGCCGTTTCTTGGCGGCCGAAGCCGAATCGAGCGCGGTCTGTTCAGAGCGGCGCTGCTGGGCCAGGGCCACCTGGCGCTCCCGCAATTGGCGCAACTCCGCCAACGCCTGTTCGGCGGCCAGCTGCTGCCGGCGGTATTCCGCCATCAGCTCGCGATCGTGGCGCACGATGCGCGACAGAAACGAGTATTTCTCGGCCAGTTGCAGCGGAGTCCCCGGTTCGCTCAGCAAGGCCTTGGCCACTCCGGTCTGCCCGACCTTGTACAGCGCTACCAGGCGCTTCTTGAGCTGCTGTTCGGTATCGGCCATCTGCCCCTGCAACTGCTCGTAACCTTGCTGCGCCTCGGTCAGCTTGCGGTCGAGTTCGGCCAGATCGCGGTCGCTGCGTCTGATCAGCGTCTGCAAACGACTTAACGCGGCATCCAGTTTTTCCAGGTCGCTGCTCAAATCGCCGGCTTCGGCCTGGCGGCTGCGCAAACTATTCAGGGTGGCATCGATCTGCTGCTGGACCTCGCTGAGCTCCTGCTGGCTTCCCGCAAGATCATCGGCCGCCAGTGCGGACGACATCCCTCCCCAGCAAAGCAGTCCGGCCAGGCAGCCGGCCACCAGGACGATGACGACGCTGCGCACCGTCATCCCTGGCAGAAACGCACGAACTTACGCAGGGCCAGCAGGCTGCCGAGTACGCCGATCAGCGCTCCGGCTAGTACGATCGCCGCCTGCCACAGCCCCGGCAGGAAATGGATGGTGTCGATCCCGGTCAGCAACAGGATGCTGCCAAGGCTCTCGCGCAGCACCAGGAAATAGGCCGCAAAACTTACCAGCAGCGCCAGCAGGCCGCCGAGCAGCCCCTGCAGCGCCCCTTCGATCAGATAGGGGAGCTTGATGAACAGAGCCGTGGCACCGACCATGGTCATCGCCTCCAGTTCGTCCTGACGGGCATACAGGGTCAGCTTGATGGTGTTGGCCACGATCACCAGTGCCGCCAGTATCAGGAAACCGCCGAGGCCGGCGGCCAGGGTGCGCAGCAGAGAGAGAAACGCCTCGAACCGCTCCAGCCATTCCCGGCCGTAATGCAACTCTCCGAGGGCCCGGTTGCGACTCAACCGCTCGGCCACGGCAGCCGTCTGCGCATGCTGTTCGGGTTTGAGACGGATTTCCAGCGAAGCCGGCAGAAAATCAGCTCCCAGCCCCTCCAGCAGGCCGGCATCACTCCCCAACCGTTTCTGGAAACGCTGAAAAGCCTCCTGGCGGGAGATGTGGCGGACCTCGGCAACTTCCGGGTAGGCGCGGATCTCGCTGAGCAGTCGGTTGAGGCCGGCGGCATCCGGCGGTTGCTCCAGATAGGCGACGATTGCCAGCTCCGCCGCCCAGCTGGCCGTCAGGCGCTGCACGTTGAGAACGGCAATGACGAAGAAGGCCAGCAGCGCCAGCGCCACCCCCACGGTGAAGATCGCGGCGGCGCTCAGCACCGGGCTGTTGCGCATGTTGCGCAGGGCCCGGACGGTGAAGTACGGCAACTGCCCGATCATGGCTTTTGGTCCCCGCTCAGACGGCCGGCCTCGAGAGTCAGGACCCGGCGCGGATACTGCCAGATCAGGCCGCGGTCATGGGTGGCCATGACGATGGTGGTGCCGCGGGCATTCGCCCCCTTGAACAGCTCCATGATGTCCAGGGTCACATCGGGATCGAGATTGCCGGTCGGCTCATCCGCCAGCAGCACCAGCGGATCGACCACCAGCGCCCGCGCCACCGCCACACGCTGCTGCTCGCCACCGGAAAGCTGCAGCGGGTAGTGACTCAGGCGGTGCTCCAGTCCGACCTGTTTCAGCGCCTGGTAGACTTTCTTGCTGATCTCCATGCGCCGCCGCCCCTGGACCTCCAGGGGAAAGGCGACGTTCTCGAAGACCGTGCGCCGGGTCAGGAGCTTGAAATCCTGGAAGACGATCCCGAGGTTGCGCCGCAGGTAGGGGATCGCCCGGTCACCGAGGCTGGTGATGTTGCGGCCGTCCATCAGGATCTGTCCGCGCGTCGGCCGCTCGGCGCAGCAGATCAGCTTGAGCAGGGTCGATTTGCCCGCCCCGCTCGGCCCGGTCAGATAAACGAACTCTCCCTTGTCAATCTGCAGGGTGATGTCGTTGAGAGCGCTCTGCTCGCGCTCATAGTCCTTGGTGACGTTGAAAAGCTGGATCAAGTCACCACTCCCGATAGGGCGTGCCGTTCAGCCCCACCAGATCGCTGCCGCTGTGCACGTCCTCGACACCGCCCTCGGCGGTCTCCCCGGTCCCGTCGGCAATCGGGGTCGGCGCGACAATTTCCCAGGTATCGCTGGCATTGGTAAACGGATCGACAGGAACGGCCCGCAGGTATTTACCGCCGACCAGGTCGTCGAGACTATTGGGGTACTTGGCCTTGTCCACGAAATAGGCATCGATGGCGCGACGCATCTGGTAAAGACTCTCCATCAGCACCGCTTCGCGGGCCTTGATCACGCTGCGCTGGTAGTTCGGGGCGGCGATGCTCGCCAAAATGCCGATGATGGTCATCACGATCATCAGCTCGATCAGGGTGAACCCCCGCGCCCGCTTGTTTTTGCGCTGCCGCTCAGTCATGCGTCTCACCAGGTATTATAGGGCGTCCCGTCCAGACCGATCCGGGTGCTCTGCGAATAGATGTCGTAAACGTCCTCGCCGCCGTACACCGTCGAGTCCGGCTCGTCCTTGTAGGAGCGCAGCCCCCACCCTTCCTCGTACTCGTCGAACGGATCGACCGGGAGGCGCCGCAGGTAGCGGCGCTTGTGGGGATAGAGCCCGCCCCAGTCGTTCCCTTCCAGCAATTTTTCCAGGCTCTCCGGATAACCGGTCTCGTTGATCGAAGTGATGATCTTCTTCTGCTCCACCGCCTTGTCGTAATCGTCCTTCCAGGCATCGAGGGCCGAGCGCACCTCGCGCAAGGACCGGCGCAGCTCCATCTCCTTGGTGCGGGTTACGGCAAGTTCAGCCATCGGCAGGGCGACTGAGGCCAAAATCGCCAGGATGGTGATGCAGATGAGCAGCTCGATCAGCGTCAGGCCGCGCTGCGCAGGCGATCCGGTCACACGCTGCCAGTCATTCACTTGATGACGAGATTCACCGTGGCCGGCTCGACATTCAACCTCGTCCCGGCCGGGTCGCGGAAATTGATCCGGTTCAGCTCGACCTTGGTGGTGCCGGCCGCCTTGCCGCGGAATTTCAGGTTGAAAAGCGCCCCGCCTCCCGAGGCGCCGCTGCCGCCGACCCCCTGCTTGTAGCCGATTACAACCTGCCCGACCTCGGCGTTGGGGCTGAAGGAGAAGACCGTGGTCTGCCCGAACTGGGCCAGGAAATCGCCTTCGGTCACCGTCACCAGCTCCAGCAGCGCCGGATCGTAGTTGACGAACAGCGGCGCACTGTAGAGTTTCTCGACGTTGGCAACCTGCGTGGTCAAGGTGAATTCCGTACCGGCCTTGACCTTGGTGTCGCCGGTGAAACTCAGGCGCGGCGGCGGCTTCGGCAGGGGCGGCAAAGTCAGCAGTTCGTCGCCCGCCGGCGGGATGAAGGCTTTTTCGGCGGCCGGAGGCGCAGCGGATGCCGGAACCGGCACGGCGACCGGCGGCGCAAGCGGAGACGGCGCAGGGGGTTGTACCGCCGGCGCGGGCACAACGGCCGGGGCTGACGGTGCCGGCGCTACCGCCGCCGGCGGTTGAGTTGCGGCAGGAGGCTGTGCTGCCGGGGCAGCAGGCGGCACGACCGGGGCCGGTGTTGGGGCAGGCACAGGCGAGGGCTTTTGAGCCGCCGCTTCGGGCTTGGGCATGACCGGCGGCGGGGTTGCCGCTGCCGGTGGAGGCACGGGGGCCAAAGCGGGTTGAGGCGGTTTGGGCGCAGGGAACGGAACCGGTTTCGCTGCCGGGGCGGCAGGCGGCACGACCGGTGCCTGTGGTTGCGGTTTCAATTCCGCTCCCGGCATCGGCAGAGCCAACAGGCTCTCGGCCGTGAAACCGGGGGAAGGAGCCATTCCACCTTCGGGCGCGACAGCAAGCAACGGGTCCGCCGCTGGGGTCGTTTCCATGTCGCCACCTGCGAGTTGCTCTGCCTCGACCCGGTTCGGCATCGGGTCGACCCGCCCCTGCAGCGCCGACGCCGGGGCGGGCAAATGCTTGGCCTGTGCCGGGGAGGCGCTCAGGCTGGTCGCCTCGACTTCGCTGACCATCGACTGGGCGAAGGACCCGAATTTCGGCCGGGTCATCAGATCGTCCTCGCCACCGGACCAGAGGGTGGCAATGTCGGGGGCGGGGACTTCGACTTTCTTGACGATATAAGGGGTAATGGAGAGGATTATCTCGCGTTTCTCCTCAGAGTTACTAAAGTTGCTCAGCAAACTTCCAATCAGTGGAATATCCCCAAGGACCGGGAATGTGGTTTTATTTTTGGTCGAATTGATCTCATAAAGGCCACCAAGAATGGTTCGGGTTCCATCGATGAGCACCAACGAAGTCTGCGCATTCGTGGTGGTAATTGCAACCGGTGACGTCCCGTCCTTGTTGTTTGCGTCTAGACGTGTAGCATTGCTAACCTCCAGGGTTATCTTCGTCATTACGGTTCCATCTAGCTGAATGTTGGGCTCTATGTCGAGTTTGATTCCGGAATCTACATACTGGACATTTTGCGAGATGTTGTCATTTGTATTGTTCCCCGTAGTTGTTACGATGGGATCTCGCTTGCCAATGTGGACTTTGGCCTTTTCGTTGTTCTTAACGCGTATTTTCGGGCTTGCCAAGATCTCCGATGTACTAAGACTTTTTGCAAAATCATAGGCTATGGACGGAATCGTGTAAAAAGTCTGTACACTATTCAGACTTTGCACAACTGTGTTGTTTGGTATAACTGTAATTTTACTTTTAATGCCCCCATCTTCACCATCTCCAGACAAAGTTCCAAAACCAACTTTCGTCCCATAAGTACTAAGCTTAGGCCCGATATTCAGAGTATCACCATCCCGTACCGCCAACACCTCAACATCAAATAACACTTCCGAATCGGCCCGGTCCGCGGCTTTAAGCAGGTTTTCCGCCAGCTTGATCGTATCCGGGGTATCGCGGATTATCAGAGCGTTGCGTTCCTCATGCACATAAACCTTGCGCAACTGCAGCATGGTGCGCAGCAGGTTGACCGCCTTCTTGGCGTCGATATGCGAGAGGTAGAAGGTCTGGATGATCTGGTCCTCGTACTTCTTCGCCATGTCCTTGGTCTGCGGATAGATGATGATCGTCTTGCCGTTCAGCACCTTCTTGCCGACTTCACCCATCTGCAGGATCAACTCCATCGCCTGGGCAAAGGTCCCTTTTTCCAACAGCAAGGTGATCGGCTTCTCCTTGATCTCCTCGTCGAGAATGAAGTTGATCCCCGACAGTTTGCCGAGGATGCCGAAGACCTCCTTGAGGTTGGCCTGCTTAAGGCGAAGGGTGACCGGTTCATCCGAAGCCACATCCAGTTCCACCCCGTCCATGACCACCTTTTGCATCTTGCTGTCGAGCTGCTTCTGAACATCGAGCGCCCGCGCGTTCTGGGGGTCCAGGGCAAGGGCGTCCTTGACGGTCTTGCGGGCGATACTGTAGTGCTTCTCGCGATATTGCTCGACCGCCTGTTCGGCCAGATCCCTGGCCTTGATCATCCCCTCGAGCTGCCTCGCTTCGACCACAGCGACTTCCAAACTCGGGTCGAAGCCGCGCGCCAACCGGTATTCGGCCAAGGCCTCCTCGATCTTCCCTTCCTTGCCGAGTTGCCGGGCCTTGTTGATGTGAAACGCCGAAGCCCGCGTCCGGCCGGAGGCCAGCTTGATCTTGTAGGTTGTGTTGCCGGGATCCTCCTGAGTGGCCTGGAAATATTTCTCGACCGCCTGGTCGTATTGTTCTTCGGCCACCAGTTGCTCGGCTTCCTCGAAGGCTGACCGGGCCTGGTACTTGGCACAACCGGCCAGCAAGAGGAACCCCAGCAGGATCAGCAGCGACCAGCGCCAGCGGGTATCTTTACGCACCATGTTTATTCTCCACTCGGGAGCCCCTGTTTAAGCAGCTCCTCCTGACTGATATTTTCTGGCGGCGGCTGATTGCCCTCGGGCAGTTGCTCTCCCGGGGGCAACTCCTCAGCCGGCGGCACACTCGGCGCACGCTGCGGCAGAAGCCTCCGGCGAGGGGCGGTTATGACCGGCTTCGAACTTACCCCGCCGGAGATGGTACTTGGGACTCGCCCAACAGCTCCGCCGCTGATTGTAGCCGGCTGCAGCTTCTCGTTTTCCAAAAGCTGGACCTTCACCGTCTCCGGCCCGTCCACCCAGCCGACCACCAGGTGTTTGGCGGTGATCTCCCTGGCGATCAGCTCCTTCTCCTTGCCGAATCGCTCCCCGGCCTTGACCAGAAAAACCTCGCCACCGGAGTTCAGGAATACCGTGCGTTTCCCTCCCTTGTCGAGAAAGCCCAGGAAGATGATGTCCTTGAGTGAACCCTTGAGAATCTCTTCCGGGGTCGGCGGCGGCTTCGGCGGTTCCGGCGGCGGCTCGACCTTGACCGGCTCGGCTTCGACGACTGCCAACACCCGGCCACCAAGGTGGAAGATGTCCCGGCCGGCACCGGGAAACGCCTGCGGCTCACGGTTGAGCAAATCTAGCAGCAAACGATCCGCCGGCGCTCTGGCCGGCTTTTCCGTCTTCCTGACCGGCGCGGGTTTGCCGGCCTTGGCCGGACCGACGGCAGGCGTCGCGGTGACCGGCCGCGGCGGAGCCTTCTCCTGGCGCGGCATCGCCCAGAACGCATAGAGCAGGCTCAGCGCCAAAACCGCGGCCAGACAGGCCAGCACCAGGCGTTGCCGGTTCATCCCTTGCCCGCCCGGAAAAAGGTGGCGACGTTCAACTGCAGGCGCACTTCACTCATTTCCTCGCGGCCGCCCCCATGCAGGCTGATCTGCTCGATCAGCATCAGGCGCGGCGACTGTTCTACAAGGTGAACGAATTTCTTGATGTCGGCATATTTGCCGGCCAGGTTGAAACCGAGATTGTAGCGCAGCAGGGCGTCCTTCTCTTCCTTGCGGCTGTAGCTGATCTGGGTCAGCTCGAGGCCGGCGTCGGCAGCCAGGCGGTGCAACTCGCTGATCAGACCGGTGAACTCGCGATGCGGCGGGATTTTTTTAGCGAATTCGGCGAGGTCCTTCTCCCCTTGCGCGTACACCAGCGCCGGCACGTCACTGCCGCCGTCGCTGCGGATCTCAGCCTGGCGGCGGATCAGCAGCTGCTCGCGTTCGTCGACAGCAGGCACCAGAAATTTCTGCAGCCCGACCGCCAAACCGACGTTGACCAGCAGCAGCACACCAATGACGATCACTCCGGGGCGATGACCGCGCCACAACGTGCGAGCCAGCAACAGCGGCTGCATCAGAACGCCTCCTGAACCGTCAGTGCGAACTGCACGACGCTGTCACCCGATTCCTGACTCGCCTGCGACTCGCTGCTGAGGAAAACCTGCGCCATGTCCTCCGAGGCGAGCATGGCATCGAGCAGTTCGGTCATCGCCTCCGTATCACGGGCAACCAGCGTGAGCTGCAGGGTGCGCTTGCTGTAATCCGGTCTCAGCGACTGGATCGCCACATCCTCCGGGAGCAGGGCCTCCAGCCGGCTCAGCAGCGCAGTCCAGCGGAACTGGTCGGCGACAATGATCTGGTTGGCGGCACCGATCCGCTCCTTCACCTGCGCCAGCTTTTCCGGCGTATAGCCGCTGACCTCGACCCCGCGCGCTCTGGCCAGACGCTGGTCGATCTCTTCCAGGTAGCTTCCAGCCTGACGCCATTGCTGCAGATAGCGGTAGCCGTAAAGCAGATCTACAGCCAGCCAGACACTCAGAGCACCGCCGAGCAGCAGCATCCAGCGTCGGACGCTGCGGCGATCGAGATAGAAACGGCTGGCGAGATTAAGATGCAGTTCCATCGGCAAGTCCGGTTACGGGGTCATCAGGCGCTCGGCGGCACCCAAGGCGGCCAGAACCGCCCCGCTCGGCGGCAGGCCGATGGCAGCGCCACCGGCGAACCGCTTCAGCTGGGGATCGAGGAGCCGCACCTCGCGCTCGAGAATCCCCTGCAAAACCGCGGGGGTCTCGCCACCCAGATTCGGGTCGATATGAGCAAAAACCGGGCAGCGCTGCATCCCGGGATGACTGGACACCGCATCGGCCAGGGTGCGGGTCAGTTCACGGAACACCACATCGGCCTGGGGTTCGCCGTCGCGAACCCGCTGATAGGCCAGGGCGCGCCCGGAGACATAGATCACGCTCAACTGGTCGCGCTCGACTCCGATCAACAGGAACTCCTCGCCGAGATCGAGTCGCGGCCGGTAGTAGCTGAACAGGTTCAGCGAGTGAAAATCGATCTGCACCGCGTGCCGCCCAGCCTCGACTACCAGTTCCTCGAACTGCTCGAGCACCGGCTTGGCGATGGCCGCCACCACGCAGCGCACCCGCCCGTCTTCGCGGCGCTCCATCACCTGGTAATCGAGTTGGACCTGCGCCGGAGGGGCCGGCAGATTCCCTTTCAGACGCCACTTGAGGATGTCGATCCCCTCCTGGCGGCTCTTGAACGAAGACTCCACTTCCACAAGGTAAAGCCGCCCCACCCTGTCCGGCAGGGAAAGGGCCAGGCGCTCTTCGCCTCCGCACAGCGGGTCGAGAGCCCCACGCAATATCTCCACGAAGCGGCCCGGCACCGTGACGTTGGCCTGGCGGCTCGAGAGCTCGATCAGCCTCGGCAACGGTTCGCGACGCACGCCGACCAGCTTCGTCACCGGGCGCCCCCGCTGGATCGCCACCGCCGTGAGCATGTCGCCGCTCAAATCGACACCGATGTAGGTGCGTTTGATCATGCGCTGTACACCTGCTCGACGAAGGTCACGCGATTGATCTCCTCCAGGGTGCTGACGCCGGCCAACACCTTGTTGACCGCCGCCTCGCGCAGAAAATGAGTTCCGGCCGCGCGCGCCGCCTCCTTGAGTTTTGAGACCGGGGTCTTGGCCAGGATCATCTCGCGCAGGTCATCGTTAAGGTCGAGCAGTTCCAGGATCGCCGTCCGACCGTGATAGCCCTGGCCGTTGCATTCGCGGCAGCCGCGACCGGTATAAAAGGTCACACCCCGATACTTGTCGGGATCCAGAGCGGATTCGCGCAAGGTCTGGTCATCGTAGTGGATCGGCTGCTTGCAGTGGCTGCAGATCTTGCGCACCAGGCGCTGGGCCGCCACGCAGTTCAGACACGACACGAAATTGAACGGATCGATCCCCATGTGCAGAAAGCGTCCGAGCACGTCGAACACGTTGTTGGCGTGCACCGTGGTGAACACCAGGTGGCCGGTCAGCGCCGACTGCACCGCGATCTGCGCGGTCTCCGGATCGCGGATCTCGCCAACCATGATCTTGTCGGGGTCGTGACGCAGGATCGAGCGCAGGCCACGGGCGAAGGTCAGCCCTTTCTTCTCGTTGACCGGGATCTGCACCACCCCCTTGAGCTGGTACTCGACCGGGTCCTCGATGGTGATCAGCTTCTCCTGCTCGTTGAAGATCTCGGTCAGCGAGGCATACAGTGTGGTGGTCTTGCCGGAACCGGTCGGCCCTGTGACCAGCACCATCCCGTACGGCTCGCGGATCAACCGGCGAAAACGGATCTTCTCGCGCTCGTCGATCCCCAAAACGTCAAGCGTCAGGCCGTGCAGATCCTTGGCGATGCTCTCCTTGTCGAGAATACGGATAACGGCATCCTCGCCGTGGATGCTCGGCATGATCGAGACGCGGAAGTCGATCGACTTGCCGCCCATGCGCACCTTGAAACGGCCGTCCTGGGGGATGCGCCGCTCGGCGATGTCGAGCTCGCTCATGACCTTGATACGGGAAATGATCGGGCCCTGGAAACGGGAGTCCAGCGGTTCGGTGGCACGGAAGAGCACGCCATCGACCCGGTACTTGATGATGACCCCTTCCTGGCTGGTCTCGATATGGATGTCGCTGGCCCGCTTGTTGAGGGCATCGAACAGGGTCGAATCAATCAGGCGGATGATCGGGCTCGAGTCGTCGGTCAACTTCTCAATGGAGAGAACTTCCTCCCCCTTGTCGGTCTCCTTCACCAACTGCAGCTTGAAATCCTCGGAGACCTCCTGCAGCATCTGCTGCGAACCCTGCCCGTGCTCGATGAGGCGGAGCACCTGGCTGCGCGGCGCCACCACGTGCTCCAGGCGCAGGTCGAGGAGCATCTCCAGATCGTCCAGGCCACGCAGCCGGGTCGGGTCGGCAACCGCAATCTCCAGCCCCCGCGCCGTCCTCTCCAGCGGCACGCACTCGAAACGCAGCATCAACTCCGGGGCGAGCAACTCCACCGCTTCCGCAGGGGGCGGCGACTGTTCGAGGTCGCGATACGGCAGGCCGAACTGGCTGGCCAGGGCCTGGGCCAGCACATCCTCGCCGATCAATCCCTCGGCGATGGCCAGTTCACCGAAACGCCGGCCGGACAATGGCTGCCGGTCAAGCACCAGGCGCATTTCCGCCGGGGCCAGTGCGCCGAGGTCGATCAGGATTTCGCCAATTTTCTTGCGTTCGAAGGCCATTAAGTTCGTAATCCGTAAAATCTACTCGTGATCCGTGATCGGCAATTCGTGATCAGCAGAAACAAAAAATATTTTTTCTGCACCACACAGTTGAAAACGCGCGAGGAGGGCCGGATGCCAGGCGCACGGAGCACAGAACCCGAGACATCTCCGTGAGGATAGGCGAGGGAGCGAGCACCGCGCAACCCCCACAGCCGTTTTCCATCACCGTACCGTCCCCGCTAACTGGAAGATCGGGATATACATCGCCACCACGATGCCGCCGACCAGAAGACCCATGATCAGCATCATCAGCGGCTCAACCAGCGTGGCCAGGCGCTCCAGGCGCCGTTCCACCTCGCCCTCGTAGTAGTCGGCCACATCGATCAACATGTCGCCGAGGGAGCCGCTGGTCTCGCCAACCCCGATCATGCGCAGGGCGATCACCGGAAAGGTCCCGGTCTGCTCGAGCGCCTCGGAGATCTTCGCCCCCTCCTCGATCTTCACGATCGCCCCACCCAGCCGCTCCTCCAGCAAGCGGTTGTCGAGCACACCGCGCGCCATCTTCAGCGACTGCACCGCCGGGATACCGCTGGCCAGGGTGGTCGCCAGAGTGCGGCAGAACGATGCCAGCGCATATTCGCTGAACAACCCGCCGAAAAACGGCAGCCTGAGTTTCCAACGATCGACCAGATAGCCGCCGCGCTCAGTCTGGGCCAGCCGGCGCAAGGCGGCAATCGCCATGATCAACAGCGGCAGCCAGAGCGGCAGGGCGGTCACCAGCAGGTTCGAAGTGCCAATCACCAGGCGGGTCAAGAGGGGCAGTTCGGCTCCCGCATCCGTGTACACCTGGGCGACATTCGGGATGACATACAGCAGCAGGAACGCCATGACCGCCACCACGGCAACCGCCAGCAGGGCCGGGTAGAAGGTCGCTCCGCGCACCTTGGCCTTGATCGCCTCGACCCGTTTCTGGTAGGCGATGTAGCGAGCCAGGGTCACCGGCAAGTCGCCCGACTGCTCTCCGGCCCGCAGCGAGGCCACGTAAAGTTGCGGGAAGATTGCCGGGAAGCGCCCGAAGGCATCGGACAGGGCCCCCCCGCCCTTGACGTCGTTGCGGATCTCGCGCAGGACCTCCAGCAGACGTCCTGCCTCCATCCGTTCGATCAGCGTATCGAGCACCTGCAGGATCGGCAGCCCCGAACGGATCAGTACCAGCATCTCCTGATTCAGCGCCAGGAAGCGCCGGCCGCTCAGACGCCCGCCGCCGGCACCCAGCCAGCCGCGCCAGGCCAAGCGCCGGATCTGAAACACGAAGAACCCCTGCTCCTCGAGATTCTCCAGCAGCGCCTCGCGGTTGGCCGCCTCGAATTCCCGGTCCAGAACCCGGCCGTCCGCCGTACCGATCTTGCAATAAAAAACTGGCATTAGCCTTTTTATTTACCACACTTCAACCGGCAATTAAAAGCGATTTAGCAGCTCTGCAAACGTAAAACGCCGGCCTGAAAGCCGGCGTTTCCGAAGCGTTCCTGCCAACGTCACGCTCAATACTCTTTGGGGTTGTGCTCGACACCATGGCAGTTCAGATAGCAGGCGCCGTGTCGCGCCGAATACCCCTTGGCATCGTACTTGAGCTTGTTGTCCTTGGTCGGCGAAACCACGTTGTCGTTGAAGCGGATCAGATGCTGGTACTGGCTGCTGCCGTGAGCATCATGACAGCTAAAACAGGAGGTGCCGTCCTGACCGGCGAGTCGCCCCTGGATGTGCAGGGAATGGTAGGGGAAACTCTCGTTCCTGAGTATGCTGTTGCGATCATGGCACTTGTAGCAGAGGTCATAGGCGTAGGTGCTCTCCGGGCGCCCGTCCTCCATCTGGTAATTTGCCGTCAGCAACCCCTGGAAGGTCGAACCGTGCGGACCACGCGGGCCGTCGGGATCGTCACTGCCGTGACAATCCCGGCAGGAGATGATGGAAATATCGCTGGGCCGCTCCTTCTTGGCAACATACGGCGCTTTCAGGCTGATCACGTAGGTATTGCGCCCCTCCCCCTCGACCGGGTGAAACGAGGGGTTGGAGGTCCGGAATTCACCGTGCTTGTTGGTCGAGTTGCCGGGAAGGTTGGCGCTTTCCGAATGGCATTTGTAACAGAGCTGATATTCCTGCTCGATCTGGGCGGAGAAGTTGCCAACACCACGCCCGCGCAGGCCACGATAAGGCGTCTGCTTGTCGGTCAGGTGGGCATCGTGGCAATCGACGCATTCGGCATGCCGGGCGGCGTTAACGACTTCTTCCGGGAGAGTTTCCAGTTTACGGTGAACCCCCTGAACCGTCATGACCGGATGGTTGTACGGCTTGCGCAGGTCGGCGCCGATATCGGCCAAAACCACCCCGCCCGTCAGCTTGAGATAACCTTTTTGCACCATCTCCGCACGGGCCGTGTCGCTGCCGTGACAGGACAGACAGGTTGCCTCCTCACCGCTGATCGACATGTTCATCCCTTTGTGACAGGCCCGGCAGGTCTTTGGCAACAGCGATCGTCCGGCATGGCTCCCCTGAAGTTTGGGGTTGGCGCCATCGGCGACCGGCTGGACGCCGGGGAGAAGCAGGGCAACCAGGACCAGCACCCCAAGGAGGCCGCCAAAACCGAAACTATTAACAAGTCTGTGCAAGGGCATGATTTCGCTTCACCATCATGGATGGGCCGGGGTCATTGAGGACGGCGGTGCAACGTGACACTGGTTACAGACGTCATCATAGGGGGTCGTGCTCGACGGGTTCTGCCAGAACGGCGGGAGGCCGCCACCACCAGCGGCCAGACTGGTATCGTAATGCGGGTCGTGACAGGTCGTGCACTGCATGCGGCTCTGACTGTCGAGAGGCGAATTGACCCCCGGATCAAACGCTGCAGGGCCCTGATAGTAAGGGCCTGAACCGAACATGGAAACATAGGCGGCATTGACGCTGGCGGCCACCGAATCATCATAGACGAAGGAGATCGGGTGGGCGGTGGCCAGATCGATGACCGTGCCGAGCGTATTGAGCAGGGACCCGTCGTCAAGGTTGGTGCCGGTCATCGCGACATCCGCCCCCCCGCGCAATAAACCAACCCCGATGGCAGTGACGCCGTCGTGACAGGACATGCACAGGCGCGAGGCGCCGTTGGGGTAGTCGCCGAAGCTCGGCCCGTACTGGGCGGCCGCCTGGACCCCTGCCCCATAATCGTCCTTGATCGCCAGCGTGCCGCCGTACAGAGGGAACCCACCAACCGGTCCGACCGGCTGGCTGCGATTCCACAGGGGCGCGGGCACAGGCTCCGCGGCATGGGGGGTATGGCAGAAAATGCAGATCTGGTCGGTCCCATCCACCAGGGCCGCCTGAACTCCACCGTGCGTGGCCCAGTTCGACAGGTTGTGGCGGTTCAGGGGGTTGGTCAACAGCGTATCCGGGTCGGGATTGGCCAATACCGGTGACCCAGAAAGCAGGACCAACGCCAGCAAAACAAGGCTGACCCAGATCGTGGTTCGTTTCGGTTTAAAGGCACTCATTCGGATCGACAAAACCTTCTTGAAAAAACCGCTGTGGCATCATGCCGGCAAACTCCAGATGCAAAAAACACACCGCCGATCAACGGGCCTTGGGCAGAGCGGACTCCACGACGGACAGCAATTCAAAGACCTGCACCCGGTTATTGAAGGTGTCCGCCACGAAGATTCGACCCCCACCGTCGAAGCTCACTCCGGCCGGGAGATTGAACTGTCCCGGACCTTTTCCGGGCGACCCGAAATAGAGCAGCAGTTGCCCGCTCAGGTCGAAGATCTGCACGTTGTCGAAGGCCGCATCGCTGACCAGCACCAACCCTTGCGAATTGACTGCTATGCTCCGCGGTCTGGCGAACGTTCCCGGAACATCGCCGAGCTTGCCGATCTTCCTCAGCAAAGCGCCTTGCGCATCCTGCACTTCAACCCGGAAGCTGCCGGCATCCAGCACCAGCAACTCATTATTGGGCCCCGTGGCGACACTCACCGGCCGGCCGAAGAGTCCATCTCCGGTCAGTTTGCTGCCGCGACGGCCGATCAGCTTGCCGTCGCTGGCAAAGACAAATATCTGCCGCCTGACCACATCGGCCACATACAACTGACCGATACCGTCGAGAGCCAGTCCAGCCGGCCGGCCAAAGCCTTCGGGCGGGGACCACTCCGCCTGAAGACGCCCCTGATCGTCTAAAACCAGGAGTTTGCCCAACTCGCTGTCAGAGACGAACAGGCGCTGGTGCGACGGATCAACCACCAGCCCGACCGGCGAAACATAACTGAAGCCGCCTGCCTCCCGCAGATAATCGACCTTGCCGCGAGCCAGATCAAAGCGGTACAGCATATGCGAACCGCTGTCGCCTATCCACAGGACGCCGGCTTCGTCGACTGCCACGGCATAAGGGGTGGCCAAGGGCAAATCGACTTCCATTTTACCCAAGAGCCAGCGGATCATCGCGTTGTCGCGCGTGCTCTCGCTGCGCAGATCGTCCGGACCGGAAAATGCGTGCAGATAGCGCAGACGCGGGATTTCCGGAGGGGCAGGCCAGACCAGGCGTTCAGCCGGCTCCCGCCAGACAAACGGCTTGGCACCACTGCAACCGCCAAGAAACAGACTGACCCCGCAGAGCAGGGTCAGTCCAATACGAAACAGCATGCCCGGGGGCAACGATCAACCCCCCTGCAGCGGATACTTTTTCTTCAAGCCTTCCATCCACTCATTATACAGTTTTTCGCGCTTTTCTTTCCTGAGACGCTCGCGCACCTTGTCCTTGGCCTCATCAAACGGCAACTGACGAGCTTCTTTAACTTCATCGAGCTTGATGATGTGGTAGCCGTACATGGTCTGCACCGGCCCGGCGACCTCCCCAGCCTTCATTTTCTGAATCTGCGCATCAAACTCCGGTACGGTTTGACCTGCATGGAACGAGCCGAGGCTGCCACCGACATATTTGCTGCGATCGTCAGACTCATAATAGGCCAGGTTGAAAAAGTCCTCCCCCGCCTTGGCTCGTTCCATGAGTTTCTCCGCCTTCTGCTTCAGCTTGGCCTTCTCCTCGGCGTTGCTGGCCGGGTCGACCTTGACCAGGATGTGACTGGCCTTGAACAGCTTCCCCTGGAAATACTGGGACTTGTTGGCCTCGTAGAAGCTTTTGACCTCGGCATCGCTGACCACCACTTTACTGTCAACGGCTTTATCTACCGCCTGCTGGGCCAGCAGCTCGCGATAGCGAAGTTGCTTGAGCTGGTCAACCTGGGCCGGCGAGGCCTTGGCAATCCCTGGGTTCTTGGCGGTAAACGCCGACCAGTCGCTTTCGACCACCTTGCCATCAACGGCGATTTCGTTTTCCAGCGCATAGTTGGCCTGATAGGCCCGGGTAATGACTTCCTCACGGGCTCCCTTGCGCAACTCTTCCAGCTTTTCCGGTTTGATGCCGCCATGGAAACTGACCGATGGCAGTTTCTTCTGCAGTTCAACCTGGATTTCGTCTTCGCTGATGACGATCTTGCCCACCTTGGTCACCGCGGCTTCCTGAGCCGCAAGCGAGCCGGCCACGACGATTCCGGCTGCCGCGAGCAGCCCGTAAACCACCATAATTCTCTTGAATTTAGACATGTTGTAGAATTTACCTTTCCGCCGTTCGAGTTGTAGTCAAAAAAGTGATTCTAGAAAACTTGCCGGCCGGCCGTCAAGCTCCGGGCGGCCATCCAGCCGAGAGGTCCGACTAGGGGACATCGACCGCCACCGGGCTCCCGGCTTGCCGCCAGGTGCTGTCGACATACCCTGAGCGGGTCGCCTTGACCCGGTAATAGTAATTTCCGTCACTTTTCCCGGTGATGCTGGCACTGGTTGTCGCAATCCCCGTGGAGGTGTTGAGCCCGGTGGTGAAACCGCTGTCAGTCGCCTCCTGCAAGGTATAGCTCACCCCCGGAGTACTGCTGGGTCGCCAGCTGACGGTGTAGCTGCCGGTCGTATTGCTGGCAGGGACGGTCACGCTGCCGGGCGGGGCGCAGGTCAGGGTCACGGTCGTACTGGCCGGTCCGACATAGGCGCTATCCGTCACCCCGCTTTTTTGGGCCTTTACCTGGTAGCTGTAGGAACTGTTCGCCTTGCCGGTCACGTTGTAATAGTTCAGAGAGGAGTCGGGGAGGGTGACATTCGTCCAACTGCCGGCCCCGACTTTTTCCTGCAGTTGATAGGTCGCCCCCGTCGTGCGGCTGATGCTCCAACTGACTCGGTAACTGCCGGTGGTGTTGGTGGCGGGGACGTAGATGCTGGCGGGTGCGAGCGCGGCACCGGTCACCGTGGTGCGCGCCGGCCCCTTCCAGGCACTGTTGGCATACCCGGAGAGAGTCGCTCTCACCCGGTAATAATAGGTATTCGCGGTGCTTTTGGTAATATCGGTGCCCAGTGCCGTACCTGTGTACACAGTCGTCGGAGAGGCAAAAGAACTGCTGGTCGACTCCTCCAGAACATAAGTCACCCCCGAGGTGCTGCTGGCACTCCAGTTGACCCGATAGTTGCTGTTAATGGTAGCAGTGCTTGGGGCGAATAAATTCCCCGGCGTGCCGCAGGCGAAAGCCACCGCCGTGCTGACCGGCCCCGCGTAGGCACTCGGGGTATAGGTGCCATGGGTTGCCTGCACCCGGTAGTAATAAGTTACCCCGCTGCTGCGCCCGGTGATCGGAGCGCTGGTCGCCGTACCGGTGTAGGCGGTGCGCAGGTTCGCGGTAAACCCGGAATCCGTCGCTTCCTGCAGGATGTAGGTGACCGCTGAGGTGGGGCTCGCCTTCCAGCCGACGGTGTAACTGCCGGTTGCGCTGGTCGCCGGGGCATTCAGCCCCGTCGGTGCGACGCAGACACTGGTCACCGGGATGCTCACGGTTGCGCTCCAGGCGCTGTCAGCGTAACTGGCCCTTTGCGCCTTGACCCGGTAGTAGTAGGTGGTGCCGGCTGTTCTCCCGGTGATGCCGGCACTGGTCGCCGTCCCCCCGCTGGTGACGGTACGCAGACCGACGGTAAACCCGGAATTCGTAGCTTCCTCGAGCAGATAGGTGACGCTGGGCGTGGCACTCGCCCCCCAGCTGACCGTGTAGCTGCCGCCATTGTTGGCGCTCGGCAGGGGGTGTGGACCGGTCGGCGGTGCGCAGGTCAGGCTGGCCGGAGCAAAGGTGGCCGTCGCGCTTTTGCCGTTGGCAATCATCGTCAGGTTGCAGGTCCCGGTGCCGGTGCAGTCGCCGCTCCAACCGGCAAAGGTGCTGCCGCCGGTGGGGGTTGCGGTCAAGACCACCGCCTGGCCGTTGTTGAAACTGGAGGAGCAGGTACCGCTGCAGTTGGTGATCCCCGGAGTTCCGGCGGGGCTGCTGCTGACGGTACCGGTGCCGAGGCCACTGGTCTTGACCGTCAGTGTATAGGCGGTGGTCGCGCCGTCCCGCACCGGCCAATGGTAGTTGTTACCGGTCTTCAGGCTGCCGTTCTGGTAACCCGTGCCGGCATTCAACACCCAGGCGTTTTCGGGTGTCGCATCGTAGCTGCTGGAGAGCCAGTAGGGAAGGTTCTGCACATTTGTGAAAGGGTGACCGCCCGGAAGCGTCGGATTGCTGGTGCCACGGTCAATCAGGCTGGCCAGTTCACGACGATTGGGGAGGCGCCACTGGCCGGCGCTGGAACCGTCGGTCAGGCCGCAGGAGCCGCTCGCCAGGGTATTGGCACTGGTCAGGGCGCTGCTCCAGGTTGCGGAACCGAAACAGTTGGCATTCTGCAGCCAGACCAGGCCGGTGTGGTTGTCAGTGACTGCCCCGTTGGCCGCGGTGAAACGCGTCGTCGGCCAAAGGGTCCCTATCTGCAGGGCCCCGTCGTCACCGGTGACGAAACTTGCGGTCTGCCCGGTCTTCGACAGGGGGGCCGTGGTCGTGGCCGTCGCATCACCACGTACCGCCAGTACATAGCCAGTGCTGGTTTTGGCCCCGAAACTTACCATCCCGGAACTCAGCGAGGCATTCCAGGCAAACCCGGTATTGACCACATAGGTTGTCGATGACCAGTAATTGCTGGCGACCAGATTAGCGAATGGATGCCCGGAGTTCAGCGCAGGGGCGGAGGCCTCCAGGCTCATCAGGCTTTCCAGCTCGTTAAGATTGGGGAGCCGCCACTGGCCGGCAGTCGAGCTGTCGCTCAAGCCGCAATCATTGCTGCCGCCATCCGCCAGACTGTTCACCCAGCTCAGAGCATTGGCCCAGGTGAGATAGCCGTTCGTCTTGCTGACACCAGCAAAGGTGTCCGTGCAATTGGCGTTTTTAAGCCAGACCAGGCTGGTGAGGTTGTCACTTACGGTACCGTTGCCGTTGTCGGTGAAGCGCGGCGACGGCCAGGCCACCCCTTTCAGATGGGCCCCATCCTGCCCGGTGCCAGCACAGGTGGTCACTGCCCCGGCACTGTCATAGCAGGTGATCTGACCGGTTCTGGCCGGCTGCGCGGCCTGCGCCAGAATGGGCCCGAGTACGAACATCAGTGAAAAAGCCAACACAAGACGCCGCATGGCAATACTCCTGACAATCCGAAGACAACAAAATCAAGCAACGGACCTAACAACAGGCTAAAGTTAATTACTCAAGCAAGGTGCATGCCTATCAGCTTGGTCAGTTCTGGATATTCGCATACAAAGTCAGCGCCATGCAAAAGGAAAAGCGGCTGGATCTGGATGAGATCCAACCGCTTTTCGTGATGTGACTGGCGGGGCTGACGGGACTCGAACCCGCGACCTCCGGCGTGACAGGCCGGCGTTGTAACCGTCTCTACTACAGCCCCTGAATCCTGGATTATGGTGGGCGAAACAGGGCTCGAACCTGTGACCCTCGGTTTGTAAGACCGATGCTCTCCCAGCTGAGCTATTCGCCCTGATTTTTGAAATGGCGGGGCCGACGGGACTCGAACCCGCGACCTCCGGCGTGACAGGCCGGCGTTGTAACCGACTCTACTACGGCCCCGCAGAAAAAAACAGGAAGTCTGCAGAAGACCGGGGAACCCCACCCCCCTGCGCCGCTCCCTATCGTCCTGCAACTGTTATCGGGGTGCACGACCCGAAGCCGTGCACCCCGACAGTCGAGTATTTACTTCTTGTTGACCGCGTCCTTCAGGGCCTTGCCGGCCTTGAATTTCGGCGTCTTCGCGGCAGGAATGGTGATCTTCTTGCCGGTCTGGGGATTTTTCCCCTCACGCTTGGCGCGCTGACCCACACTGAACGTCCCGAAACCAACCAGGGAAACCTTGTCGCCGGCCTTGAGCGCCGTGGTGACAGCTTCCGTGAAGGCCTTCAGCCCCTTTTCGGCATCGGCTTTGCTCAGTCCCGCCTTCTCAGCAATCGCATTTACCAGATCGGCTTTAGTCACAGCATACCTCCATACGTAGAAAAGATGTTTGGTGCCTCGCTACTCAAACCGGCTCCCTTTGTAGCAAGCCTCAGAAAACGAGTCAAGAGGATATTTCGCGGTTTTCAGTGATGAACAGGCGGTTCTGGGGCCGCAGGAAAGGAACTCTCTTCCACGGGGGGAGCCGCCACCGGGAAGCGCCCGGGGAGGGCTTCGCCAAGAACTTCATCCATGTGTCCGACCGGTATGATTTGCAGGGCTCTCCGGATCACCGGAGGAACTTCCTCCAGGTGCTTCTCGTTCTCCTTCGGGATCAGCACCCGGATAATCCCGGCGCGCTTGGCCGCCAGCAGCTTTTCCTTCAGGCCGCCGATGGCCAGAACCCGCCCGCGCAGGGTGATTTCGCCGGTCATCGCCAGATCCTGATCGATACTGCGCGCAGTCAGCGCCGAAACCAGTGCCGTAGCCATGGTGATGCCGGCCGACGGTCCGTCCTTGGGGATGGCCCCTTCGGGAATGTGGATGTGGATGTCAACCTTGCCGTAGAAATCCCGATCCAGCCCGAGTTCCGCCCACCGCGAACGCACATAACTGAGCGCCGCCTGCGCCGATTCACGCATCACTTCTCCCAGTTTGCCGGTCACCGTCAGTTTCCCCTGCCCGGGGAGCACGGTCACTTCGATGGTCAGCAACTCGCCCCCGACCTCGGTCCAGGCCAGGCCGTTGACCAGGCCGATACGTTGCTCGGACTCCTTGACGCCGAAGCTGTAGCGCGGCACGCCAAGGTATTTGCGAACCTGCTGGGCACCCACCTGGAAGCTGCCGACAGCACCGTTGCGCACCACCTCGCGGGCGATCTTGCGGCAGATGGTGGCCAACTCGCGCTCCAGACTGCGCACCCCCGCCTCACGCGTATAACGGCGCAGGATTTCACGCACCGCCGCCTCACTGAAGCGAACCTGTTCAGGCTTCAGCCCATGGGCCTCGATCTGCTTCGGCAGCAGGTAGCGCTCGGCAATGCTCAGTTTCTCTTCTTCGGTATAGCCCTCGATGCGGATAACTTCCATGCGATCGCGCAGCGGGCCGGGAATGGCGTGCAGATTGTTGGCGGTCGCGATGAACATCACCGTGGAAAGATCGTAGTCGACATCCAGAAAGTGGTCACCGAAGGTGTGATTCTGCTCGGGATCGAGAACCTCCAAAAGTGCCGACGACGGGTCACCACGGAAGTCGGTGCTCATCTTGTCGACCTCGTCGAGCAGAAACACCGGGTTACGCACCCCGATCTTGCGCAGCCCTTGCACGACCTTGCCGGGCATGGCGCCAATGTAGGTGCGGCGATGACCGCGAATTTCCGCCTCGTCGCGTACCCCGCCCAGAGAGATGCGGATGAACTTGCGCCCCATGGCACGGGCGATCGACCGCCCCAGGGAGGTTTTGCCGACCCCCGGGGGGCCCACCAGGCACAGGATCGGCCCTTTGATCTTTTTTACCAGGGCCTGCACAGCCAGGTATTCGAGAATCCGCTCCTTGACCTTCTCCAGCCCGTAATGGTCGGCTTCCAGAATCTCTTCGGCACGCTTCAAATCGATGCGGTCGCGCGTCCCCTTGCGCCAGGGGAGCGACACCAGCCAGTCAATGTAATTGCGGACGACGGCGGCTTCCGCCGACATGGGCGACATCATCTTCAGCTTGCGCAACTCACCCAGAGCCTTCTCGGTGGCCTCCTTCGTCATGCGCGCCTTCTCGATGCGTTCCTCGAGTTCGCGGATCTCCTGCTTGAATTCGTCCTTTTCGCCGAGTTCCTTCTGGATGGCGCGCATCTGCTCGTTGAGGTAGTACTCCTTCTGGCTGCGCTCCATCTGGCTCTTGACCCGGTTGCGGATCTTCTTCTCGATCTGCAGGATCTCGACTTCGCGCTCCAAAAGCCCCAGCAACCCCTCAAGGCGCCGCAACGGATCGGCCTCTTCGAGAATCTTCTGCTTGTCGGCAATCGCCACGTTGATCTGGGCAGCCACCGTGTCGGCAAAACGGCTGATATCCTCGATGCCGGCAATGGCGGTGACCATCTCGGCGGGAATCTTCTTGCTCAGCCCTGCGTAGTTCTCGAAGGTGGCGTTGACACTGCGCATCAACGCCTCCTGCTCGGCGGAGTTCTGCTCGATATCGGGAACTTCCTCAAGGCGGGCGTGGATGTATTCGTCGTCGTAGTCGAAGTTCAGGCAGCGCGCCCGCACCTTCCCTTCCACCAGGACCTTGACGGTACCATCCGGCAGTTTGAGCATCTGCGCAACTTGGCCGAGGACACCGGTCTGGTAGAGATCCACGGGTTGCGGATCATCGATCTTCGGGTCGCGCTGAGTGACCAGGAAAATCTGCCGGTCATGTTCAAGCGCCCACTCCAGGGCGCGAATCGAACGCGGCCGGCCCACAAACAACGGGGTGACCATGTAAGGGAAAATCACGATGTCCCGAAGCGGCAGAACCGGGACGGAGTTGTCAGGCAGGACGGATGGCGGAGCGGGATCGGTCATGCGGTTTCGGCGCAATCATAGGCGATGATCGGCTGACTTCCCTGGAAGATGACGTCCTCGTTGACGACGACCTCCTTGACCCGATCCTGCGAGGGAATCTCGTACATCACATCGAGCATGGCGTTTTCCAGGATGGCCCGCAGCCCACGCGCACCGGTCTTGCGCTTGAGCGCCTCGCGGGCGACCGCCACCAGGGCACCGTCGGTGAATTTGAGATTGACCCGTTCCATGTCGAACAGCTTCTGGTACTGCTTGACCAGGGCGTTCTTGGGCTCGCACAGAATCCTGACCAGCGCCTCCTCGTCGAGCTCGTCAAGTGTTGCCAGGACCGGCAGGCGGCCGATGAATTCCGGGATCAGGCCGAAACGCAGCAGATCGGCCGGTTCGACTTTGGACAGGAGTTCACCGAGATTGCGGTCGCGGTCACTGCGGATCTCGGCACCGAATCCCATGTGCTTGGCACCGATGCGCTGGCTGACGATCCCGTCCAGACCGGAAAAGGCTCCGCCGCAGATGAACAGAATGTTGGTGGTGTCGACCTTGAGGAATTCCTGCTGGGGGTGCTTGCGCCCGCCCTTGGGAGGAACGCTGGCCATGGTGCCTTCGATGATCTTGAGCAGCGCCTGCTGGACCCCTTCGCCGGAGACGTCACGGGTGATCGACGGCGAGTCGGACTTGCGGGCGATCTTGTCGACCTCGTCGATGTAGATAATCCCCTTCTGAGCCTTCTCCAGGTCATAGTCGGCGGCCTGTAGCAGGCTGAGGATGATGTTTTCGACATCTTCGCCGACGTAGCCGGCCTCGGTCAGACTGGTGGCGTCGGCAATCGCGAAGGGCACGTTGAGCACCCGGGCCAGCGTCTGGGCGAGCAGGGTCTTGCCGCTGCCGGTGGGGCCGAGCAGCAGGATGTTGCTCTTTTGCACCTCGACGTCGCCGGGCTTGGCAGGTGACTCGATGCGCTTGTAATGATTATAGACCGCAACCGCCAGGACCTTCTTGGCCCGTTCCTGACCGACCACGAAGTCGTCGAGAACTTCCTTGATCTCGGCAGGTTTCGGCAGTTTCCCGCTGCGACCGGCCGGTTCCTCCAGCTTGGCTTCCTCGGCGATGATGTCCCGACACAGCTCGATGCACTCGTCGCAGATGTACACCGCCGGTCCGGCAATCAACTTCTTTACCTCCTCCTGGGCCTTGCCGCAGAAGGAACAGGTCAACTGGCCGCCCTGGCCGCCTTTATTGCTCACTCTTTCACCCCTTGGCTGGTTCAGCTCTTGCGTTTCACCACGTCGTCGATAATACCATAGGCGCACGCCGCGTCGCTACCCATGAAGAAATCGCGCTCGGTATCCGCGGCGATCCGCTCCAGCGGCTGCCCGGTGTGGCGGGACAAAATCTGGTTCAGATCGTCGCGCAGACGCAGAATCTCCTGGGCATGAATGCTGATGTCGGTGGCCTGACCCTGGAAACCGCCAAGAGGCTGGTGGATCATAATGCGTGCATGCGGCAGGGCGAAACGCTTCCCCTTGGTGCCGGCCGCAAGGAGCACGGCCCCCATGCTTGCCGCCTGACCGACGCAGATGGTCGAGACCGGCGTTTTCAGATACTGGATGGTGTCGTAGATCGCCAGGCCGGCGGTCACCAGCCCTCCGGGAGAGTTGATGTACAGGTGGATCTCCTTCTCGGGATCTTCCGACTCGAGGAAAAGCAACTGGGCGATGATCAGATCGGCCAGATGGTCATCGATGCCGCCGCCGAGGAAGACGATGCGGTCTTTGAGCAGCCGGGAGTAGATGTCGTAGGCACGCTCGCCCCGGCCGGTCTGCTCCACCACCATCGGGATCAGGGTCATACCGTGGCCTCCTTGCCGGCTTGCTCCTGTTCGAGTTCGGCCTTGGACACCTCCGTGACCTTGGCCCTGTCGATGAGGAAGCGCACTACCTTCTCCTCGGCGATCTGCCCCATCAGCCCGCTGCGGGCCTCCTCGCCGGCGTAGTATTTCTTGACCATGTCGAGGGGCGCATTGGCCATGGCGGCAATCTCTTCCAGGCGGCTGTCAACCTCGCTCTCCTCGGCGGCAATCCCTTCCTGCTGGCCGATCGCTTCAAGAAGCAGCGTCCCCTTGACCTGGTCGACGGCGGTGCTGCGGTAGCGCTCGGCGAAGGTTTGTGGAGTGAGCCCCAGCATCTCCGGCGACAACCCCTGGGAACGCATGCGGTTCTCGACATTCTTGAACATATACTCGAGTTGCTTGGCAACCATGGCCGCCGGCACCTCCAGCGGGTTGCGCTCGATCAGTTGGCGCACCAGACGCTCGCGCAGATCGTTGTCAATGCGGTTCTTCTCCTGAGCCTGGTAGGAGGACGCCAACTGCTCGCGCAACTGCGCCAGCGTCTCCATGCCGAAGCCTTTGGCGAATTCGTCGTCGAGCGCCGGCAGGACCTTCTCCTTGATTTCCTTGAGCACAACCCGGAAGGTCGCCGGCTTCCCGGCCAGCGTCTCCTGCCCGTACTCCTCGGGGAAAGTCACCGCGATCTCTTTGCTCTCGCCGCGCTGCATGCCGACCACCTGCTCCTCGAAACCGGGGATCAGACTCCCCGAACCGAGTTCCAGCACGAAATCCTCGGCCTTGCCGCCATCAAAGGCCACGCCGTCGACAAATCCTTCGAAATCGATGGTGACGGAGTTGCCGTTTGCCGCCTGACTGTTGGCACTGACTTCAAGCTGCCCCCTGGAGGTCCGCAACTCTTCGAGACGGCCGTCGATCAGCTTCTCATCCGCCTCGAAGCGTTCCTTGCGGAGAGCGATACCGGTATAATCCTTGGCGGTGACCGTCGGTTTGACCTCGATTTCGGCCTGGTAGGTGAACGCCTGGCCGCGACTGACCACGCCACTGTCGACGATGCGCGGCTCGCCAACCGCCGGGATGGCATGGTCGTCGAGGGCTTTGAAATAACTGTCGTTGATCAGGCGGCCAAGCACCTCGCGCTCCATCTGGCCGCCGTAATACTGCTCGAGGACCGACTGGGGCACCTTGCCGGGACGGAAGCCCTTGATCTTGGCGGTCTTGCCGATCTTGCGGAAAGCCCGTTCGATCTCCTGGTCGACGTGCTCGGCACCGATTTCGAAGTGCAGTTTCCTGGCGATGCTGCTGATCTCTTCGATTCTGACGTTCATTGGACACCCTCGGTTTAGGTTTAGGTCTAGGCTCAGGTTGAGGTTGAGTAATCCATGTTTATGGCTTGGCAGAAGTTCAAGGAGGCGGTGGCATCCACCTGAACCTCAACCTGAACCTCAACCTGTTTCTGCTGGTGCGAGAGAGGGGAGTCGAACCCCTACGGTTGCCCGCTGGATCCTAAATCCAGTGCGTCTGCCAATTCCGCCACTCTCGCGTTCAAACACTGAAAAGCAGAAGTCAGAATTCAGAATAAAAACCTTAACCCAGCGTGTGCCGAAGGCTTCTGAATTCTGAACTCTGTTTTCTGGATTCGCCTTGAAAAAGCGAGGGTCCGTCTTTCTCCCGGGCGCCCCGAACAAGAAGGGGTGGTCGACGCGGAAAAAGACAGACCCGGAAAATTAATGGGGTGAGTGAAGGGGTTTGAACCCTCGACACCTGGAGCCACAATCCAGTGCTCTACCGGCTGAGCTACACCCACCACAAAAAGAAGCCTAATCTAGCCAAGGAACCCGGAGCTTGTCAACGGTTAACTCGCCGCCGGCAGCATTTCAAAGTGGCGCGCCAGGGAGGATTCGAACCCCCGACCGACGGCTTAGAAGGCCGTTGCTCTATCCAACTGAGCTACTGGCGCATAATGGTCGGGGCGAGAGGATTCGAACCTCCGGCCCCCTGTGCCCAAGACAGGTGCGCTACCAGGCTGCGCTACGCCCCGACAAAGGAGATTCTATTAGCACGGGCGGCGCCAGGATGCAACGAAAAAGGTAAGAGAACGCCCCCGCTTTTCGCAAGGCCGCCCAAGTGCCCCATCGGGGGGATCTCCTGCCTGAACTTTACGTTGAATTAATTCAGATTTATGATTATTTTGCACTCTGGAGGGGGGGGGCTGTCTTATGACCGGTCACGGCAAACGCACTTCACCACGCATCAGCCGACGCCTGACCGTCAGGTTCGGTCCCAAGCAGCCCGAGCACCTCGGCTACACCATCGACATCTCCGCAGAGGGGCTCTTCATCGGCGCCACCACGGTCTATCAAAGCGGTGGGGTACTACTGGTCCAGTTGACCACGCGCGAAGGGGCGACTGTGCTGCTCAGAGGGGAAATCCGCTGGGCGCAGAAAATGCCGGCCCAATATGCTCACAAGCTCAAGTCGGGGATGGGGCTGAGAATCCTCGAGATCCTGGAGGGACGCGAAATCTACGAATCCCTCTGGGCGCGTTAAAGGAACCGCTTCAACGGCGACAGAAGCCATTCCAGCAACGACTCGTACCATCTGCGCTGCCGGTGGCGATCGACCGTCAGCCTCATCGATCTTGCCAGGTCCTCCTTAAGCATCTGCTCAACTTCTCTGCTGAACTCCCGGCTCTCGACGATCAGGTTGGTTTCGTAGTTGCGGTAGAAGCTGCGCTGATCGAAATTGGCCGATCCGATCAGTGTCCACAGGTCGTCGACCTGCATCAGCTTGGCATGCAGGACCGTCCCCCCCCTTTCATAGACCTCCACCCCGGCCTTGAGCAGCAGATTCAGATAAGGATGACTGACGATCTTGAGCAACGGCACATCGCTTTCGCCGGGGAGCAACAGCGTTACCTTGACCCCGCGCCTGGTCGCCTTGAGCATCATCCTGACCAGGCGCGGCCCGGGGAGAAAATAGGGGGTGACAATAGCCAGCCGTCGCTCGGCATGGGTGATGGCGAGTTGATAGGAACGCTTGATCAATGACCGCCGATGGTTCGGACCGCCACTGACCACCAGCACACCATCGCCACCGGCAGCGTCCGGCAGCGACTGGAGCGCGGCAGCCGGAACCTCCCCCCCCTCATCCCGCCAACTCTCCCAGAACAGGCTCTGAAGCTCTTGCACCACGGGCCCGTTCAGGTGCATGCCGCAGTCGCGCCAGCGGTCGGGACTTTCGCCGTAACCGGAATATTCGTCGCCGATATTCAAGCCGCCGAGAAATGCCAGCTGCGCATCGACGATAGCGATCTTGCGGTGATTCCTCTTATCGATCCAGCCGAAGACGCGACCGAATCTGGGCCGATTGAAGCAGATCAGCCGTACGCCGCCCTGCTCCAGGCGCTGGAAATAAGCGGCCGGGGTATCGAAACAACCGACGTAGTCGTAGATCAGGTAAACGGCCACCCCGCGCTTGACGGCATCGAGCGCGGCCTCGGCAAAGCGTATGCCCAGGGCATCGCCGCGGATGATGTAGTATTCGAGAGTAATCTGCCGCTGCGCCCTGGCCATGGCCGCGAGCAGGGACGGGAAGAAGTCGCCGCCATGGGGGAGCAGTGTGGCCCGGTTGCCGGCCACGAAGGTCGCCGTGCCGCGCCAGTTGAAGCGCCTGAGCAGCCAGCTGTCGCGCAGGCGCTGCAGACGGGGGCGACCGGTGATGAGCTTGTCGATGCGCTGCACCATGGATTCCTCAGCGGCCGTCAGTCAGGGAAAGAGGCGGCAATCCGTCCTTTTGCCGCTTGACCGCAGCCGGTCATCTCCATATAATCCGCACCGAACGCCGAAGTGGTGGAATGGTAGACACGTCGGTCTCAAAAACCGATGCCCTCCGGGCGTGCCGGTTCGAGTCCGGCCTTCGGTACCAAAACAACAAAAGGGCCGCAATCTCAGAAGGTTGTGGCTCTTACTCTTTCCATGCTAAAGTTTTTCCCACGGCAATTTTTCATGCCGCCGGCACCACCGGCCGTGCCAGCTTCAATGTTTATTACCACAGAATCCATGCAAGGAGAGACAAAATGAGCAATCCGATCGCCATCATGCAAACCAGTAAAGGTGAAATCTGGATCGAGCTGGATCGCGCCAAGGCGCCGATTTCCGTGGAGAATTTCATCAACTATGCCAAGGCCGGCCACTATGACGGCACGGTCTTTCATCGCGTCATCAAAGGGTTCATGATCCAGGGCGGGGGGATGACCGCCGACATGACCCAAAAGCCGACCAATGCGCCGATCAAGAACGAGGCCACCAACGGGCTGAAAAACAAGGTCGGCACCGTCGCCATGGCACGCACCATGGTGGTCGACTCCGCGACCAGCCAGTTCTTCATCAACACCGCCGACAACAAGTTCCTCGACAACGCCGGGCTCAATCCCGACAAGTTCGGCTACGCGGTGTTCGGCAAGGTGGTTGACGGGATGGACGCGGTATGGGCCATCGAGATGGTGACGACCGGCAGCAAGGCCGGGCACCAAGATGTGCCGGTCGATCCGGTTACGATCGAAAAGGTCACCATCGAGGAATAATCCGTACGATGCCCGCCGCCGGCCCGCCCAGGCGGCCGCTCGCGCCGCTCAGCCCGCTGCATCGCCTCTATTACGGCATCAAGCTCTTCCCGTTCAGGAAAGAGCGTCGGCAGCGACTGGCCAACGGCCGGCAACCGGGCTTCGTCGGCCTGCAGATCGACGGCCTGGCCTGTCCGCACCTGCGTCAGGCCCTCGATCGCGGCTACATGCCGCACCTGGAGCGCTACCTGCGGCGCGGCCATCGCCTGGTGGAGTACCGCGCCGGGCTGCCGAGTACCACCCCGGCCGCCCAGGCGGTGATCTTTTACGGACAGGAGGAAGGGATTCCGGCCTTCCGCTGGTTCGAAAAGGCGACCAGCCAGATCATCTCCTGCAACGACCCCGATCACGTGCAAATGTTCCGCGAGCAGCTCTTCCACAACCGCGAGGGGCTGCTCTGTGGCGGCAGTTCGATTTCCAATATCATCGACGGCGGGGCCGAGCGCAGCATCTTCACAGCCTCGTCGCCTCATCCTCAGACGCTGTTCGGTCGCCTCGGCGGGGTGCGCATCCTGCTCCTGCTGCTCTTCAATCCCTGGCGGGCGCTGCGCCTGTTTGTCGACAGCTTTAACGAGTATCGCATCAACCGCCAGGACGCTCTTTGGCACCGCCGCAAGCGCCGCTGGCGCCCGATGGAGGGGCTGTTCCCCTTTATTCGCATCTTCTGCAACGTCATCCTGCGCGAACTCCAGACCTTTGCCGTTCTTGCCGATGTCTATGCAGGGGTGCCGCGCATCTACACCACCTTTAGCGGCTACGACGAACTTGCCCACCATTACGGCCCCGCTTCCGCACCGGCCCTGAAGAACCTGCGCCACATCGACCAGCGCATCGGCGAACTGATTCGTGCTGTCGATTACATCGCCGCAGCCGACTACACCCTGGTAATCCTCTCCGATCATGGTCAGACCCCCGGCTATCCCTTCCAGGCCCGCTTCGGTGCCACCCTCGGAGAAGCCGTCAGCGCCTTTTTGCGCGAGAACCAGACTGCCACGGTTTCCGCCGGCCCGCTGGCCTTCACCCGCATCCAGCTCGGCTACCTGCAGGACGAACTGGAGAGCCGCCAACGTGGCTGGCGCTATCGCGTCTACCGGGCCACCAAAAACTATCTGCAGCGCAAAATTCGTGATCTGGTTCCGGAAACTCTCAAGATCGACCCAGAGGGGGGGGTCGTGGTCACTTACTCCAGCACCCTGGCCCACCTTTACATTACCGGGCTGCCACACCGGCTTACCGGGCAAGAGGTCCAGGCCAAGCAGCCGCTGTTGCTGCGATTCCTGCAGTGCCACCGCGGGATCGGCTTCGTCGTTGCCAAAGGAGAGAACGATGGGGAGGTGATTATCTTCCATCGGGACGGCGAGCTTTGCACCGCACCAGGAGCGGCACATCGTCAGGAGGAGCTGGCGTTTTTGCGCCCCTACGGCGTTCCCGACGATGTTGTTGAAGAAGTGCGCCGCTTCGGATGTGGTAAAAACTGTGGCGACCTGATCATCTTTGCCGCATTGGACGAGGAGGGGATCGCCTGCTTCGACGACCAGGTCGGGGGACACGGTTCGGTCGGGGGAGAACAGTCACGGCCATTCGTCATCCTCCCCGTCGCTCACCCGGTGCTGGAGCGGGAGAAACTTTCGGGCTACCGGTTTTTGTATGAGGATGTGTTTTTGGCGGCACTGCGGAAACGGTGGCTAGGGGCTGGAGGCTAGGGGCGGGATGCACAATTGCTTGATGTCTGTTGCCAGTCCCCAATCCCTTGCCTTTACTATTCCGCCACGCTCGCCACATACTTCAGATACCTCCCCTCCGCGAAGGTGACCGGAAAGGGGAAGTCGCCCCCCTGCCCTGCCGTCTCGATCACTCGCAAATTCCGCCCCGCTGCCAGGGCTCCGCGCCGCAACTCCTTGAGATAATCGGCCAGATCGATCTTCTGATGATTTGAAGACGTCACCAGCAGACCGCCTTTGGAGAGCAGAGTCAGCGCCAGCCGCACCAACTCGGAGGTCCCGCCGCTGGTGGTGAAGCGGCTATCGCGCACCGTGGAGAAACTCGGGGGGTCCATAAAGATCACATCGTAGCGGCAGCCGCTGTCAGCCAACTGGGCCAGTACGGCAAAACAGTCACCGGCAATGAAGCGATGGGCGGCCGGGTCGAAGCCGTTGCGGCGGAAGTTGTCGCGGGCCCAGTCCAGATAGCGCGAAGACGCGTCGACGCTGGTCACCTGGCAGGCGCCTCCCGCTGCGGCCACCACAGAAAACGCGCCGGTATAGGCAAACAGGTTGAGGACCCGCCGGCCGGCAGCGAACCGTCGAAAGGTCACGCGATTGGCCCGCTGATCGAGAAACAGCCCGGTGTGCAAATCTCCCTCCAGGTCGACGCGGAAAGACAAACCGTGCTCCGTCACCCATTGTGGACCCGCCCCCCGCTCACCGTAAAGCAACCGCCCCTTGAGGTTGCTCTCCTTGCCACGGGTCTGCTGGGGACGATATTTGCCGTAAATCGCCCGCGGTCGACAGGTTCTCTGCAGAGCCGGCACGACAACCGATCCCAGATGCGGTTCCCAGGCCGGTGTATAGTACTGCACCAGCAGATCGTCACCATAGCGATCGATGGTCAAGCCTGGCAGACCATCCCCTTCGCCGTTGACCATGCGCCACGCCGAGGTCTCGCCCAAAGCAAGCCATTCGCGCAGACGAGCCGCGGCCTCCAGGCGTGCCACCAGCCACGACACATCGAACTTGAGGGGGGCGGGACCGAGCAGCCTTGCGACCACACGCGCTCCCGGATCGAGGAGAGCGACCCCCTGCACAGCACCCTGTTCATCGGCCAGTTCGGCCAGCGCCCCGCATGCGATCTGCGGCCAGCGCGCCGTGTAGCGGTCGGCAATCACCCAGGGGTGACCGAGCCGCAGCATGCGTACGGTATCAGGGCCGACAGGCAGCCGCAGCGGTTTACCATTGGCAGGAGAAGGCATGACCGGCAGGGCTCCAACCTTTAACGAAAAAGACCCCGGCAAAGCCGGGGTCGGAACCGGTGAAGGAGATGTTTACAGATATTTGTGGGGGTTGACCGGCACGCCGTTGACGCGCACTTCATAGTGGACGTGGGTCCCGGTCGATCGACCGGTATTGCCAGCCGTGGCGACCATCTCGCCGCGCTTTACTCTCTGACCAGCCTTGACCATGATCCGCGAATTATGTCCGTAGGCGGTCGAGAAACCGTAGCCGTGGTCGATCACCACCAACTTCCCGTAACCAGGCTCTGAACCGACTTCACGGATAATCCCTGCTGCAGTCGCCAACACCGGCATACCGCTGCGGGTTGCGATGTCGATCCCCTCGTGCATGCGCCGCTGGCCGTCGAACGGATCAAAGCGCACACCGAAGTCGGAGGTCACCCATCCCTTGGCGGGCCAACCGGTCGGACGAGCCCCGAGAAGGGAGCGCTGCTCACTCAGATAGCCGTGGGTTTCCTCCTGACTGACGCGACGCAAATCAACCTCGCGGCGCAGTTCGTCGATCTGCTGCTGCAGGCTGGTCAGGTTGTCAAGAGGTTCGCTATCGACAGCCGGGCCGCCGACGCCGCCAAGCGCATCGCCACCCGGTTTGGTAAGTTTGTTCATCACCCGCATCTTGGCGTCGTTCTGCGCCATGACCAGAAGTTCCTTGCGCAGGTCCTCGAGCTTGGCGACCAACTGGTCCATCTCCTGCTGATGCTGGCGGGCCTGGGCACGCAGCTTCTCATACTCGTGGCGATCAAATCCGGCCTTGACTGCATAAACCGCAAGGCCCAGAACCAGGAGGACAGCACACACCGCCCCCGCGGCTGACCACTTCAGCGCCGACAGCCGCAAGGCGAAGCGTCGGACCCGGTGGGAACCTTCAGGGATGATGAGGATGGTGAAGCGCTTGGACAAAAGCCGGCCCCTTTAGACACGTCGAACGGCACCTTCGCAGATGTCGTCCGGCCATTGACCCCAGACAGGGGAGTGTAACTTGTAACCGATAGCGGGCTGGGTGTCAACCCTTGGAGCTCTCCCCCTACTTCTTGCGGACAATTGCCGCGAACTTCTGCTTCTTCAACTTTTCCGCCGCCTGGTTGGCTGCCGCCTGATCGGCATACGGACCCGCGACGACCCGGTACCATACGCCCTTGGCCCCGAGATCGGCGCGCTCCTGGTGGACCGCAACTCCGGAGCCCTTCAGTTTACCGATAACTTTACGCGCCTCTGCCTCGTTCTTGGTCGAGATCACCTGCACCACGTAACCGTTGCCGGTATCGGCTTTCGGAGCGGCTGCCTTCGTAACTGGCGGGGTCGGCTGAGGCGTGGCAACCGCCGGGGCGGGTGCGACAGCCGCCGGTGGCACGGCGGGGGCGGGAACTGCAGGCGCGACCGTTGGCGGAGACGGTGCGGGGACGCTGTACCCCCCCTTCGGCAGGTTGATTCCGCTCCCCAGAGGAGCAGCATTCCCCTTGGGGAGATCCTCGTAGAAGGTCAGCTTCCGCGGGGCCGCAGCTACTGCGGGAGGTGGCGGAGGAGGTGCCACCTGGGCCATGGTGGGGCCGGATGATTCCGTCGCTCCGCTGGACGCGCTGCGTTCGCCGACCATCACCCCCAGGAAAAAACTGGCCATCGTGACCGCCGCCATGAGGATCACCATCATCCACATCTGCCGGCGCTCGAGACGGCGCTGGGTTCGGGTCAGCGCCGGAATTTCAGCGGCATAATCGCGACGTGACACCGCTTACATCCGTTCCGGGGCCGCCATGCCGAGCAGGCCGAGAGCGTTGCGCAACACGATGCGCACCGCATTGACCAGCAGCAGACGGGCGCGTGTGACGGCCGGATCGTCGACCAGCACTCTGTGGCGGTTATAATAACTGTGAAACTCGGCCGCCAACTCCTGCAGGTAGAAGGCGATGCGGTGCGGCTCCAGGTGCTCAGCGGCTCCCGCCACCACTTCGGGGTAACGCGCCAACAGCTTGGTCAGCGCGACTTCCTCGTCCAGCGTCAACGCCACGAGATCGGCGTCTCCCGGGCCGGGAAGCGGAACCTGCTGTTCGTCGGCATTGCGGTTGATACTGCAGACCCTGGCGTGGGCGTACTGCACATAGTAGACCGGGTTCTCATTCCCCTGCTGCTTGGCGAGGTCGATATCGAAGACCAGTTGGGCATCGCTGCGGCGCATCAGGAAGAAAAAACGGGTGGCGTCGCGACCGACCTCTTCGATCAGATCGCGCAACGTCACATAACTGCCGGCCCGTTTGGAGATCTTGACCTCCTCCCCCCCGCGCATCACGGTCACCATCTGGTGCAGCACATAATCCGGCCATCCCTTTGGGATGCCGACGGCGAGGGCCTGCAGACCGACCCTTACCCGGGTGATGGTGCTGTGGTGGTCGGCTCCCTGCTCGTTGATGACCCGCTGGAAACCGCGCTGCCACTTGTCGAGGTGATAGGCGACGTCGGGGACGAAGTAGGTGTAGCTGCCGTCCGCCTTGCGCATCACCCGATCCTTGTCATCGCCGAAATCGGTGGTCCGCAACCACAGCGCGCCGTCCTGTTCATAGGTATGGCCGCTGGCGATCAGTTGCCTGACCACCTCATCGACCTTGCCGTCGGTATACAGGGCGGATTCCAGGGCGTAGACATCGAAACGCACGTCGAAGGCCTGCAGATCCTGATCCTGTTCGCGGCGCAGGTAGGCAACGGCGAAGCGGCGGATGGCGTCGAGATCACGGGGGTCGCCGGCAGCGGTGACGTGCTGGTCACCGGCATCGACCCTTTCCCCGGCCAGGTAGGAGCGGGCCACATCCTTGATGTACTCGCCCTGGTAACCGTCGGCCGGCCAACGCTCATCACCCGGCTCGACACCGAGGCAGCGTGCCTGTACCGACAGAGCCAGATTGCTGATCTGGGCACCGGCATCGTTATAGTAAAACTCGCGGGTGACCTCCCAGCCGGTGGCAGCCAGCAAACGACACAGCGTATCGCCCACCGCGGCGCCGCGGCCATGGCCGATGTGCAGGGGACCGGTCGGGTTGGCGCTGACGAACTCCACCTGGACCTTGCGCTCCGACTGCACGGGGGAGCCTCCGTAAGCGGCATCCTGGTGCAGAATGTCATCGAGCGTCCCGAGCCAGGCCAGCGGCGCCATGGTGAAATTGATGAAGCCGGGGCCGGCGATTTCGAGCCTGCGCCACAGGCCGCCACCATCGCCAAGGGCATTGACCAGAGCCTCCGCCACCTGGCGCGGCGCCTTGCGCTCGGGGCGGGCCAGCATCATGGCCAGGTTGGTGGCAAAATCGCCGTGTTCGGGATTTCCGGGCACTTCCAGCTGAATATCGGCAACCGCACCCGAAGAGAGCGTGCCGCTGCGATAACACTCTTCCAAGGCGGCCTGCAGACGTTGACGCAGCAAATGCTTCACGACAAAGCCTCCTCTTTGGCCGCTGGCTGAGGATCGGCAGAACTATTGCGCAGGGTGATATCCTCGCAGAAATCGGGGCAATGCAGCGTTGCCTCATCACCCATATTGAAACGCTTGGCGCAATTGGCGCGCCAAGCGCAAATCAGGCAGCATTTACGGCGGTCTTCGCTCATGGAAACGATCCGGATTCAGTTGCTGGGAAATGTGGCATGGTAGCGTTGCCCCCGCTCACTGTCAAGGCGGGCACCATCAGAGGGAGAAGACGAGCTTGAGCTTAGCGGGAGGAGGTGCCGGAAGAAACTGCCGAAACCGGAGAAGCGGTGTGTTTTGCAGAAGAGAACTGATAAACGATTTCGTCCTCGCGAACCATGCCCAACTGTTCGCGCGCCAAGCGCTCCAGATGCTGGCGATCATAACCGAGCGAGGCAATCTCCCGACGCAGGCCGTCGTTGACCGCCTCGACCTGGGCCAGTTGCCCCTGCAGTTCGGCCTGCTGCCGCTTGAGTTTGAACAGGTAGAGAAAGCCGCGATCACCGAACAGGGCAAAGGCCAGAACGATGCCGACCACTCCCAGAGGCAGCCACGGCAGGCGGGAGGACGAGGATTCAGCAGGTTCGCTCATGGATTCTCGCTCAACTTTGCCGCCCAGAAATTAGCGGTTCGGTAAAATTGGGCTTAATATTGAACCGGTTATGCTGCAAAATCAACCATTAATCAGCACCAACCGGAAAATTTCTCAAGGCAGTGAACTGCCGAATCCGCCAATCCGCCCCAATCCCGAGAGGGCGAAGCCGACCATGACCTCGTTTTCCGTCGGCCGGTCATCGACTGACGGGCGACTGCGCAAGGTCAGGAACAGGCTCCAGCACTGTTTGCGGTATTCGAGATTGACCAGGGTCTCGAGCGATTGGTCTTCCGTCAGATCATAGCGCTGCTTAACGCTGGCATAAACGGGGGCCAGAAGATCCGTGGTCAGGTTGAGGCCGATGTACTCTGACGGCTCAGTTGTCTCCACCCCCGGATATTTCTCCCAAACCGCCTCCTGTGCCGTCTTGTCGTAACTGTAATTGACCGACACACTGTTGCCGGCAGAAGGCGTATAACCGGCGCTGGCCGTGACTTTGGAAAAGCGTTGATCGCCGTACACCGGGATCCAGCTGTCTATGCTGAGGGAAGTTGCAGGAGTCGGATTGACCTTCAATTCGGCCCGCACACTGGAGAACGGCTCGGTATCGTTAAAGCTGTCACGGACACCATCGGCATTGTAGACGTGACACGGTTCCTCAACATCGTATGATTGCGAGAGCCGCAAGTTCAGAAACTCCCGATAAGAACGGTTGCCGTCTGCGTCTACCGTTCGCCCAGTCAACCGGTTGACCAGGGCGTAAATGATCAGGTTGTCGTCGTTGATCCGGTCGTAGGGATCGTAATAGGGCAGATTCTCCTGGTCGTAGTTGCCGACATAGCGATAAGTCACTTGCGGTTCGATACTATGCTGGATTCGGTCGAGGCTCCCCCAACCGGACACCTCGTAAACCCGTTGCAGCCGGGTTGAAAGAGTTGTCGCATACTCGGGGAGGAGATCCGACTCCTCGCCATCGACCCCGGTATAGTAACGGCCGTAGGCGGCGATTTCAGGAGTCAACTCGAACAGTTCTCCAATCTTGAATACATAGCTCAGCCCTTGCCGCAGCATAAAACGCTGACCTGATTCCTGTGCGGGCATTTGGGCGGTGGCAGGAGTTTCGTCCTCCCGCCAGAAATAGGTGGCATTCAATTGGGTCCGCGAATAAAGCGGATTCTCGTCCAGGCGGTAGAACGGCACGGTCAGGCCGAATTCCGGAAGCCTCTGCAAGGTGGTGTCGACCTTCAAATCTTCATCAAGATCGTTGATATAACGCCCAAAGGCCGTCAGGTTCAGCTTGTCCCAGTTGCGCTGCAAAAGGATCGTCGACACGGTCAGGTCGCGGGTGTACTGGTCGGCGGTATCGCCGAACTCTTCGAAGTACTTGATATTGTCAACGTATTCCACGTCGGCGGAGAGCCAGACCTTGCCGGGGAGCATGCCGCCATGCTGCCAGAAGAGCGAATAGCTGTCAGGCATATCGGTGTAGGTTGTCTGACCGGCAGAGTCGTTTTCGATGGCGTTGTCGAAACCACTGATGTGGTACCACTTCGCCTCCCCGACAGAGTCGCTGCCCAAGGCATAGCGGAACTCCAGCCCCTTGCCGACGCCAATTTCTGAAAGGTAATCCAGATAAACCGTGGCATCGAGGTTGCGATCGATGACCTGGTACCACGCCAGCGACAGGAAGGTCCCCTTGCGGTCCGAGTAGCCGAACCTCGGCATCAGGAAGCCGGATTCGCGTTCGGTCAGGACCGGGAAAACCATGTAAGGGAGATAAAAGACCGGCAGGTCGGCAAGTTCAAACCAGACGTCGCGCGCCACTGCGTAACGGCCCAAATCGACATTGACCTGTTCCGCGGTGAATTTCCAGGCCGGGTTCTCGCCATCGCAGGTGGTGAACGTACCCTCCTTGACCTCGTAGGAGGACTGATCGAGCCTCTCGATCTCCTTGCCGACCAAGTGGAAGTTGTTCCCCTTGAAGAAGATTCTGCCGTCAGTGACCCGGCCGCGCTGATTGCCAAAATTGGCCCGGGCACTGCTCCCCTGCAGCGTGCCCTCGGGATCGCTCATGGTCACGGCACCGGTGGCCACGGCGTCCTGCGTCGCTGCCTGCCACAAGAGGTTGTCGGCGGCCAGCCGCGCACCGTCCTGCTCGACCACCACCGCGCCAGAAGCCCGATAGAGGTCGCCGTTCTGGTCGTAGTCAACCTGCCCGGCCTGAAGTTTCACCCGATCCTGGCTGATCACGACATTGCCGCCGGCCCGGTAAAGATTCTGCCCCCAGTCATAATCGAGGCGATCGGCGAGCAAATTCACCGGCGCCTGATCTTTCCCCTCCATTTTTACAGAGGGAGGGACCGGAGGGGGCGCTTGACCGCCCTCGGCTGCGGCCGCGGCGGACAAGGTTCCGGGCGAGACGATCGTTGACTGGACTGGCTCAGCGACCGGAGCCGGCTCGACACCAGGAATTGACGCGGAGACAGGTTTTGCACCCATGCCAACTGAAACCGGCGAGGCACTGAAAGCCGAGGGAGGTGGGTCGGGACTGACGATGGGCTGCGCCTCCAGAAGCCCAGAGTCTGTTGCCGGTGCAGGCACCTGAGTATAGGCAACATTCGCTTTCACAGGATCTGACATTGCCGGCGTCGCCTGATTCCGCCCTCTGGCAAGCTCCCCTGCCGGCACAAAGCGGGTTATGCCGAGGCTGGTCAGCAGTTGCATCTCGGAGTCGTTCGACCCCATGCTCATCAAGGCTTCATGCAGTTGCTTGCGCGCGCTGTCGTCCAGTCCTTGCCGCATGACCAGTCGTCTGGCAACCACGGCATCCTGGAGGGTTTCCGTAGATGCCACCGGCAGCAGTTCACCAGCCGGCACGTTTTTGAGAAAATCCTCGCTGAACCAGCCGCAATCGACCTCGCGGAAGGAACTCATCCATCGGCGCAGATCCTCTTGCGAAGCCAGCATTCGCAACCGGACCGGAGACCCGAGCCGGCGCGCCAACTGCTCGGCGAAGAGCTGTGCTCCTGCAGGTTCATCGAACGGTCCGGGAGCTTGCTCCGCCACACCGAGCGTCAAAGGCACACCCGCCCGTACTGGCATGGGATACCCCAACCAGAAGGCGAGCAGCAGCAAGACCGTGAACCTCGAAAAGCGCATGATCATCGTCCCGAACTGGCAGATTTCGTGCCGCCACCCACATAAAGCGATGGCTGGACTTGTCCTTCGAGCAGCAAGCTGCGTACGGCAGCGACAAGATAGAGAGATCCCGCCACCACCACGATCTCGTCTTCGCGGCTTGCCGCTAATGCACCGGCAAGAGCCGCCTCCGGCACAGCATATGTGGAGGCAGGCACCCCCCGCGACTCCGCCCAGGCCGATAGCTTCTCTGGCGGAACCGTGGTCACCCCCGGCACCGGCGTGACGTGCAGAGTCTTGACAACGGCAAGCAGCGGCCCAAGAACCTCTTCCGGCGTGCGCTGGCCGCTCAGACCGGCCAGAAGGTGCACCGGGCCGATGCCCCGTGACCGCAGGTATGTCGCCAGAGCCGACGCACCGAGCCGGTTGTGCGCCCCGTCGATCAGCACCCGGGGCGGGTCACCGAACCATTCCAGACGCCCGGGCCAGAGGGCGGCGGCACCGGCCCGGCGAATCGCTTCATCCGGAAGTGTCATCCCCTGTTGGCGCAGCAGCAAGGCAGCAGCTATCGCCTGGGCAAAATTCCCCAGCTGGTGTTCCCCCTGCAGGACACAGATCAACTCATCCAAAACCGATCCCGGTGCACGAAACCGCATCCGCGCATGGTTTCCATCCCAGTGATAATCGCGTCCGGCCTGCCACAGCTCGGCCCCGAGACGGGACGCGGTAGCGGCTAAAACCTCATCCGCTTCCGGCAACTGGCCGGCACTGACCACCGGCACACCGGACTTGATGATCCCGGCCTTCTCCGCGGCAATCGCGGCAAGAGTCTCCCCCAAGTGCTCCTGGTGATCGAGCCCCACCGGGGTGATGCAGCACAGCTTCGGCCGGACCACATTGGTGGCATCAAGCCGGCCACCCATCCCGGTTTCGATGACCGCAATATCGACACCGAGACGGCGAAAAGCCAGCAGCGCCAGCGCCGTGGCCGCTTCAAAAAACGTCACCGGAATGCCGGCTGCGGCCCGCCGCACCTCTTCAAGAAGCTCCGCCAGCTCCAGTTCGGGCAGCGGATCGCCATTGATACGGATGCGCTCGTTGAAATCATGCAGATGCGGAGAGGTATACAGGCCGACACGATAACCGGAGTGCCGGCAAATCTCGCTCAGCAGCAGGCTCACGGAGCCTTTGCCGTTGGTGCCGGCAACATGGACACAAGTCAAACCGTGATGCGGATTGCCCAGCCTGGACAGCAGTCCCTCAATATTGTGCAGCCCCAGCTTTATGCCGAAAGGCTGCAGGGCGAAGAGCCACTCGAGACCTGTCGACCTCTCCACGTTCAGGGGGCTGAAGGCGGTGCCGGCTGCCGGGTCATGATCCTTAAAATCTGCGCCAGTCGCGCCTTCATCTCGCAGCGCGGCACAATCATGTCGACCATGCCGTGCTCGAGCAGGTATTCGGAGCGCTGGAAGCCTTCCGGCAGTTTCTGGCGGATGGTCTGCTCGATAACCCGCGGCCCGGCAAAGCCGATCAGGGCCTTGGGTTCGGCAATATTCAGGTCGCCAAGCATGGCGAAACTGGCGGTAACCCCGCCGGTCGTCGGATCCGTAAGGATCGACAGAAACGGGATGCCAGCCTTTTTCAGCTTGGCCAGGGCCGCGCTGCTTTTGGCCATCTGCATCAGGGAAAGGATGCTCTCCTGCATGCGCGCCCCGCCGGAGGAAGAGAAGACCAGCACCGGGCGGCGCTGTTCGAGGCCGAGTTCGATGGCGCGGGTCACCTTCTCGCCTACCACCGACCCCATACTGCCGCCGAGGAAGCCGAAATCGAAGACGGCCACAACGACCGGCAAGCCCTCGATCTCCCCGGTCCCGGTAATCAGGGCATCGCCGCCGCCACTTTTGGCAACGGCCACCTTGATGCGGTCGCTGTACTTCTTTGAGTCCTTGAATTTAAGGAAATCGACCGAGACCATCTGCGGATCGGTTTCCGCGAAAGTCCCGTCATCCAAGACCAGTTCAATCCGCTCCCGCGCACTGATCCGGAAATGACAATCGCATTTCGGACAGACGTTGAGGTTGCGCTCAATGTCTTTGGTATAAATGGTCTCTTCGCAGTTCTTGCATTTGGTCCAGAGACCCTCAGGAATCTGGACTTTCTTCGCATCGGCAGGTGCTGCAATCGGCGCTTTTGATTTTCTGAACCAGGCCATTTTTAAACCTCGCAGGTCAATGGGAAACTTCCGCGGCACACACCCCTGACTTGAGTGCGGCCACAAACCGCTTCACTTCATCAAGCAATTCGGGGGATCGTCCGTATTGCTCGACCACTTTCACCAACGCACTGCCAACGACCACCGCATCTGCAAAGGCAGCAACAGCCCGGGCATCCTCAGGACTGTTCACCCCGAAACCGACCGCCACCGGCACCGGGCAGTACCGACGCACGAGCGCCACACTGTCGGCAATCGCCGCAGCGTCGACCTTTTGCGTACCGGTCACACCGGTCATCGACACATAGTAGAGAAAGCCCTCCGCACCTCCGGCCAGCCGTTGCATCCGGTCAGGCGGGGTGGTCGGCGCCAGCAGGGTAATCTGATCTATGCCGGCGGCCTTGAGATGGGGGTGCAGCTCGCCGGTTTCCTCGGGCGGGAGATCGACCAGCAACAGGCCATCGACCCCGGCGCTGGCGGCATCGCGGGCAAAGGCAGCACCTCCGTAACGAAACACCGGGTTGTAGTAACCCATGAGGATGATCGGCACGTTGCTGTGTCGCCGCACCCTTGCGACCAGCTCCAGTACGCCGTTCAGGGTTGTCCCGGCAGCCAGTGCCCTTTCTGACGCGGCCTGTATGGTCGGCCCATCCGCCATCGGGTCGGAGAAAGGGAAACCGATTTCGATCAGGTCGACGCCGGCTTCGATCAAGGCATGCACCACCCGTTCGCTGGTTGCCAGGTCGGGGTCACCGGCCGTGAGAAAGGTGATCAGCGCCTTGGCGTTGCGCTGGCGCAGGGCATCAAAGGTCTGGGCGATACGCGACATGGGTCGAATGGCTTCTCGCAAGTAGTCGGATAGTAAAATTTGACCGGAGCGATTGCAACGCTTTTCTCGCCCGGGCAAAGGGCTTCAGGAGGGGCTGCCCGAGGGGCGTCCCACCTCCTCCTTGCCACGCCGTTGATGGCTGCGCCGACGCCGGCGTTTCCCTTCGGCGGGAGCGGCTTTTTCCGGCACCGGCGCCTTGCGTTTGTGAGGCGTACGCCGGTAGTCCCAGATAAAATCCTCGTCACCGGGAAACTCGCTGGGGATCTTGCAGCCAATGTACTCTTCGATCTCGGGAAGATGAAAAACCAGATCCTCATCGGCCAGGGAGATGGCTTTCCCCGTGGCTCCGGCACGGGCGGTGCGGCCGATACGATGCACGTAATCCTCGGCGTCCTGGGGGAGGTCGTAGTTGATCACGTGAGTGACATCGTCGATATGCAGACCGCGTGAGGCAACGTCGGTCGCCACCAGGAAGTGGAGGCGGTCATTCTTGAAATCGTCGATCAGGCGCAGCCGTTTGCGCTGGTCGATGTCGCCAGAGATCACGGCGGCCTTGCAGTCGTTGGCATTGAGCCGCTCGGCCAGATGCTCGGCCTCTTTCTTGGTATTGACGAACAGCATCACCCGCGTCATCCCCGGCTCACGGCGCAGCAACCCCATCAGGAAGGGGAATTTCTCGCGGCGCGACACATGGTAGAGAATCTGATCGACCCGTTCGGCCGTCACCTGCTCGGGGGCGATCTTGACCCGCTCGGCAAGGTTCATGAATTCGTAGGCGAGTTCCATCACGCGCGGTGACAGTGTCGCGGAAAAGAGCATGGTCTGGCGCTTGTCGAAGGGAGGGAGTTGGCGCAGGATGTAGCGCAGGTCTTTGATGAAGCCCATGTCGAACATGCGGTCGGCCTCGTCGATGACCACCATCTCGACCTGGCGCATGCTGAAGACTTTTTGCTTGTAGTAATCGATCAATCGACCTGGCGTGGCGACGATGACATCGACGCCGTTGCGCAACGCCTGGCGCTGCTTGTCGTAGTCGATGCCGCCGAAAATCGCCTGGACCTTGAACGGGCAGTGCGCGCCAAGCCCTTCGGCGTCTTTGCAGATTTGCGCCACCAACTCCCGGGTCGGGGCCAGAATCAGGGCCCGCGGCTGTTCCCCGGTCGGCTTCGGGTCAGCCAGCATCCGGCTGAACAGCGAGATCAGGAAAGCCGCGGTCTTGCCGGTGCCGGTCTGGGCCTGTGCGGCCACATCCTTGCCGGCCAGGGCCAGCGGGATCGACTCCTCCTGGACCGGCGTCAGATCGGTGAAGCCAACCGCCTCGATGCCACGCATGACCTCGGCGGGGATGTTCAGTTCGGTGAATTTCATTGAGTCCTTTCGGGATGTTTTCGCGGCTGCTCAAAAATGTCCAGGTGCAAGGCGCCCGCGGTCCGCGGCGCGAGGCGTACCCTTCGGTACGCCGCAGCAACAAGGACAAGGGCAACGCCGCAGATGGGCGTTTTTCAGCAGCCGGTTACAATTCGAATCCCATGGCTGACGCCACGGTGTGAATGTCTTTATCGCCGCGCCCGGAAAGACACACCAGGATCGCCTGGTCGCGACCCATCTGCGCCGCGGTCCTGATCGCCTGGGCCACAGCGTGAGCGCTCTCGAGGGCCGGCATGATCCCCTCGAGTTCGGTCAGTAGGCGAAAAGCCTTGAGTGCCTCATCATCGGTAACCGACACGTACTCGGCCCGGCCGATCTCGTGCAGCCAGGCATGCTCCGGCCCGACTCCGGGATAATCGAGGCCGGCGGAAACCGAGTGGGCATGGGCAATCTGCCCGGCCGCATCCTGCAGCAGAAAGGTCTTGTTGCCGTGCAGTACGCCGATGCTGCCGGCGCCGATGCTCGCGGCATGCTTGCCAGTGGCCACCCCCAGCCCGGCGGCCTCGACCCCCATCATCCGCACCCCGGCATCGTTGATGAACGGGTGGAACAGCCCCATGGCGTTGGAACCGCCGCCGATGCAGGCCAGCAGCAGGTCGGGGAGACGCCCTTCGGCCTCAAGGAACTGGGCGCGCGCCTCGCGACCGATCACCGCCTGGAAATCGCGCACCAGCATCGGATAAGGATGAGGCCCGGCCACCGTGCCGATGACGTAGAAGGTGTCACGCACGTGGGCCACCCAGTAGCGTAGCGCCTCGTTCATGGCATCCTTGAGCGTGGCCGTACCGCTGGTCACCGGGTGGACCCTGGCGCCGAGCAGTTTCATGCGAAAGACATTGAGCGCCTGGCGACGAATGTCCTCCTCGCCCATGAACACATCGCATTGCATGCCGAACAGGGCGGCAACCGTGGCCGTGGCGACACCGTGCTGGCCAGCACCGGTTTCGGCGATCACCTTGCTTTTCCCCATGCGCCGGGCCAGAAGCGCCTGACCGACGGTGTTGTTGACCTTGTGAGCACCGGTATGGTTGAGATCCTCGCGCTTCAGGTAGATCTTCGCCCCCCCGGCATGCTCGGTCAGGCGCCGGGCCAGGTAAAGCGGGCTGGGCCGGCCGACGTATTCGCGCAGGTAGCTGTCAAACTCGCGGTGGAATTCAGGGTCGGCCTGAGCCTCGCGGTAGGCCTGTTCCAGTTCGAGCAGGGCCGGCATCAGTGTTTCGGCGACATAGCGCCCGCCGAACTGGCCGAAGTGGCCTTTGGCATCAGGTTGTTGGGACATATCAGCAGGCCTCCCTGGCCTTGCGAATGAATGCAGCCACCTTCTCCGGGTCTTTCTTCCCCGGTGCGCTCTCAACCCCGCTGGAGACGTCCACCGCATAAGGCCGCACCTGGCGAACCGCAGCGGCAACGTTCGCGGGGGTCAACCCTCCGGCCAGGATCACCGGACGCTGCCGGGCCACTGCTGCCGCCAGTTCCCAATTGAAGCTCTGCCCGGTTCCACCGTAGCTCTCGGCAACCCAGGCATCGAGGAGCAGCGCCGCGACCCGAAACTGCTCATGGCCGGCAAGGGACTGCTCATCCCTGACCCGCACAGCCTTGATGACCCGGTACGGCGGGAGATGGCAGGCTTGCGGAGCTTCATCGCCGTGCAACTGGATCACATCCAGGCCGCATCGGCTGGCGACAGCGACGATCTGCTCCGGCGCCTCGTTGACGAACAACCCGACACGGGTGACAAAGGGCGGCAGTTCCGCGCAAATCTCTTCTACCGTTTCCGGCGCGACACAGCGTGGGCTGTTGGCGTAAAACACGAAGCCCAGCGCATCCGCCCCGCAGTTAACGGCGTGGAGCGCATCCGCCCGGCAGGTGATGCCGCAGATCTTGACCCGGGTCATCAGCACTCCCGGCTAGAAGCCTTCCACCTTCGGCAGATGGGCCAGGGACTCCTTGATCGCCGCTTCCGGATAGTCGTAATCGGTGAGTTTGCCGGCAAAGTAGTCGTCGTAAGCCGCCATATCCACATGACCGTGGCCGGAGAGATTAAAGAGAATGGTCTTCGCCTTCCCCTCCTCCTTGGCTTGCAGCGCCTCGTCGATAGCGCCGCGGATGGCGTGCGACGATTCCGGCGCCGGGATGATCCCCTCGTTGCGCGAGAAGAGCACCGCCGCCTCGAAGCAGGCAAGCTGATGCACCGCCTTGGCCTCGACGATGCCGGCATGGACCAGCTGTGAGACGAGCGGGGAGGCCCCGTGGTAGCGCAGGCCACCGGCGTGGATTCCCGGCGGCATGAAGTCGTGACCGAGGGTGTACATCTTTGCCACCGGCGCCATCTTCGCCGTATCGCCGTAGTCGAAGGCATAGATGCCGCGTGACAGGGTCGGACAGCTCGCCGGCTCGAGGGCGACGACACGCACCTGCTTGCCGTTGGCCTTGTCGGCGATGAACGGGAAGGAGATCCCCGCAAAGTTGGAACCGCCGCCGTGACAGCCGATGACCACGTCCGGATAGTCACCGGCAATTGCCAGCTGCTCCCTGGCCTCAAGCCCGATGATGGTCTGGTGCATGCAGACGTGGTTGAGCACGCTCCCCAAGGCATAGCGGGTATCCTCGCGGGTCGCGGCATCCTCGACCGCCTCGCTGATGGCGATTCCCAGCGAGCCGTTGCTGTTCGGGTCTTCGGCGAGGATGGCACGGCCGGCATTGGTCAGGTTCGACGGCGAGGGGATAACGTTGGCCCCCCACAGTTGCATCATGCTCTTGCGGTACGGCTTCTGGTTGTAGGAGACCTTGACCATGTAGACCGTACATTCAAGGCCAAACATCTGGCAGGCGAGCGAAATCGACGATCCCCATTGCCCGGCACCGGTTTCGGTGGCAATGCGTTTGGTCCCGGCGATCTTGTTGTAATAGGCCTGCGGCACGGCGCTGTTCGGCTTGTGCGAACCGGCCGGAGAACCTCCTTCGTACTTGTAGTAGATCTTTGCCGGAGTGCCGAGGGCCTTCTCCAGCCGGTGGGCACGGAAGAGCGGCGAAGGACGCCAGAGCTTGTAGATCTCCAGAACCTCCTCGGGGATATCAATCCAGCGCTGCGACGAGACTTCCTGTTCGATCAGCCCCATCGGGAAGAGCGGCAGCAGATCGGCGGGGGAGACCGGTTGCATCGTCCCCGGATGGATGACCGGCGCCAGCGGCCCCGGCATGTCGGGGATGATGTTGTACCACTGCTTGGGGATACGGTCTTCCGGCAACAGAATCTTGGTTTGCATGGTCACCTCAGTCGTTGAGTAGTTCGTCCAGTTTCAGGCCGATATCAGGAGAACGCATCAGGCTCTCGCCGACCAGGAAAACGCTCGCCCCGGCCGCCTGCAGTCTGCGCAGATCAGAACGGTTGGCAATGCCGCTTTCGGCGACCACTAGGCGCTCGGCGGGGAGTCGCGGCGCCAGCCGTTCAGTCACCCCCAGATCGACGTGAAACGTCCGCAGATTACGGTTGTTGATGCCGACCAGGTCCACCGGCACCTGAAGGGCCATCTCCAGTTCGCGTTCGTCGTGAATCTCCAGCAGCACATCGAGACCGATTTCGCCGGCCTCAGCGACCAAATCGGCCAACTGGGCCGGTTCGAGCATGGCGGCGATCAAAAGGACCGCATCGGCCCCCGCTTCGCGCGCCTCCCAGAGCTGGTAGGAGTCGTTGAGAAAGTCCTTGCGCAGCAGCGGCAGCCGCACCTGTTCGCGGATCAGCCCCAAAAAGCGCAGGTGGCCGAGGAAAAATTTTTCATCGGTCAGCACTGACAGACAGGCGGCGCCGTGCTTTTCGTAGATTTCGGCGATACCGATCGGGTCGAAATCGGCACGAATTACCCCTTTCGAGGGAGAGCCTTTCTTGACCTCGGCGATGACCGTGGTCCACCCCGACTCGACACTGGCGCGCAAGGCACGCACAAAACCCCGCGGCGGCTCCTCAAGGTCGGCAACTCGCCGCTTCAAATCGGCAAGGGGCATGGCCGAACGGGCCGCTGCCACCTCTTCAAGCTTGCGGGCGACGATGGTTTTCAAGATGTCTGGAAGATCGGTCATAGTCACGCAGGGTCTTTTTAGGGGCGGACGGTGGCCGCCCGGGGCGCATGCCATCCGCCTCAACATTACGAATTCGTGAGCGCTATCAACTGCTCCAGTTTTTGGCGGGCGGCACCGCTGTCGATGGCCCTACGTGCCCTGTCTATTCCGTCGGCGACCGTCTCGGCCACCCCGGCGGCGACCAGCCCATAGGCGGCATTGAGCAGCACCACGTCACGCTTCGGACCCGGCTCGCCATTGAGGACCGCGCGTACGATCATGGCATTTTGTGCCGCATCGCCCCCCTGCAGCTCACTGAGCGCACAACGCTTAAGGCCAAACTGTTCCGGGGTCACGTTTTGCACTGTCACCTGCCCGCCACGAATCTCCGCCACCCTGGTCGACCCGGTCAGGGTCACTTCGTCCATGCCGTCCTCGCCATGCACCACGAAACCACGGCAACAGCCGAGACCGCCCAGAACACGAGCCAACGTCTCCACCAGGTCGGCACGATAGACACCGAGTACCTGACGATCGGCACCGGCCGGGTTGGTCAGCGGACCGAGGAGGTTGAAAATGGTGCGGATGCCGATCTCACGACGCGGACCGATGGCATGCTTCATCGCTCCGTGCAAGGCCGGAGCGAACAGAAAGCCGATACCGGCTTCACGGATACACGCCTCGACCCTGTCGGGGCTCACGGTCAGGTTGACACCAAGGGCTTCGAGGACATCGGCGCTGCCGCAGGTCGACGAGATGCTGCGATTGCCATGCTTGGCGACCTTGACGCCACAGGCGGCGACCACAAAGGCGACCGTGGTCGAAATATTAAAGCTTTTGGTGCCGCTCCCGCCCGTACCGCAGGTATCAAGGATCGTCTCACGGTCAAGATTGATGTCGTCACGATCGAGATCGAGCACCTGTCCAACCCGGATCGGCGTCGCGCGGTCACGCATGACCCGTGCTGCGCCGGTGATCTCCGCCACGGTCTCCCCCTTCATGCGCAGGGCGGTGATGAAGGCCGCCACCTGGGCCGGGGTGGCCTCCCCGCCCATGATCTCCCCCATCACCTCAATCATCTCGGCTTCGCTGAGGTCCTGATGCTCGACGACCCTGGCAATCGCTTCCTTGATCATCAGACTACCTCGTCATCTCCAGGAAGTTGGACAGCAGCTGTTTCCCTTCCACGGTCAGAATCGACTCGGGGTGAAACTGCACGCCCCACAGCGGCAGTTCGCGATGCCGGATCCCCATAATCTCATCCTCTGCGGTCCAGGCTGTCATTTCCAGACATGCCGGCATCGTCGCCTTTTCGATGAGCAGGGAGTGATAACGGGTGGCCTCGAAAGGATTGGACAGGCCGAGAAACAGTTCCCGCCCGTCATGGAAGACCGGGCTGGTTTTGCCGTGCATCAACCGTTCGGCGCGCACAATCCTGCCGCCGAACGCCTGGCCGATTGACTGGTGACCGAGACAGACACCGAGAATTGGCAGCTTGCCCGCGAGCTCGGTGATGGCGGCAACGGAGATTCCGGCCTCATCGGGGCTGCACGGCCCGGGTGAGATCACCAGGCGGTCGGGACGGCGCGCTGCAATCTCGGCCACCGTGATCTTGTCGTTGCGATAAACTTCAACCGTTTCCCCCAGTTCCGCAAAATACTGCACCAGGTTATAGGTGAAGGAGTCGTAGTTATCGATCATCAGCAGCATGTCAGTCGAGCCCCGCGCGCGCCATCTGCAGGGCCGACTTCACCCCGAGTGCCTTGTTGACCGTCTCCTGGTATTCGGCTGCAGGGTCGGAATCAGCAACAATCCCTGCGCCGGCCTGCAGGTAGAAACGTTCCCTGTGGGCCACCATGGTGCGGATGGCGATGGCCAGGTCCATGTTGCCGGTATAGGAGATATAGCCGACAGCCCCGCCGTAAATCTCGCGCCGGCACGGCTCCAATTCCTCGATGATCTCCATGGCCCGGATCTTCGGCGCTCCGGAAAGCGTGCCGGCCGGGAAGGTCGCCCGGAAGACATCGAGAGCATCCCGGCCAGGAAGCAATTCGCCGCTGACGTTGGAGACGATGTGCATCACGTGGGAGTAGCGCTCGACCACCATCAGTTCATCGACCTTGACGCTCCCGGTTGTACAGACTCGTCCCAGATCATTGCGGCCAAGATCGACCAGCATGATGTGCTCGGCACGCTCCTTCGGATCGGCCAGCAACTCTTCCTCGAGACGCAGATCCTCCTCCGGGGTGGCGCCGCGTGGACGGGTACCGGCTATCGGCCGGACCTCGACCCGGCTCCCCTCCTTGCGCACCAACACTTCCGGTGAGGCGCCGATGACCCGGGTTTCATCGAACTGCAGGTAGAACATATAGGGAGACGGGTTGATGACACGCAGGGCGCGGTAGATGTCGAACGGATCGACATCGAGGGCGCCGGAGAAGCGCTGCGAAAGTACGACTTGAATGACGTCGCCAGCCCGGACGTATTCCTTGCAGCGCTCAACCGCTGCCTCAAACTCGGCGCGGCTGAAGTTCGACTTCAGTTCGCCCCCGTCCGGACAACGGGCCGCCTGCGGCGGGCTCGGCCTTTCACCACGCAGCTTCGCCACAAGCGCGTCGATCGCCGCGACCGCCCGGTCATAGGCACGCGCCGGATCCTCGAAGTCTCCCAGATGAACGTTGCTGACGACCTTGATCTTCTGGCGCATGCTGTCAAAGATCAGCAGATTCTCGGTCATTAGAAAATAGCTGTCCCAAACGCCGATCTCGGCCGGAAGAAGAGACGGCAAGCGCTCGACAAAGCGAACCATGTCATAGCCGAGGTAACCGACGGCCCCCCCGAAGAAACGCGGCAGTTCAGGGAGCTCAACCGGTGCATATTTGCCGACGAACCGCTGTAACTCGGCCAGAGGGTCGGCCACTTCTCCGGAGCTGACGACTTCGCCGTTTTCCACGACTTCGAAATACGGACCTCGTGAGCGGAACAGGCGGCCACTGCCTACCCCGAGAAAAGAGTAGCGCGCCCACTTCTCCCCCCCCTCGATCGACTCCAATAGAAAGGCTGAACGGCCGTCGTCGATCTTGCGAAAGGCCGACACCGGGGTTTCCATGTCAGCCAGAATCTCGCGATAAACCGGGATCAGATTGCCACGGCGAGCGAGTCTGAAAAAATCATTGCGCGCAGGGGAATACATCCGCCAACCTTGTAAAAAAAGTGGGTAAAAATAGCACGGGGCAGCGCAAACCGTCAAGGCAAGGGGCCATGCGTACGGGCACCGGTAAACCTGCATGCACAAAAAAAACCGGGCGAGGGATAGCACCCCGCCCGGTTCGACTCAACATTACTCGTTTACCTCATGCGTCCTTCTGCTCACCCTCGGCAGCATTTTCTGCCGGCACCTCGGCAACAGCTTCCTCGGCAACATCAGCAACGGGCTCGGCGTCAGTACCTTCCGCAACAGCCACCGACGCTTCAGCCGCAGCGACTTCAGCCTCGAGCGGGGCCTCGACCACCGGAGCAGCCACCGGCACCGGAGCGGTCTTCTTCTCGGGAGCAGGCTTGGCGGTCTTTTTGGGAGCCTTGGGCGCGTACTCCTCCTCGACCAGCGTAATCAGCGAGAGCGGAGCATTGTCCCCCAGACGATGCCCGAGCTTGATGATGCGGGTGTAACCGCCGGGACGCTCTGCATAGCGCGGTGCAATCCGCTCAAACAGCTTCGCCACGACTTTGCGGTCACGCACGACTGCGCTCACCAGGCGACGGGCATGCAGATCGCCGCGCTTGGCCAGGGTAATAAGCTTCTCCGCCATCGGACGCAGCTCTTTGGCGCGGGCATCGGTGGTGGAAATCTTCTCATGCTCGAACAGCGACGTGACCATGTTGCGCAGCATGGCTTTGCGGTGGCTGGTGTTGCGGCCCAACCGTTTGCCGGAATTACAGTGACGCATCGGACATTTTCCTTTCCGGGACTAACTTATCAATAATCTGCTGACTACAGCTCTTCTTCGCTCTTCTGCATCATCTTGAGATATTCAGGATCCGGGAAGTTCTCCAGCTGCATCCCCAGTCCCAGCCCCATTTCGGCCAGAATATCCTTGATTTCGTTCAGCGACTTGCGGCCGAAATTCTGGGTTTTGAGCATTTCCGCCTCGGAACGCTGCACCAGTTCACCGATCAGGCGGATGTTGGCGTTCTTCAGGCAGTTGGCGCTGCGCACCGACAGCTCCAGCTCTTCTACCGGACGATAGAGATTGGTGTTGGGGGGCTCGTTGCCACCGGCGGTATCCCGCGGGCCGGCCTCAACACCTTCCTCGAAGTTGATGAACAGCTGCACCTGGTCCTTGATGATCTTGGCCGCGTAAGCCAAGGCATCGTCGGGCTTGACGCTGCCGTCGGTCCAGATCTCGACCACCAGCTTGTCGTAGTCGGTCACGTTTTCGACACGGGCATTGCTCACCGTGAAATTGACCCGCTGGATCGGCGAGAAAAGGGCATCCACGGGGATGGTCCCGACCGGGGCGCGCTCATTGCGGTTGCGCTCGGCAGGAACATAACCTTTGCCCATGGAGACAACCATCTCCATCTCGACGTCGGCTTCCTTGCCACAGGTCGCGATGTGATGCTCGGGGTTGAGGATCCTGACATGGGAATCGGTCACGATGTCGCCGGCCTTGATCGGGCCTGCCCCTTTTTTGACGATGCGCACGTTACGTGAACTGTCACCGTCGAGCTTGAGCAACACCCCCTTGAGGTTGAGAATGATGTCTGTAACATCCTCCGCAACGCCGGGAACGGTGCTGAACTCGTGCAGAACACCCTTGATGCGCACCGACGTGATGGCCGCACCCTGCAGGGAAGAGAGCAGCACACGACGCAAGGCATTGCCGAGCGTGGTGCCGAAACCGCGCTCGAACGGCTCGGCAGTAAACTTGCCATAGGTCGCCGTCAGCGTGTCCTTGTCAACCTGGAGACTTTTCGGTTTGATCAATTCGCTCCAGTTTTTATGCATGCGAAGCCTCCATCATGAGGTTGCCTGAGAAAGGAGAATCCGGCATAGGCCGGACAGTGCCGGTTACTTCGAGTAGAGCTCGACGATCAGCTGTTCCTGGAAGGTCGGCGTGGTCATCTCGGCACGCACCGGCAGAGTCTTGACCGTCCCTTTGAAACCGGTGCGATCGACATCGACCCAGGAAGGGAGGCCGCGGCGCATCACGCCGTCGAGAGCCTCGTTGATCCGCGCCACCTGGCGGCTCTTTTCGCGCAACTCCACAACATCACCCGGGCGCACCAGATAAGAGGGGATATTGACCTTGCGGCCGTTGACCACGAAGTGGCTGTGGCGCACCAGCTGGCGTGCCTCGGTACGCGAAGTGGCAAATCCCATGCGATAAACCATGCTGTCGAGGCGACGCTCCAACAGCACCAGCAGGTTCTCGCCGGTGACACCCTTCATGCGCTCGGCCTTCTCGAAATAGGAGCGGAACTGGTTCTCCAGAAGCCCGTAGGTACGCTTGACCCTTTGCTTTTCACGCAACTGCGTACCGTAATCGGAGACTTTGACGCGACCCTGACCGTGCTGGCCGGGAGCATAGTTACGACGCTCGAGGGCACACTTGTCGGTGAAACAACGATCGCCCTTGAGAAACAGCTTCATATTTTCCCGACGGCACATGCGGCAGACGGGTCCGGTATATCTGGCCAAGGTTCTTCCTCCTTGCTGTGGTTAGACTCTTCTGCGCTTCGGGGGACGGCAGCCGTTGTGCGGAATCGGCGTGACGTCCTTGATCAGGGTGATATTCAACCCGACGGCCTGCAGCGCCCGCAGAGCCGACTCACGCCCGGACCCGGGACCCTTGACCCAGACCTCGACGCTACGCAGTCCGTGCTCCTGGGCCTTCTTCGCCGCGTCCTCCGCTGCAACCTGGGCTGCAAACGGGGTGCTCTTGCGGCTGCCTTTAAAACCCTTGGCGCCGGAAGTCGACCAGGAGATCACATTGCCGCTGACATCGGTGATGGTGACAATGGTATTGTTGAAGGTCGCCTGGATGTGGGCAACCCCGGTCGAAATATTCTTGCGTTCAATTTTTTTGCGTACACGCTTGCCAGGTTTGGCCATGATTCACTCCTACTTCTTCTTACCGGCGACGGTTTTGCGCGGGCCCTTGCGGGTCCGGGCATTGGTTTTGGTACGCTGCCCACGCGCCGGCAACCCTTTGCGGTGGCGCAGACCACGATAACAGCCGAGATCCATCAGGCGCTTGATCCCCATGGTCACATCACGCCGCAAATCACCCTCGACTTTATATTCGCCGTCGATAGTCTTGCGGATTCTGGCGACCTCATCCTCAGTCAGGTTGTCGGTTCGAGTGTCGAAATCAACCCCGGCCTTGACAAGAATGTTCTGTGAAGTAGAACGCCCGATTCCATAAATGTAGGTCAGGGCGATCTCGATCCGCTTATTCCTGGGCAAATCGATACCAGCGATGCGTGCCAATGTCTGATCCTCCTAAAAGATTAACCCTGTCTCTGTTTGTGCTTGGGATTTTCGCAGATGACGCGAACGGTTCCCTTGCGCTTGATGATTTTGCACTTGTCGCAAATGCCTTTGACTGACGAACGGACTTTCATGATCTTACCTCTGCGATGTCGGCTTCTGCCGATCGGCTCGCCGCGCCTCAAATCCTGGTCAGAATTTCCGGACCCTGATCGGTGATGGCAACGGTATGTTCAAAGTGGGCAGACCGCATGCCATCCTGAGTTACCGCGGTCCAGCCGTCTTCCAATATCCTTACGCCGGGAACACCGGCATTAATCATCGGCTCGATCGCCAGAGTCATCCCCGGCTTGAGTCGCGGTCCCTGCCCGGGGACCCCGAAGTTCGGCAATTGCGGTGCTTCATGCAACTTGCGGCCGATGCCGTGGCCGACGAACTCCCTGACGACACTGAACCCCTGCGGTTCAACCCAGGACTGCACGGCGTGAGAAATATCCGAGAGCCGCGCTCCGGGAACCGCCGTGGCGATTGCCCTGTCCAAAGCTTCACGGGTTGCCTTTACCAGGCGACCAGTTGCCTCATCGATTCGGCCAACCGGCACCGTAATCGCTGCATCACCGTAGAAACCCTGGTACAGCACCCCGAAATCGATGCTCAGGATGTCGCCTTCCTGCAACGGGCGACGGTCAGGGAAACCATGCACGACGCGGTCGTTGGGAGATGCGCAAAGTGCGTAGGGGAAACCACCATACCCCTTGAACGCCGGCTTCGCGCCAAGCCGCAGGCATTCCTGCTCTGCAACCTTATCCAACTCCCCGGAGGTGATGCCGGGGACGATCAACTCTTCCAGCCGGGCCAAAATCTCAGCGACAATCCGCCCCGCCGCCCGCATCTTCTGCAATTCGGCGGCGCTCTTCAAAACAATCACTCTAGCCTGCCTGCAAAGCTGACAGAATCTGCTCCTGAACGACCGGAATCGACTGCATGCCGTCAAGTTCGGCCAGCAAGCCCGCCTGACGATAGTAGGCAATCAACGGTTCGGTCTGCGCCGCATAAACGGAAAGCCGCCGCCGGATCGTAGCTTCCTGGTCATCATCGCGCTGATACAGCTCGCCGCCGCACGCATCGCAGCTTTCACCGCTGCGGGGCGGATCGAAGGTGACATGATAGCCGCGACCGCAACCACGGCAGGTGCGACGCCCCGTAAGACGCTGCACCAGAGCTTCCGCATCAACCGTCAGGGAAACAACCCGATCAAGCTGACGCCCAAGCCCGGCCAGAGTGGCCTGCAGCGCGTCGGCCTGAGCCACCGTGCGCGGAAAGCCGTCAAGGATGAACCCCCCCTGGCAGTCCCCCTCCTGCAGGCGCTCACGCACAATACCGATCACCACCTCATCCGGCACCAGCGCACCGGCGTCCATGAACCCCTTTGCCTGGAGACCCAGCGACGTACCGGCCTGAACCGCCCCCCTGAGGATGTCGCCTGTGGCAATTTGCGGAATGGCAAAACGCTCGACCAGCATCTTGGCCTGAGTCCCCTTGCCAGCTCCGGGCGGACCGAGCAGAATCAGCTTCATTACCTGAGCCACTTAGCCGCGGCGCCCCTTGATCGTAACGCCCTTCATGAATCCCTCGTAGGAACGGGAGATCAAGTGGGCTTCGATCTGCGACGCGGTATCCATGCCGACGCCGACCAGAATCAGCAGCGAAGTCCCCCCGAAATAGAAGGGGAGATTGAACTTGCCGATCAAAATGGTCGGCAGCACGCAGATCGCCGAGATGTAAAGCGCACCGGCAAAGGTCAAGCGACCCAGCACGGTATCGAGGTATTCGGCCGTCGGCTTGCCCGGACGCACGCCGGGGATATAGCCGCCATGTTTCTTGATGTTTTCCGCCACATCCGCCGGGTTAAAAGTCACAGCCGTATAGAAATAGCAGAAAAAGATGATAAAAGCTACAAAGAACAGATTATACAGCCAGTGCGACGGCGTCATTATCGAAGCAAAGGCCTGAACCCAGGGGACGTTGACAAAAGTGGCGATCGTCCCGGGAAACATGAGAATCGAGCTGGCAAAGATCGGCGGGATGACCCCGCTCATGTTGATCTTCAAAGGCAGATGACTGCTCTGCCCCCCCATGGTCCGCGCCCCGACCACGCGCTTGGCGTAGTGAATCGGAACTCGGCGTTGCCCCCGCTCCATGAAAACCACGGCCCAGATAACGGCGACCATTACTGCCAGAATCAGCAACATGACGACCGGTGACAGAACACCAGTATTCATGAGGCGGAGGCTGTTGACGATGGCGCCAGGGATTTCGGCAACAATCCCGGCAAAAATGATCAGGGAGATGCCGTTGCCGATACCGCGCTCGGTAATCTGCTCACCGAGCCACATAATGAATGCGGTCCCCGCGGTCAGCGTGATCACCGTGAGGACGACGAAGCCGATCCCCTGGGAATGAACCACCGGTTCACCGGCCGGACCACGCATAGTCTGCAAACCGATCGCAATGCCGGTCCCCTGGATGATCGAAAGCAGAACCGTGCCGTAACGGGTCCAGCGGGTGATGGTCTTGCGCCCCTGCTCCCCCTCCTTGGCCATCCGCTCGACCGGTTCCCAAACCACGGTCAGCAACTGCAGGATGATCGAGGCGCTGATGTACGGCATGATCCCCAGCGCGAAGATCGTCATCCGCTCCAGAGCCCCGCCGGTAAAGGCGCTGACCAATCCAAGCAGAGTCCCCTGCGTCCCTTGGAAAAACTGCGCAAGAGCCATGCGGTCAATCCCTGGCAACGGGATATGACAGCCGATCCGATAAACCGTCAGCATCCCCAGGACAAAAAGGATGCGTCGGCGCAGTTCAGGGATGCTGAATACGGTCTGGATTTTATCGAACAAGGCTAGAGAACCTCGGCGGTGCCGCCGGCCGCAGCGATCTTCTCCTGGGCCGACTTGCTGAACTTGTGGGCCTTGACAGTCAGCGCCTTGGTCAGCTCGCCATCACCGAGAACCTTGACGCCGTCCTTGATCTGCCCGACCAGCCCGGCCTTGCCCAGAGCCTCGATGTCAACAACGCTGCCGGCTTCGAAAAGCTCGAGGTCACGCAGATTGACAAGGGCGTATTCCCTGTGGGTCAACGGATTAAAACCACGCTTCGGGAGACGGCGCTGAAGGGGCATCTGGCCACCTTCGAAACCGGGCTTGACACTCCCCCCGGCACGCGCCTTCTGGCCTTTATGCCCCTTCCCTGCAGTCTTGCCGGTACCGGAGCCATGGCCTCGACCGATGCGCTTGCGATTGCGATGCGAGCCGAGTGCCGGCTGCAGATTGCTCAGATCCATGGTCATCTATCCTTCGTGCTTATTCTTCAACAGATACCAGGTGCGAAACTTTGCCGATCATGCCGCGAATTGCCGGGGTGTCCTGCAGCGTCACCGTCTGGTTCAGACGGCGCAGACCAAGACCGTTCAGCACTTTGGTGAAGTATTCAGCGCGCCCGATACCGCTGCGCTTGAGAGTAACCTTGATATCAGCCATGTGCGTATCCCTTTTCAGGCGGTTTCATCGTCGCCCTCGGCCAAACCACGCCGGGCGATGATCTCTTCCGGATCCTGCAGCAACTGCAGAGCCCGCATGGTCGCCTTGACCACATTGTGGGGGTTGTTGGACCCCAGACACTTGGAAAGAATGTCGCTGATCCCTGCCACCTCGAGGATGGCGCGGGTCGCACCGCCGGCAATCACGCCGGTCCCCTGGGAAGCCGGTTTAAGCAGCACCTTGCCGGCGCCGAACTTGCCAAGGACATCATAAGGAATGGTTGTCCCCTGGCGCGGTACCGAGATCATGCTCTTCTTGGCCTGCTCCACGCCTTTACGGATGGCTTCCGGCACCTCGCGTGCCTTGCCGAGACCGTAACCGACCTTGCCGGCACCGTCACCGACTACCACCAGGGCCGAGAAGCTGAAACGACGGCCACCCTTGACAACCTTCGCCGTGCGGCTGATGTGAATCACACGGTCAAGGAAATTGCTTTCGCTGGTTTCAACGCGCTGCAAGCTCGCCTCCTATGGCTCAGAAAGACAGTCCGGCTTCACGGGCCGCATCGGCCAACGCCTTGACCCGACCGTGGTAGAGAAAACCGTTACGGTCGAAGACCACCTGGGTGATATTTTTTGCCAGGGCCTGCTCGGCGATCTGCTTGCCGATCAGTTTGGCAGCCTCGACATTACCGCTTGATTTCAGATCGCCCTTGGTCCCCTTGGCAACAGTCGAGACTGCAACCAGCGTGGTACCGGTGGTGTCCTCGATGATCTGAGCGTAGATATGCTTGGCGCTGCGGAACACGCAAAGTCGCGGCCGCTCCTGGGAGCCGGTGACTTTGCGGCGAACCCGCACCTGACGCTTCTGACGGGCTTCCCGCCGTTCTTTCGCGAAATTCACGATCTCACCTCGTCACTTACTTCTTGCCGCCGGCTTTACCGGCCTTGCGCAGAATGCGCTCATCAGCGTACTTGATCCCCTTCCCCTTGTAAGGCTCGGGCGGACGGAAGGAACGGATCTTGGCCGCAGTCGCTCCAACCAGTTCCTTGTCGATACCGGTCAGGGTGATTTTGGTCTGTTTGTCGACCTCCGCGGCAATGCCGGCAGGAAGAGGGTACTCCACCGGATGGGAATAACCCAGCGCGAGATTCAGCACCGTCCCCTTGAGTTCGGCGCGGTAACCGACGCCGTTAATTTCGAGACTCTTGGAGAAACCCTTGGTCACACCTTCGACCATGTTGGCAACCAGAGTTCTGGTCAGGCCCTGCAGCGCGCCGCCGCTTGCCGGATTTTTGGGGCTGACCTGAATCTGATCAGCCTCGACATTGACCACGACCTGGTCATGCAGTTCCCGCTCGAGACGGCCCTTTGGCCCCTCGACCTTTACATTCCGGCCAGCAAGGGCGACCTTGACCCCGGCAGGTATAACAATCGGTTTTTTGCCGATGCGCGACATTGCTTGTATCTCCTCAGACAGGATTCTAGGCGGTTACCAGATCGTGCAGAGCACTTCGCCGCCGATGGCGGCGGCACGGGCCGCAGTATCATCCATAACCCCCTTGGAGGTCGACAGGATGGCCGAGCCGATACCGTTCTTGACCTTCGGGATATCATCCTTGGCCACGTAAATGCGCCGGCCAGGAGAAGAAACCCGCGTGATCTCGTGGATGACCGGCAGATTGTTACCGTCATACTTCAGATAAACGCGCAACACCCCTTGCTTGTCGTCGCTGATCACCTTGAAATTCCGGATGTAGCCGAGGTTTTTCAAGACAGTCGCGACGGCGACCTTTAGGTTGGACGACGGGATGTCGACCTTGGGGTGTTTAGCCATCACCGCATTGCGGATGCGGGTCAGCATGTCAGCGATTGGATCCGTCATACCCATGAAGACTGCTCCTTATCAACCGGTTACCAACTGGACTTGACCACACCCGGAAGTTTTCCCTGGGCGGCCAGCTTGCGCAGGCAGATCCTGCACATATCGAACTTGCGGTAGTATGCACGCGGCCGACCACAAATCGGGCAGCGATTATACTGTCTTACCTTGAACTTGGCCGGGCGGGCGGCCTTGATGCGCATCGATTTCTTTGCCACGATAATCCTCCGCTAGGCTGCTGCAGACTGTTTCCGGAACGGCATGCCGAGAGCGGTGAGCAGAGCCCGACCCTCCTCGTCAGTGCGCGCACTGGTGACAATGGAGATATTCATGCCTTTGACCTTGTCGATCTTCTCGATGTCGATCTCTGGGAAAATCAGCTGTTCGCGAATGCCCAGCGTGTAGTTGCCGCGACCGTCAAACCCCTTGGGCGAGACCCCCTTGAAGTCACGCACGCGCGGCAGCGCCACATTGATGAGACGATCAAGGAATTCGTAGGCCCGCTCGCGACGCAACGTCACCATGCAGCCGATCGGCATCCCCTCGCGCAACTTGAAGGTTGCGATAGAGCGCTTGGCGCGGGTGATGACCGCTTTCTGCCCGGTAATGCGCGACAGTTCCTCGACGGCGGATTCCAGAATCTTGATATTCTGGATCGCTTCGCCAAGGCCCATATTGATCACGACCTTCTCGATGCGGGGGACTTCCATCACGTTCTTCAGCTGCAGATCCTGCTGCAGTTTCGGCGCGAATTCTTTCTGATACTGGTCCTTAAGCCTGGCCATGAACATCCTCCCTACTTGTCCAGGATCTCGTTGCACTTCTTGCAGAAGCGCGCCTTGCTGCCATCTTCCAGGATACGGATCCCGGTGCGCGACGGCTTGTTGCACCCCTTGCACAGGACCTGAACATTGGAGGCAGCAAACGGTGCTTCCTTCTCGATAATTCCGCCCTGATTGTTGGTACGGGTCGGCCGGGTGTGCCGCTTGACCACATTCAGGCTTTCGACCACCACCTGGCCGCGTTCGGGGAGCACGCGGACGATCTTGCCGCTCTTCCCCTTTTCCTTCCCGGCAATCACCATCACCAGGTCATCTTTTTTGACATGCAGCTTCTTGACTGCCATGGCGTTCACACTCCCAACTGCTTATAGAACTTCAGGGGCCAGCGAAACAATCTTCATGAACTTCTTGGCGCGCAGCTCGCGTGCCACCGGGCCGAAGATACGGGTGCCGACCGGTTCGCCGGCCGCATTGACAACCACGGCCGAATTGTTATCGAAACGGATGTATGAACCATCGGCCCGCGGCACTTCCTTGGCCGTCCGCACGATGACCGCGCGTACGACATCACCTTTTTTCACCCTCGAATTGGGAAGGGCTTCCTTGACCGAGCAAATGATGATATCGCCCAGCCCGGCATATTTGCGCTTCGACCCGCCAGGGACTTTGATGCAGCAGAGTCTCCGGGCACCGGAGTTGTCTGCGACATCAAGCATGGTCTGCATCTGAATCATGGCCGGTTATCTCCTAAGACCTTAGACGGTTACGTGTTTTTCAAGGATTTCCCGGACGCGCCAGCGCTTGTCTTTCGACAGCGGGCGGGTCTCGACGATCAGCACCTTGTCGCCGATCGCGCACTCGTTGCGTTCGTCGTGGGCCTTGCAGGTCACGCGCCGCTTAATATATTTCTTATAGGTCGGGTGCTTGACGATGTTGTCCACGCGGACCACGACCGTCTTGTCCATCTTGTCACTGACGACCACACCCATCCGGGTTTTCCGGTTGCCTCGCTCTGTGCTCATTTGCGTCCTCGCCTTTGCGCTTAACCGCGTTTTTCCTGCAGAATCGTCTTGACGCGGGCAATCTCTTTCCGTACCTGAGGAATGCGCGCGCTGTTTTCCAGGTGACCGGTGTGCAACTGGAAGCGCAGGTTGAACAGTTCCTGGCTCAGATCAGTCGCTTTCCGGTTTAGCTCGTCGGCACTCAGGGCCCGCAATTCCTTAGCCTTCATGGCCGGTCTCCTCACGAATCAACAGCTTGGTCTTCATCGGCAGCTTGTGCGCGGCCAGACGGAACGCCTCGCGGGCGATCTCCTCGGTGACACCTTGCATCTCATACAGCACCATCCCCGGGCGCACCACGCAAACCCAGCTGTCCGGGGAGCCCTTGCCGCTGCCCATACGGGTTTCAGCAGGCTTACGGGTCAACGGCTTGTGCGGAAATGCCCGGATCCAGATATTGCCGCCACGCTTGATGTAGCGTGTCATGGCGCGACGAGCGGCCTCAATCTGGCGTGCGGAAAGGAAACCGCAGTCGACGGCCTGCAGGCCGAAATCGCCGAAGTTCAGATCTGTGCCACCGGCGGCAGCACCCTTCATCCGGCCCTTGAATTGTTTTCTATGTTTGACCTTTTTAGGCATCAACATGGCAGGTCAGCTCCTATCAACGATTCTGCTGCAACTGGTCGCGGTCGAGAATCTCGCCCTTGAAGACCAGGACTTTGACACCGATAATCCCGTAGGTCGTCTTCGCCTCGGCAAAACCGTAATCGATGTCGGCACGCAGGGTGTGCAACGGCACACGACCTTCACGGTACCACTCGCGCCGGCTCATCTCGGCACCACCCAGGCGACCGGAACACTCGATCTTGATCCCCTCGGCACCAAACTTGAGAGCCTGGCTGACGGCTTTCTTCATCGCACGGCGGAAAGCTACGCGGCGTTCGAGTTGGAGGGCAACGTTCTCAGCCACCAGTTGCGCATCAATCTCCGGCTTGCGCACTTCCTGGATATTGATGAAGACTTCCTTGTCGGTCAGCTTGGACAGGTCCTTCTTCAGCGCCTCGACTTCGGAGCCCTTCTTGCCGATGATGATCCCCGGGCGCGCAGCGAAGATGTTCACCTTCGCCTTGCTGGCCGCGCGCTCGATCTCGACCTTGGAAATACCTGCATGATAGAGGCGCTTCTTGAGGTAGTCGCGCAGCTTGAGGTCTTCATGAAGCAGCCCGCAGTAATCCTTCTCCGCGTACCACTTCGACTCCCAGGTGCGAATAACCCCGAGACGGAACCCTACTGGATGAACTTTCTGGCCCAAACCTTCACCTCCTCGTGCGGTTACTGCTCACCCAACACCACGGTAATGTGGCTGGTCGGCTTGCGGATGCGGCTGGCGCTGCCACGCCCCTTCGGCATGAAACGGCGCAGAACTGGTCCTTGATCGACAAAGATCGTCTTGACGAAGAGACGGTCGACGTCACTAACCCCCTTCTGCTCGGCATTCGCCACCGCAGAACTGACCAGTTTAGCGACAATTTCAGCCGCCTTCTGGGGGGAAAACTTCAAAATGTTCAGCGCTTCCTGAACCCGCTTGCCGCGCACCATGTCGGTGACCAAGCGGGCCTTTTGCGGGGAGAGGCGCACGAAACTCAATTTGGCACAGGCTTCCATGAACCGTTACTCCTTGGGCTCTTACTTTTTCTTCTTCTTGTCAGCGCCGTGCCCGAAGTAGGTGCGGGTCGGAGCGAATTCGCCGAGCTTATGACCGACCATATTCTCGGTCACAAAAACCGGGATGAATTTCTTGCCGTTATGGACGGCAAAGGTCTGGCCAACAAACTCCGGAATAATCGTGGAACGACGCGACCAGGTCTTGATGACCTTGCCCGGGCTCCCTTCCCCTGATTTCTGCACCTTGCGCGCGAGGCTTTCCTCGACGTACGGGCCCTTCTTGATCGATCTCGCCACGGTTGTCTCCTGTCCGCGATCTTACTTGGTCCGCTTGCGTACGATGAAGCGGTCGGTCCGTTTATTGGAACGGGTTTTGTAGCCTTTGGTCGGCACACCCCACGGGGTGACCGGATGACGTCCGCCAGAGCTCTTCCCTTCGCCACCACCATGCGGGTGATCAACCGGGTTCATAGCCACGCCGCGCGATTGCGGACGCTTGCCGAGCCAGCGGTTACGACCGGCCTTGCCAATCTTGACAATTTCATGCTCGACATTGCCGACCTGGCCGATCGTGGCGCAGCAGTCCTGCAGCACCAGGCGAACTTCGCCAGAGGGGAGACGCAACTGGGCATACTTCCCTTCCTTCGCGGCAATCATCGCATAGGTCCCGGCGCTGCGGGCCAGCTGCCCGCCCTTGCCGACCTTGAGCTCAACATTGTGCACCCAGGTGCCCAGCGGAATCGAACGGATGCTCAGTGCGTTCCCCGGCTTGATGTCAGCCTGATCACTGGCCATCACCACATCCCCAACATTGATCCCCACAGGGGCCAGGATGTAGCGCTTCTCGCCATCGACATAGTTGAGCAGGGCAATGCGCGCCGAACGGTTCGGGTCGTACTCGATGCTCGCGACCTTGGCCGGGATGTCCTTCTTGTCGCGCTTGAAATCAATCAGTCGATACCGCTGCTTGTGGCCACCACCGGTGTGCCGCTGAGTGATGCGGCCGACATTGTTGCGACCGCCTGATTTCTTGGCGGGCGCCAGCAACGATTTTTCCGGGGTTGATGTCGTAATCTCCTCGAACGTCAAGGAGGTCATTTGACGGCGACCCGGAGAGGTCGGCTTGAACTTTTTGATCGCCATTATTGCTACTCCGTCAGAGAGGTTTCACGAATGCTCAGACGCCGAAGAAATCAATCGTCCCCTCGGCGAGGGTGACATATGCTTTCTTCACTGCGGACCGCTTGCCAAAATTACGGCCGAATCTCTTGGCCTTGCCGGCGGTGATCGAAGTACGCACATCCTTGACCTTGACCTTGAAGGCCTTTTCCACGGCCTGCTTGATCTCGATCTTGTTGGCGTCACCATTGACTTCGAACGTAATGACCTGACCGGCCTCGCGCTGCAGGTTGGATTTCTCCGTAATCAGCGGCCGCTTGAGAATCTGGTAAAGAGGTTTCATTGGGCCAGAGCTCCTTCGATCTGCTCAACCGCAGCTTCGGTCAGCACCAGACAGGGGTACTTCATCACATCGTAAACATTCACCCCTTCGGCACGCAGCACCTTGACATTCGGCAGATTGCGCGCCGAGAGTTCCAGGTTATGGTTGTCGCCTTCGACAACGACCAGAGCCTTCACAAGTTCGAAGCGCTTGAGCACTTCCACGAAACCCTTTGTGCTGACCTGGGCGAGCTCCAGTGCGTTGAGAACCACCATCTGCTCGTCACGGTAGCGAGCCGAGAGCGCACTCTTGAGAGCGGCCTTCTTGACCTTGCGGTTGAGTTTGAACTCGTAATCACGCGGAGTAGGACCGAATACCGTGCCGCCACCGACGTGGTTGGGAGCGCGCCGGCTGCCCTGGCGGGCGTTACCGGTCCCCTTCTGTTTGTACGGCTTCCTGCCGCCACCGCTTACTTCCGTGCGGTTTTTGGTCTTGGCCGTCCCCTGGCGGCGTGCCGCCAACTGGAAACGGACCATGTCGTGAATCAGGTATTCCTTGACATCGGTGTTGAATACCGCGTCGGCCAGCTCACGCTCGGCAACCTGGGTGCGGTTGATGTCATAAACTGCAATTTTTGCCATGACGAAACTCCGTCCGAAAATCGAATCGACTTACTTCTTGGCCTTGATGCCCTTGCGGATCACAACCAGACCGTGATTCGGCCCGGGAAGTGCGCCCTTGACCAAAATCAGATTCTGGGCGGCACGCACTTCAACGACTTCCAGATTCTGCGTGGTAATTTGCTTGTTGCCCATCTGCCCGGCCATGCGCTTCCCCTTGAAGACGCGGGAAGGCCATGCGCTGCAACCGATTGAACCGGGGAGACGATGAAAGTTCGATCCGTGGGCCCCGGGCCCCCCGCCGAAGTGCCAGCGCCGAACCACGCCCTGGAACCCCTTGCCTTTGCTGGTTCCGGTGACATCGACGATGTCACCAGGCTTGAACACCGCATCGCAGGTGACCTGGTCACCAACCTGGTAAGCATCCAGATTGGCGGCGTGCAATTCGCGCAGGTGAGCGAAAGCACCCTGATCGGCCTTGCGGAAATGCCCCAACAGAGGCTTGCTGACGCGATGAGCCTTCTTGGCGCCGAAGCCAAGTTGCAGGGCGTCGTAACCGTCACTGGTCACGGTCTTCTTCTGCAGGACCGTGCACGGCCCGGCCTCAACTACGGTGACAGGAATCCAGCGGCCGTCGGCCGCGAAGACCTGGGTCATCCCCAGCTTTTTTCCCAAAATTCCCTCGATCATGACACTACCTTCTCGCTGTCTTACAGCTTGATTTCGACATCGACCCCAGCCGAGAGGTCGAGTTTCATCAAGGCATCAACCGTCTGCTGGGTCGGCTCGAGGATATCAAGCAACCGTTTGTGGGTGCGCATCTCGAACTGTTCACGGCTCTTCTTGTCGATGTGCGGTCCGCGCAATACGCAGTACTTGTTGATGACCGTCGGCAGAGGAATCGGTCCGGCCACCCGGGCGCCAGTGCGCTTGGCGGTATCGACAATCTCGTTAACCGACTGGTCGAGCAGTTTGTGATCATACGCCTTGAGGCGAATGCGAATCTTCTGGTTCTGCATTGAGCGTCCCCTTGCTTGCTGTTCTATCTGAGTCTTACTGGATGATGTCGGTGACAGCGCCGGCGCCAACGGTGCGCCCGCCTTCACGGATCGCGAAGCGCAGCCCCTTGTCCATCGCGATCGGCGTAATCAGGTCGATCGTCATCGCGATGTTGTCCCCAGGCATAACCATCTCCACACCTTCGGGCAGCTCGCACACACCGGTCACGTCCGTCGTCCGGAAGTAGAACTGCGGGCGATACCCCTTGAAGAACGGCGTGTGACGACCGCCCTCTTCCTTGGTCAGAACGTACGCTTCCGCCTTGAACTTGGTGTGCGGGGTGATGCTCCCCGGCTTCGCCAGAACCTGGCCGCGCTCGATGTCCTCACGCTTCACGCCGCGCAGCAGCACGCCGACGTTGTCGCCAGCCTGACCCTGATCCAGCAGCTTGCGGAACATCTCGACACCGGTCACGACCGTCTTGGCGGTCGCCTTGATGCCGACGATCTCCACTTCCTCCTGAACCTTGACCACGCCGCGCTCGATACGACCGGTCGCAACCGTCCCACGACCAGAAATCGAGAACACGTCTTCCACCGGCATCAGGAACGGCTTGTCGATCGCACGCTCAGGCTGCGGAATGTAGCTGTCCACCGCATCCATCAGGTTCAGAACCGGCTTGCACGCCGCGCACTCTTCCTTGCCGCAACCACACTCCAGGGCCTTCAGCGCGCTCCCGGGGATGATCGGAATATCGTCGCCGGGGAACTCGTACGCCGACAGCAACTCGCGCAGCTCCAGCTCCACCAGCTCCATCAATTCGGCGTCGTCCACCATGTCGGCCTTGTTCAGGAACACCACCATCGCCGGAACGCCAACCTGGCGCGCCAGCAGAATGTGCTCGCGGGTCTGCGGCATCGGACCGTCCGCCGCCGAACACACCAGGATCGCACCGTCCATCTGCGCGGCGCCGGTGATCATGTTCTTCACGTAGTCAGCGTGGCCCGGGCAGTCAACGTGCGCATAGTGACGATTGGCCGTCTCGTACTCAACGTGGGCGGTCGCAATCGTGATCCCGCGCTCGCGCTCCTCAGGGGCCTTGTCGATCTGGTCGAACGCCGTGAACTGCGCCCACCCCTTGTTCGACAACACCTTGGTGATCGCTGCCGTCAGGGTCGTCTTGCCGTGGTCAACGTGCCCGATCGTCCCGATGTTTACGTGCGGCTTTGTCCGCTCAAATTTCGCCTTCGCCATCGCTGTCTCTCCTTATCGCTGGCTATCTTGCTCAACCCTTGGACTTGGCCACGATCTCTTCGGCCAGAGCCTTGGGTACCTGCTCGTAGTGGGAAAACACCATGGTGTAGGTGGCGCGGCCCTGGGTGGAGCTGCGCAGGTCGGTAGCGTAACCGAACATGTTGGCAAGCGGCACGGTCGCACCGATCACCTGGGCACTACCGCGACCTTCCATGCCGGTCACCCGGCCCCGGCGACCGCTCAGATCACCCATGACGTCGCCCATGTATTCGTCCGGGCAAACAACTTCGACAGCCATCATCGGTTCAAGCAGCACCGGCGCGGCCTTGGCGGCGCCTTCCTTGAAGCCCATTGATCCGGCGATCTTGAACGCCATCTCCGAGGAGTCGACGTCGTGATAGGAGCCGTCGAAGCAGCTGACACGCACGTCGACGATCGGGAAGCCGGCCAGTACACCCTTCTCGGAAGCTTCCTCGGCACCCTTGCCGACGGCAGGGATGTACTCCTTGGGGATAACCCCGCCCTTGATCTCGTCGACGAACTCGAAGCCGGAGCCGGGCTCGAGGGGCTCGATGCGCAGCCAGCAATCGCCGTACTGACCACGGCCGCCGGACTGGCGAACGAACTTGCCCTGAACCTCGACCTTCTTGGTGATCGTCTCGCGGTAGGCCACCTGCGGCGCACCGATATTGGCTTCGACCTTGAATTCACGCTTCATGCGGTCGACGATGATCTCCAGGTGCAACTCGCCCATCCCGGAGATGATGACCTGACCGGTCTCCTCGTCGGTGCGCACGCGCAACGACGGGTCCTCCTGGATCAGCTTCTGCAGGGCGGTCCCCATCTTCTCCTGGTCGGCCTTGGTTTTCGGCTCGATGGCGATATGGATGACCGGCTCGGGGAATTCCATCGCCTCGAGCAGACAAACGCTCTTTTCGTCGCAGAGCGTGTCTCCGGTGGTGGTGAATTTAAGACCAACAGCGGCAGCGATATCGCCGGAATAAACTTCCTTGATCTCCTCGCGCTTGTTGGCGTGCATCTTGAGCAGACGCCCGAAACGCTCCTTTTTCTGCTTGGTGGCGTTGTAGATGCCGGCGCCGGATTCGGCGACACCGGAATAGACGCGGAAGAAGGTCAGCTGCCCGACAAACGGGTCGGTCATGATCTTGAACGCCAGCGCCGCAAACGGACCTTTGTCATCGGCCGGGCGCGTCAGTTCCTCACCGTTGTCAGGGTTGATCCCCTTGATCGGAGGGACGTCGGTCGGCGCCGGCATGTAATCGACAACGGCATCGAGAAGGGTCTGCACCCCTTTGTTCTTGAAGGCGGAGCCGCACAGAACCGGGTTGATTTGCAGACTGCTGGTGGCCTTGCGGATACCGGCCTTGAGCTCAGCTTCAGTGAGTTCCTCGCCGCCGAGATACTTCTCCATCAGTTCGTCGTCGTTGGCGCTGATCTCCTCGATCATCGCTTCGCGGGCGGCCTGCGCCTCGTCGAGCAGGTCGGCGGGAATATCACTGACCGTGTATTTGGCACCAAGCGACTCGTCATCCCACAGGATCGCCTTCATCTGGATGAGGTCGATGACACCGCGGAACTTGTCTTCTTTGCCGATGGGGAGTTGGATCGGCACCGGATTGGCACCGAGGCGGTCGCGCATCATCTTGAGGCCGCGATCGAAATCTGCACCGATGCGGTCCATCTTGTTGATGAAAGCGATGCGGGGGACACCGTATTTGTCGGCCTGACGCCAGACCGTTTCGGACTGGGGCTCAACACCGCCGACCGAACAGAAGACGGCGACGGCGCCGTCAAGAACACGCAGGGATCGCTCGACTTCGATGGTGAAGTCGACGTGGCCGGGGGTGTCGATGATGTTGATGCGATGGTCGTTCCAGAAGCAGGTGGTCGCCGCGGAGGTGATGGTAATACCACGCTCCTGCTCCTGCTCCATCCAGTCCATGGTGGCGGCACCGTCATGGACCTCACCGATCTTGTGCGAAACCCCGGTGTAGTAGAGGATGCGCTCGGTCGTGGTCGTCTTACCGGCATCAATGTGGGCCATGATGCCGATGTTGCGGGTTTTATCAAGTGAAACGAGTCGTGCCACGTCAGTTCGTCCTTAACTGCCTTACCAGCGGTAGTGCGCAAAGGCCTTGTTGGCCTCGGCCATGCGGTGGGTATCTTCCTTCTTCTTCACCGAGGCGCCGCGGTTGTTAGCGGCATCAAGGAACTCGGCAGCCAGGCACTCACGCATGGTCTTCTCGTTGCGCCCACGGGCATAAGCGATAATCCAGCGGATGGCGAGGGCATTACGCCGCTCGGCACGGATCTCGACGGGAACCTGGTAGGTGGCGCCACCGACGCGACGCGACTTGACCTCGACGACCGGCCGAACGTTCTCAACCGCCTTCTTGAACACATCCAGCGGCTCCTCGCCCGTACGCTCCTTGATCAGGTCGAACGCACCGTAGACGATCTGCTCGGCAGTGCTCTTCTTGCCACTGAGCATGACGACGTTCATGAATTTGGCAACCAGTCGGTCATTGTACTTGGGATCAGGCAGGATCACCCGCTTGGCCACTTCTCTTCTTCTCGGCATAACGTCCTCTCAGCCTCGAGCGTTTACTTGGGGCGCTTGGCGCCGTAGCGCGACCGCGACTTCATGCGGCCCTTGACACCGGCCAGATCGAGCGTGCCACGCACGATGGTGTAGCGCACCCCCGGAAGGTCCTTGACACGACCGCCGCGCACCAGCACGACGGAGTGCTCCTGAAGGTTGTGGCCGACTCCCGGGATGTAGGAGGTCACCACGATCCCGCTGGTGAGACGCACACGGGCGACCTTGCGAAGCGCCGAGTTCGGCTTCTTCGGGGTGGTGGTGTAGACACGGGTGCACACTCCGCGCTTCTGCGGGTTGCCCCGCAGCGCCGGCGCGCTCGACTTGTCCTTTTTTTCCTCGCGACCCTTGCGGATCAACTGGTTGATCGTCGGCATCGAATTACTCCCGATATCTGCGTATTCGTGACGTTGAAAGAGCAGAGCCCCCCAGAAGAGGGGGGGAAACCCGGCGAAGTTATCAGGCCGCCCCCCCCCTGTCAAGCAATTTCTGCGGGAACTGATTTTTTTCTGTTCGGCTATTCCAGATCCTGATCGGCCTCTTCGCCGGGCTCCAGATTATAGCCGGTCGACAAGGCAGCAACTTCCTCGTCATAGGCCGATTCAGCATCCTCATCGATCTCCTCGGGGAGCGGCAATTGCTCCTCGGGGTCCTCGATCAGCAGCTTGGCGCTGCGGTACTTGGAGATGCCGGTCCCGGCGGGGATCAGCCGGCCCATGATGACGTTCTCCTTGAGGCCGCGCAGGAAGTCGACGCGCCCCTCGATGGCGGCCTGGGTCAGAACCTTGGTGGTTTCCTGGAAGGAGGCCGCCGAAATGAACGACTCGGTGGAGAGCGAGGCCTTGGTAATACCGAGCATCAACGGCTCACCCACCGCCGGCTTGCCGCCCTCGGCCAGAACCCGATTGTTTTCTTCCACGAACTGCCCGCGTTCGACCTGATCGTCCAGCAGGAAGCGGGTGTCGCCAACCTCCTTGATGCGCACACGGCGCAGCATCTGGCGGACGATGACCTCAATATGCTTGTCGTTGATCTTGACCCCTTGCAGACGATAGACCTCCTGGACCTCGTCAACCAGGTATTTGGCCAGTTCCTGCTCGCCGAGGACGCGCAGAATGTCATGCGGGTTGCTCGACCCGTCCATCAGCGGTTCACCGGCATGGACGAAATCGCCTTCGTGCACGCTGATGTGCTTGCCTTTCGGAATCAGGTACTCCTTGGGCTCACCGATCTCCGGCGTGACGATGACCTTGCGCTTGCCCTTGGCGTCCTTGCCAAAGCTGACGACCCCGTCAATCTCGGTAATGACCGCGTATTCCTTGGGCTTGCGGGCTTCGAACAGTTCGGCGACGCGCGGCAGACCGCCGGTGATGTCCTTGGTCTTGGTAGTTTCGCGCGGAATCTTGGCGAGGATGTCGCCGGCACTGACCACCTGGTCTTCCTGGATAGCGATGTTGGCACCGACCGGCATCATGTAACGCTGGATGGTGCGGCCGTTTTCGTCCTTGATCGAAATGCGCGGACGGCGGTCGGCCGCCTTCGATTCGATAATGACCTTGCGGGAGAGGCCGGTCACGTCATCGACCTGCTCCTCCATGGTCACCCCTTCAACCAAGTCGCCGAACTTCACCTTGCCGGACGCCTCGGTCAGAATCGGCATGGTGAACGGATCCCACTCGGCGATGACCGCCCCCTTGGTGACACCGCCACCCTCGGCGATGCGCAGGCGGGCCCCGTAGTTCACCCCGTAGCGCTCGCGCTCGCGGCCGGTCTCGTCCACCACGGCGACCTCGGCGTTACGGTTCATGACCACCAGGCCGCCTTCACTGTTGGTGGCAGTGTTGAGATTGATAAATTTGAGCGTACCGTCGGTGCGTGCTTCCAGAGAAGTCTGCTCGGCCTGCCGCGACGCCGTACCACCGATGTGGAACGTCCGCATGGTCAACTGGGTGCCCGGCTCGCCGATCGACTGGGCAGCGATGACCCCGACCGCTTCACCGAGATTGGCCAGATGACCGCGGGCCAGGTCGCGCCCGTAGCAGGTGGCACAGATCCCGCGGCGGCTCTGGCAGGAGAGCACCGAACGGATACGAATCTTTTCCAAACCGGCATCCTCGATCTTCTGGACCAGCGCCTCGTCGATCTCCCGGTTGGCCTCGACCAGAACCTCGTCGGTGACTGGATCGAGAATATCCTCCAAAGCGGTCCGGCCGAGGATGCGATCGCCGAGCGGTTCGATCACCTCGCCCCCTTCGATCAGGGAGCTGATGGTGATGCCGTCGAGGGTGCCGCAGTCGTCCTCGGTAATGATCGCATCCTGGGCGACATCAACCAGGCGGCGGGTCAGGTAACCGGAATTGGCGGTCTTGAGGGCGGTATCGGCCAGACCCTTGCGCGCGCCGTGGGTGGAGATGAAGTACTGGAGAACCGTCAGCCCCTCGCGGAAGTTGGCGGTGATCGGCGTCTCGATGATCGACCCATCAGGCTTGGCCATAAGACCGCGCATCCCGGCCAGCTGACGAATCTGCTGCTGGCTGCCGCGGGCACCGGAGTCGGCCATCATGTGAATCGGGTTGAAAGCCGTGACCTGCACGGTTTCGCCACTGGTCGAAGTCGCGGTTTCGACAGCCAGCTTGGACAGCATGTTCTGGGCGATATCCTCGGTGCACTTAGCCCAGATGTCGATGACCTTGTTGTAGCGCTCACCGTCGGTGATCAAACCTTCGGTATACTGGCTCTGGATCTCCTTGACCTCGTCGACCGCCTGGGCAATGCGCTCCTCCTTCCCTTCGGGAATCTTCATGTCGTCGAGGCAGATGGAGATACCGGCCAGGGTCGAGAAGCGGAAGCCTGTTTCCTTGAGCTTGTCGGCAAGGATGACGGTTTCCTTGTTGCCGGCCAGACGGAAGCAGACGTCGATCAACTCACCGACCTGCTTCTTGTTCATGACCCGGTTGATATAGCGGAACGGGATGACCGCAGGGACCACCTCGCGCAGCAGAACGCGCCCCACGGTAGTTTCAACGATCTCCGGCTGCCCCCCCTCTTCGGTGACCATGCGCGCCTTGATTTTCGCCTGCAGGTCGGCGGCGCCGGCATCGTAGGCCATGCGCACTTCCGAGGGCGAGGCGAAAATCTTGTTTTCGCCGGTGGCGAAAGCACGCTCGCGCGTCATCCAGTACAGGCCGAGAACCATGTCCTGGGAGGGGACGATGATCGGCTTGCCATGGGCCGGCGAGAGGATGTTGTTGGTCGACATCATCAGCACGCGCGCTTCGATCTGGCTCTCCACCGAAAGCGGCAGGTGCACGGCCATCTGGTCACCGTCGAAGTCGGCGTTGAAGGCGGTACAGACGAGAGGATGCAGCTGGATCGCCTTCCCCTCGATGAGCACCGGCTCGAAGGCCTGAATGCCGAGGCGGTGCAGGGTCGGAGCGCGGTTGAGCATGACCGGGTGTTCCTTGATCACCTCCTCCAGAACGTCCCAGACCTCGGGGCGCTCACGCTCGACCAGTTTCTTGGCGCTCTTGATGGTGGTGCAGTAGCCGCGCTCCTCAAGCTTGTTGTAGATAAACGGCTTGAACAGCTCAAGGGCCATCTTCTTCGGCAAACCGCACTGATGCAGCTTGAGTTCCGGCCCGACGACGATGACCGAGCGGCCGGAATAGTCGACGCGCTTGCCGAGCAGGTTCTGGCGGAAACGGCCGCCCTTCCCTTTCAGCATGTCGGAGAGCGACTTGAGCGGACGCTTGTTGGGACCGGTGATGGCCCGGCCGCGCCGGCCGTTGTCGAACAGGGCATCGACCGCTTCCTGCAGCATGCGCTTCTCGTTGCGAATGATGACCTCGGGCGCCCGCAACTCCATGAGCCGCTTGAGACGGTTGTTGCGGTTGATCACCCGGCGATAGAGATCGTTGAGGTCCGAGGTGGCGAAGCGACCGCCATCAAGCGGCACCAGCGGGCGCAACTCCGGGGGGAGGACCGGGATCGTCTCGAGAATCATCCACTCGGGACGGTTGCCGCTCTGCAGGAAGGCCTCGACCACCTTGAGGCGCTTGGCGACTTTCTTGCGTTTGGCTTCGCTGGCGGCATCGACCATCTCGACCCGCAGCTTGGCAGCCTCCTCGTCGAGGTTGATGCCGGCGAGCATCTCGCGAATCGCCTCGGCGCCCATTCCGGCGCTGAACTGTCCGGCATGCGCATCCATCAACTCGCGATATTTGTCCTCGGAAAGCGTCTGGCCACGCACCAGATCGGTCTCACCGGCATCCAGAACGATGAACGCCTCGAAGTACAGAACCCGCTCGAGTTCCTTGAGGGTCAGATCGAGAAGGGTCCCGATCCGGCTCGGCAGCGACTTGAGGAACCAGATGTGCGCCACCGGGCAGGCCAGATCGATGTGCCCGAGACGCTCACGACGGACCTTGCTGGGGATGACTTCGACGCCGCACTTTTCGCAGACGATGCCACGATGCTTCATGCGCTTGTATTTGCCGCAGTTGCACTCGTAGTCCTTGGTCGGGCCGAAGATCTTGGCACAGAACAGACCATCGCGTTCCGGCTTGAAGGTCCGGTAGTTGATGGTTTCCGGTTTCTTGACTTCACCGAAGGAACGCTCGCGGATCTTTTCCGGCGAGGCCACCGACAGACGGATGGCATTGAAACTCAGCGGATCCTTGGGACGCTCGAACAGGCTGTAGATATCTTCCAAGACACCCTCCTTGCGGGATGGTCGGTTGGTTTCCAAAAAGTCTTATCAGTCTTGCGAGACGAATAGGACCTGAGAACTAATCTTCTTCCTCTTCCAGCAGCTCGACGTCGAGGCAGAGCGCCTGCAGCTCCTTGATCAGAACGTTGAACGACTCGGGCAGGCCGGCTTCCAGGGTGTGCTTGCCCTTGACGATCGCCTCGTAAATCCTGGTACGACCGGCGACATCGTCGGACTTGACGGTGAGGAACTCCTGCAGCGCATGGGCGGCGCCGTAGGCTTCCATGGCCCAGACCTCCATCTCGCCGAGACGCTGGCCGCCGAACTGGGCCTTGCCGCCGAGAGGCTGCTGGGTGACCAGGCTGTAGGGACCGATCGAGCGGGCATGGATCTTGTCGTCAACTAGGTGGTGAAGCTTGAGCATGTACATGATGCCGACCGTGACCTGCTCCTTGAAGGCTTCGCCGGTGCGGCCATCGTACAGGGTCATCTGACCGTCGAGCGGCATGGCGGCACGCCCCAGCTCCGTCTTGATCTGGCTCTCATGGACCCCTTCGAAGACCGGGGAAGCCATCGGCACACCTTTGCTCAAGGTGCGGGCCAGTTCCTGGACAGTGTCGTCGTCGAGACCGTCAATGAAACGGTCCAGCTCTTTGTCGCCATAGATCTTTTTGATCTGGGCGCGCAGCTTTTTCGGTTCGGTCTGTCTGTCGATCTCGGCCTGAATCTGCTGGCCGAGACCGCGCGCGGCAAGACCCAGGTGGGTTTCCAGAATCTGGCCGACGTTCATACGCGACGGAACGCCCAAGGGGTTAAGGACGATCTCGACGGGGGTGCCATCGGCCATGTACGGCATATCCTCTTCGGGAAGGATGCGCGAAAGAACACCCTTGTTGCCGTGACGGCCGGCCATTTTGTCGCCCACCGAGAGCTTGCGCTTGATGGCCACATAGACCTTGACCATCTTGATCACGCCCGGCGGCAGGTCGTCGCCACGCTTGAGCTTTTCGATCTTGTCGGAGAAAACGTGCTTGATCAGATCCTCGCGCTCGCTGAGGCGGCGGTGGATCTCGGCAATGCGATCCTCAACCTCCTCATCGGCCAGCGAGAGCTCCTTCCACTGGCTGAACGGGATCGTTTCCAGAGCCTTGGTCGTGATCGTCCGGCCCTTGGGCAGCAGGGTCTTCCCTTCGAGATCCTTGACCGGCATGGTCACGGTCTGACCGTCAAGCAGCGCGGCCAGCTTGGCCCGGGCCGAATCGCGGATGATACGGATCTCGTCGTGCTGATCCTTGAGCAGCTTGTCGATCTCGGCCTTCTCGATCGCTTCGGTGCGGGTGTCCTTGTCCGCGCCCTTGCGGGAGAAGATGCGGGCACCGATGACAACACCCTCGACCCCGGGCGGGACCTTGAGGGAGGTGTCGCGCACATCGCCGGCCTTCTCGCCGAAGATGGCGCGCAGCAGCTTCTCCTCGGGGGAAAGCTGGGTCTCGCCTTTCGGGGTAATCTTGCCGACCAGGATGTCGCCGGGCTTGACTTCGGCACCGATACGGATGATCCCCGACTCGTCGAGATCGGCCAGGGCGTCCTCACCGAGGTTGGGAATGTCGTCGGTGATCTCTTCCTTGCCAAGCTTGGTATCACGGGCGACGCACTCGAACTCCTCGATGTGAATCGAGGTGTAACGGTCCTCGCGCACCAGCTTCTCGGAGATGAGGATCGAGTCTTCGAAGTTATAGCCACCCCAGGGCATGAAGGCGACCAGGACGTTCTGTCCGAGGGCCAGTTCGCCGAGCTGCGTCGACGGGCCGTCGGCGATGATCTCGCCACGTTTGACCCGGTCCCCAACCTTGACGATCGGCTTCTGATTCAGGCAGGTATTCTGGTTGGAGCGGATGAACTTGACCAGATTGTAAATGTCGACACCGGTACCGGTCTCGTCAACCTCGTGCTCGTCGATGCGCACCACGATACGGCCGGCATCGACACTCTCGACCACCCCGTCGTGACGGGCGACCACGGCCACACCTGAATCGTGGGCGACGATGCGCTCCATACCGGTGCCGACCAGCGGCGCATCGGCGCGCAAGAGCGGTACCGCCTGGCGCTGCATGTTCGAGCCCATAAGAGCGCGGTTGGCGTCGTCATTCTCAAGGAACGGAATCAGCGAGGCGGCCACCGACACCAGCTGCTTCGGAGAAACGTCCATGAGCTCGATCTCGCTCGGCGTCACCAGCATGAACTCGCCGTTCTTGCGGGCATTGACCAGGTCGTTGATGAAGAAGCCCTTGGCGTCGAGCGGCGCATTGGCCTGGGCGATGGCGTGACCTTCCTCGTCGAGCGCCGAGAAGTAGCGGATCTCGTTGGTCGCCTGGCCGTTCTTGACGATCCGGTACGGTGTTTCGACAAAACCGTGAATATTGATCCGGGCATACGTCGAGAGCGAGGCGATCAGGCCGATGTTCGGCCCTTCCGGAGTTTCGATCGGGCAGACGCGGCCGTAGTGGGTCGGGTGGACGTCGCGCACCTCGAAACCGGCGCGCTCGCGGGTCAGACCACCGGGACCGAGAGCCGACAGGCGGCGCTTGTGGGTGATCTCGGAGAGCGGGTTGGTCTGGTCCATGAACTGCGACAGCTGGCTGGAACCGAAGAACTCCTTGACCACCGCCGAGACCGGCTTGGAGTTGATCAGGTCATGCGGCATCAGACTGTCGACTTCCTGCAGACTCATGCGCTCCTTGATGGCGCGCTCCATCCGCACCAGACCGACGCGGTACTGATTTTCAAGCAGTTCGCCGACCGCACGCACACGGCGGTTGCCGAGATGGTCGATGTCGTCGATCTTGACCGACAGCTTGCGGATCTGCCCCTTGTCGTTGACCACGTCGCGCTCGCTGACGCCGTTGCGCAGATCGATCAGGTAGCGCACCACTTCCAGGATGTCTTCCTTGGTCAGAGTGGTCACTTCCAGAGGGGTGCTCAGCCCCAGCTTGTGGTTGAGCTTGAGACGACCGACCGTGGACAGGTCATAACGCTCGGCGTTGAAGAACAGGCCGCCGAAGAGCGCGTTGGCGCTCTTGAGGGTGGGCGGGTCGCCGGGGCGCAGCCGCCGGTAGATCTCGATGATCGCCTCGTCCGTACCGCCGACCCGGTCTTGCAACAGGGTATCGCGCAGGTAGGGCCCGACATAGAGGTTGTCGATAAACAGGACCGTGATCTGAGCGATGCCGCGCTTTTTCAATTCTTCGAGGCGGGTCGCATTGATCTCCTGATTGCACTCGACAATGATTTCACCGGTGGCAGGGTCGAACACATCGCAGGAAGCAATCTTGCCGATCACTTCCTCCTGCGGAATCTGGATGAATTCGATGCGCTTTTCCTCGATCTTGCGGATCGATGCCTTGGTGAACTTGCGGTTGGCCTTGACGATGACCTCGCCATCGGCAGCCACGACGTCGCCCGAGGCCCGCTGGCCAAGCAGCAGTTTGAGGTTGACCTTCTTGCGGAAGCCGTCGGCGCCGAGGGTAATCTCCTCGGTGTCGTAGTAGATGTTCAGCAGTTCTTCGGCCGTATAACCGAGCGCCTTGAGGAGAACAGTGGCCGGCAGCTTGCGGCGCCGGTCGATGCGCACGTAAAGAATGTCCTTGTGGTCGAAGTCGAAGTCGAGCCACGAACCGCGATAAGGGATGACCCGGGCATTGTAGAGCAGTTTGCCGCTGGCATGGGTCTTCCCTTTGTCGTGGTCGAAGAACACCCCCGGCGAGCGATGCAACTGGCTGACGATAACGCGCTCGGTGCCGTTGATGATAAAGGTGCCGTTGGCCGTCATCAGCGGGATTTCGCCGAAATAGACCTCCTGCTCCTTGATGTCGCGAATCGACTGCACTCCCGATTCCTTGTCGATGTCCCAGGAGACCAGACGCACCTTGACTTTCATCGGGGCGGCAAAGGTCATCCCGCGCTGATGGCACTCCTCAACGTCATACTTGGGGGTACCCAGCATGTATTCGACATATTCCAGCGAGCAGGTCTCGCTGAAATCCTTGATCGGGAACACCGAACGGAACACGGCTTCCAACCCGATGTTCTGGCGGGCCGAAGGGGGGAGTTCCGCCTGAAGAAAACGCTGGTAGGAATTCTTCTGGATATCGATCAGGTTTGGGATGTCGATGATCCGCTTGACTTCCTGGAAGTGCTTCCTCAGCAGGTGGTTATTCGCAATCGAATAAGCCATGATCTCTCCTCATTGATAGGCGAAAGCATGAATAGCCAAGGTCGCACCAGGCGACCTTGGCTAGCAATGGGCCGCAACTTTCAGGCGACTATTTCAGCTCCACTTTGGCGCCGGCTTCCTCCAACTGCTTCTTGAGGTCTTCGGCTTCGGCCTTGGAGACGCCTTCCTTGACATTCTGCGGAGCGCCGTCGACCAGGTCCTTGGCTTCCTTGAGGCCAAGACCGGTCACCGCACGCACGACCTTGATGACGTTGATCTTCTTGTCGCCCGAGTCCTTGAGGACCACGGTGAATTCGTCCTTTTCCTCGACCGGGGCGGCCTCGGCGCCACCGGCAACCGGAGCGGCCGCGAAAGCCACCGGAGCGGCAGCCGAAACGCCGAATTTCTCTTCCAGTTCCTTGACCAGTTCCGACAGCTCCAGAACCGACATCTTCTCGATGAACTCAATAACCTGCGCCTTGGTAATCTCAGCCATGATCTTTATTCCTCCGTGTCAATATTTTGTGTTGGTTGTTAGGGGGTAAAGCGACCTCAGGCCGCCTTCTGATCCTTGATGGCGCTCAGCACCTGGACCAGCGAACGCGGCACGGCCGCCAGCACACCGACGAAGTTGCTGGTCGGCGCGTTGAGGGTACCGAGCAGACGGCCGAGCAGGACTTCGCGGCTCGGCAGTTCAGCCAGCGCCTTGATGTCTGCGGCCTGCAGCAGTTTGCCGTCGAGCATGCCGGCTTTCAGTTCGAAAGCCTGATTAGCCTTGGCGAATTCAATCAACGCCTTGGCCGGTGCGACCGGATCGCTGGTGACCAACGTGACGGACGTCGGTCCCTTCAATTCCGGGTCGAGGCAAGCTGCCGGCGTCCCCTCGGCTGCCAGACGCAGCAGGGTGTTCTTGATGACGCGATACTCGGCCCCTGCCGCCCGCAGTTTGCGCCGCAGTTCGGTGGACTTTTCGACGTTCAGGCCGCGGTAATCGGCCAGGAACGCTGCCTTGGTCCCCTTGAGCTGTTCAGCAAGCTCGGCAACCAGATCGTGCTTGGACTGTTTATTCAACGCCTCTCCTCCTTTCCTTGTAGATTTACGGGTCGTATCGACCCTCCATCCCAGCCGAACCGGAGGTCAGAAGCGGAAAGCTCCACAACTTCGTCCATTCGCCTCGGCAGGCGGCACTGCTGCCATTAAACCGTCAGAAACAACGGTGCCTGCTGTCTGTGGCCAGGAATTTTTGGTGTAATTTACTTGACCTGCGCCTGCAGGGCGGGCACATCGACATTGACGCCGGGGCCCATGGTGCTCGAGATGCTGACCTTCTTCAGGTAAGTCCCCTTGGAGGTCGCCGGCTTGGCCTTGACCAGGGCGTCCATCAGGGCGACGATATTCCCCTTGAGCTTGTCGGCATCGAAGGACACCTTGCCGACCGGGGCGTGGATGATCCCCGCCTTTTCGACACGGTATTCAATCTTTCCCGACTTTGCCTCCTGCACGGCGCGACCGACCTCAAAGGTCACAGTGCCGACCTTGGGGTTCGGCATGAGGCCACGCGGGCCGAGCAGTTTACCGATCTTGCCGACGGTCCCCATCATGTCCGGAGTCGCAATGGCGGTATCGAAGTCGAACCACCCTTCCTGGATCTTGGCCACCAGGTCATCGGCTCCGACGTAGTCGGCCCCCGCCGCCTGGGCTTCCTGGGCCTTTTCACCCTTGGCGAAGACCAGGACTCGCACGGTCTTGCCGAGCCCGTTGGGGAGGACCACGGCGCCACGCACCATCTGGTCCGCCTTGCGCGGGTCAACTCCGAGCCGCACGCACAGATCGACGGTTTCGTCGAATTTGGCGTGAGCCGTTTCCTTGACCAGGGAGAGGGCTTCTTCAATCGGGTAGGCCTTGGTGCGATCGATCTTCGCCTTGGCCGCTTTGTGCTGTTTTCCGGTAGCCATCGCTTATCTACTCCGCTGCCTGCAATATTTTTTGGTTAACCCTTGACTTCGATCCCCATGCTGCGGGCGGTGCCTTCAATCGTCTTGACTGCGGCGGCCAGATCATTGGCATTGAGGTCGGGCATCTTCAATTTGGCAATTTCCTCAACCTGGGCCTTGGTCACACTGCCAACCTTGTCCTTGTTGGGGACCCCCGATCCCTTGGGCACCTTGGCCGCCTTGACCAGCAAGACCGAGGCTGGGGGGGTCTTGGTGATGAACGTGAAGGAGCGGTCGGCATACACGGTGATGATCACCGGGATGATGAGCCCTTCCTGATCGGCGGTTTTGGCGTTATACGCCTTGCAGAATTCCATGATATTGACGCCGTGCTGACCCAGCGCCGGCCCGATGGGCGGCGAGGGGTTGGCTTTGCCGGCCGGGATCTGCAGTTTGATTTGTCCGGTAATCTTCTTGGCCATGAGAGGGCTCCTTGCTAACTAATGCTCCGCCAGCTGGCGTCAGCTGGTTTTTTCCACTTGAATGAACTCGAGCTCCACCGGGGTCACGCGCCCGAAGATACTGACCATGACCTTGAGCTTGGCCCGGTCGGGCTTAACATCTTCGACCACACCGGTGAAGTTGAGGAACGGACCGTCGATGACTCGCACGGTTTCGCCGACATCGAACTCGACCTTCGGCTTCGGGCGCTCAACCCCCTCTTCCATGCGCGTCGTGATCTTGGCCACGTCCTCGTCAGGAATCGCCGGGGGATTGGTCCCCCCACCGACAAAACCGGTCACCTTGGGCGTATCCTTGACGACGTGCCAGGTCTCGTCATTCAGCTCCATCCGGACGAGGATGTAGCCGGGGAAGAACTTGCGCGACGACGTTTTGCGCTCGCCGTGCTTGAGCTCGACCACCGTTTCCGACGGGATCAGAACCTCATCAAAATATTCCTGGAAGCCCAGCGACCGGATCCGCTCCTCAAGGCTCAACTTGACCTTGTTCTCGTAGCCGGAATAGGTGTGGACCCCATACCACTTTTTGTCGCCCATGAGCTTTCCCAACCCTTTTACTTGATGAGGAGACGGATCAGCGTCGACAGGGCGGTATCAACCCCCCAGAGGAAAACGGCGACCAACAGGACCAGCACGATGACCACCACGGTGGTCCCGTAGGTCTCCTTGCGGGTCGGCCAGGTGACCTTCTGCAGTTCGGCCTTTACCTGGCCGAGGAACTCGCCAGCCTTGTTCATCTCGATCGCTACCTTACCCTCTTCGGGTCGTTGTTAAAGTGGCAGGCCAGGAGGGATTCGAACCCCCAACACCCGGTTTTGGAGACCGGTGCTCTAGCCGTTAGAGCTACTGGCCTGCAAACTGTTTTGAACCGTCCGTCCGGCAGCCGGCGCCGCGTTACTTGGTCTCGCGGTGCGACGTGTGCTTCTTGCAGAAGCGACAGTACTTGCTGAAGTTCAGCTTGTCCGGAGTGTTCTTCTTGTTCTTGGTCGTCGTGTAATTGCGCTGCTTGCACTCGGTGCAGGCAAGGGTCACGATATCGCGCATCGTTTATCTCTCCACCCCCTTCCCGCAGGAAGGGGGCTGTTCGTCGTTGGTAATTACTGGATGATGTCGGTGACAGCGCCGGCGCCAACGGTGCGCCCGCCTTCACGGATCGCGAAGCGCAGCCCCTTGTCCATCGCGATCGGCGTAATCAGGTCGATCGTCATCGCGATGTTGTCCCCA
>Ga0209725_1000018_pt1 | contig 97933 bp, 116 predicted proteins | sample I18A1metaG_FD_184145 | JGI IMG/M metagenome (GOLD analysis project Ga0209725, IMG submission 184145) | Lake sediment bacterial and archeal communities from Gulf of Boni, Indonesia to study Microbial Dark Matter (Phase II) - ​I18A1 metaG... | ecosystem: Environmental > Aquatic > Freshwater >...
TTTCTTTTTTGCTATTATTTTTTCTATTTTCTTTTTGGCGTCGATTTTTTGGTATATTTCCAGTGCTTGGTTTAGTAGTGAGTAGGCTTTTTCTTTGTCGCCTTCTTCGTTTCGGTTCAGATACATTGAGCCGTATTCGTATAGGAGTTCAGCGAATTTTAGAACGTTCCATCTTTGTAAGTTTAGGGATTTGTATCCTTGAAGACTTTTTTCGAAGTGCTGTGTGGATTGGTTCCAGTTTTTCTGTTCCCTGAAAAGCATCGCCTTCAACATCTCAGCGTAAGGAATAACTAATCTATTTTTTGTTCTTGTTGCGTGTTCGTAGGTTTTCTCAATCAGTTCTTTGGCTTTTACAATTTCTCCCTCTTTCAGATATAATTTTGAAAAGGCTGGAAAGACATCGGTAAGTAGGGTGTCTGTTTCTCCTGCGGTTTCATAGAGTCTTTTGCTTTCTTTTAGGTATTTCTCAGCCTCCACGTAGTCTTCCATTTCCAAAAACAATTCTCCTAGAAGTGAAGTAGCACTTACAGTAAATTGGTATTCTCCAATCTTTTCCGCAATGTCACGGGATTCCATCAAATATTGAAGACTTTTGTCCCATTCTCCCAAAATCTGATAACACTGTCCGAGACCACTAATTGCTCCTGAGACCTGAACCGTATGTTTGATTCTCTTGGCTAATGCCAAAATTTCTTCGTAGATGGAAACGGCTTTCTGCGTCTCTCCCATAAACATATAGGATGTCGCTAGCACGGAATTCAGCCAAGTTAGGCCATACAAGGAACCGATTTTTTTTGTGAATTCTGACCCTTTCTGGGCGGTTTCAAACATCTTTTGAAATTCTCCTGTAGCCCAGTAGAGCTGGGAAAGGTTGTTGTAGAAGGTGATAGCCCACAATGCATTCTGATTTTCGAGACATATTTTCAGTCCTTGCTCGTAGTATTTTGATGCCTTTTCGTATTCTCCTAACTTCGAACTCAACACTCCCAGATCGTTGTAGCATGGTGCAAGAACCTCAGTAGCGCCTAATCTCTCTGCCATTTCAAAAGCTTTCTTTATCCAAGACAAGGCTTCAGCAGCGGACTTGCCAGTTCGCCAGAGCATGTGCCCAATATCCTCATACAAACTGGCTAATTCAACGCTTTCAGGTTCCTTCTCAAGTATCTCTAAAGCCACACGATGGTGTTCAGAAGCCTTCTCTTGGTCACCACCGGCTATCCACAACCATAATGCCATTTGGGCATGAAGACTTGCGATGTTTTTCTTGTCTCCTATCTGATTCCACAGAGTTAACGATTTGTTCAAGTATTCCATGCAGGCGTCAAATTGCCCAATCCACAGTTTGAGTTCGCCAAGCCGTCGGGTTATGCGAGCCTTCTCTTCTAGATTATCTTCCTTCTCTTCGAGAAGTTCAAGAGCGTGGTGAAGATAGGAAAAAGCCTCGTCATGAGCATACACCTTCTGCGCTCTTTCCCCAGCCTTCAAAAAGTAGTCAAGTGCCTTTTCTTTGTTTCCGCCTTCAAGAAAATGGTAGGCAAGTTCTCCAAAATGTTCATCGATTTTCTTAGCGTACGCCTTCTCTAAGGCGCATCCCACAACATCATGAAGCTTCATATGTCTCAAAAGGCTAACTTCCTCATGCACAACATCTCTAACTATGATATCGGCAAAGGAATACACACCTTCTCCACGAATCACCCTCTCATCAACCAGGCCAGTTTTGAGCATTCTCTCCATCAACCCAAGCAACTTGTCCTCCTCAATGCCAGTAACTCCACGTAAAGCCTCAAAAGTGAAATCTTTTCCAACAAAAGAAGCCAAAGTTAACACATTTTGGCAGTCATCGTCTAACCGACTTATTCTATTCTTTATGACGCCCTTAACGGTTTTCGGAAACTTGAGCCTCGAAACTTCCTTAATCTTCCATTTATTCTCCTCACGGTAGATGACTTCCTCTTCCTTTAGGGACTTCATCACTTCTTCAACAAAGAATGGGTTGCCTCTCGTCTTTTCATAGACTAGTTCACAGAATTCTTTTGGAACATCGTCTTGCTCCAAAATCAGCTTAATCATCTCTGAAACATCATCAAGCGACATGCGTTTTAATTGGACCGACTGAAGCAAACGCTCCCTGTTCAATTCTGTCAAGACAGGAGACAAGGGATGCCGCTCGTCAATGTCAGTATCCCGATAAGCACCCAAAAGAAGCAGAGACTCCCTGTAGACGCCACGAGCCAAATAATGCAGCAACAAAAGCGAAGACTGATCCGTCCACTGCAAATCATCAAGAACAACCAGCAACGGAGCTTCCTTAGAAACGTTCGTGATAAACTGCGAAACCGCCTCAAAAAGACGGTTACGCTCATTTTCAGGACCTATCGGTATTGATGGTACAATCGTGCCAAGCTTCTGCTTAACTTCGGGAACTAGCTTACAAACTTCACTCGGATAATAGCCAATCACCTTGTACAATTGCTCAGGAGAGCAGACTTCCAAATAATCTTTAATCACCTCACTCCAGAGGACATAAGGAGGCACACCGTCCATCCTGAACAAAGCTGGGCATCTACCATACAAAACCTGCATCCCACGCAAACGCGCATAAGCCCCCAGTTCCCTAGCCAATCTCGTCTTGCCGATTCCAGCCTCTCCATACGTAAATACAAGACCGCCCTCGCCACGAACTGCCCTATCAATAGCCTCTCTAAGAAGACCCATCTCTTCAACTCTATCGATGAGTTGAATCTCCTTTACAGCAGAGGGACGGGGACTCGGAACAACAACGACTGGTTTACGAGAAGGCAAGAGAACCTCTTTTAAGAACCCCTCAGCAACATCCCTCAACACTCCAAGCAAATCTGTCGCAGTTTGATACCTCTTCCCAGGCTCCTTTTCCAAAAGCTTCATAACACAGTCAGCCAAAGCCTGAGGGACCTTCGGATTCAGCCTACTCGGCGAAACCGGGTAATCATGTATATGACTGAAAATAATTTTTACAGGGTCTTCTCCTGGGAAAGGCGGTTTCCCAGCCACCATCTCATAAAGTACTGCACCAAAGGAATACAAGTCGGACCTAGCATCGGCACCTTTCCCCAACGCTATTTCCGGAGCCACATAGGCAACCGTGCCAACTATAATTCCTTCCTGCGTAATGCTAGGTTGACCAAGCATCCTAGCCAGACCAAAATCCATCAGTTTCGCGGTGCCCTCTTCAGAAATCAAAATATTCTCAGGCTTAACGTCTCGATGCAGAACATTTTGAGAGTGCGCGTACTGAAGAGCACTGCAAACATCTATGCCTGCTCTTAAAACTGTCTGTATATCACATTTGCCTTCAGGGTACGTTCCCATAAGCTCGCGTACACTCATCCCATCAACAAATTCAAGAACAAAGAACTGATTTTCGTCTTCTTTGCCAATGTCGTAGATGGAAACAATGTTCGGATGGTTAAGTTTCGCCACTACTTGGGCTTCCCGCATAAAACGTGAATATGCCTCTTCACTTAAAACTGCACCCTTAAGCATTTTAATTGCAACGACACGGTTCAAAACGGTGTCTCTAGCCTTGAATACGACGCCCTTTCCACCCTCGCCCAACTTCTTTAAAATAGCATATCTACCATTCTGCAAATGTTTAAGAGACGACAAGAAACCTTCTCCATTGCCTTTTAGTCTCATTTCCTAATTTACCCTACAATCTTAAAAGTATATCTCAATCAGATTCATTTATTTAACAACATCACTTGCAACCAAACCATCAAGAAAATACCTAACCAAACCGTAAAAATTCAACCAACTTTTCCTTTCTTTTTAGAAGCCGTATAAAAATAGATTACACGCTGGAGCACGGTCAGATTAGTAAGGACCGCCAGAACAATAACGCCCCAATTTAACGCCTCCAGCCAAACCACACTCAAAAAGCTGGCTATGACTAATATGATAAGGCGTTCTGCACGCTCAGCCAAGCCTACCGTCTCCATCTTCACTCCAGCCGCCTCAGCCCTCGCCCGTGCATAACTCACGAGCAACGAGCCCATCAAAGCGACTAGCCCCCAGAAGGGATGACACAGACCGCCAAGAATAATGCCACTAAAAACTATGGCATCCGCGTAACGGTCCAACAAAGAGTCGAGGAAGCCGCCGAAAATGGTTGTTTCTTCATAGGTTCTTGCGAGGGCGCCGTCTAGCACATCACAGAAACCCGATATCAGCAAGAAAATAGGCGCCAGTACTAAGAAGATTTGATGATAGCCCCATTTCCAATATTGGAGTGCGTATGTGACTGCGGAAACTATGGCAAAAATTATTCCAATGGCGCTCACAATGTTTGGCGTCAAGCCAGCGTTGTGGGCAACTCTTGCCTCTGCAATCATTAGGGACTGAATTTTTTCCTTAAGTTTTGTTAGCAACCCTTTCTACCTTAGTCTAGTATGCTAACGCAATCCTCAAGGTGGATGCTGCTTTTCGTCCACAAACAATGCATTTCCCAGTAATTTTTTCCTTCACGTCTTCTGGGGTTCCTAAAACGCGTTCGTTTGCTTCTTCCTCTAACTTATGACCACACTCGGCGTTGCCGCACCACAAGACCTCGATGATGCCGACTCTTTTTTTCACTAATTGCTTCAGCTCTTCTAAATCGCCAGCCTTACGGACACGTCCGTTCATCCATTGCCAAGCCCTCTGACGCATTTCTTCCATCATTTTCGCCATAAGCCCTTGAACAACCTTTACGAGTTCGTCTATTCTGCACGTTTGCTCCTCTAAAGTGTCTCGTCGAACGATGGTGGCTTCGCTCTGTTTGACGTCTCGTGGTCCAATTTCAATGCGGACTGGAACGCCACGCAGTTCCCAATAATAATATTTGGCGCCAGGCGTCAAATCGTTTCGAGTATCAAACTCCACTCTGAAACTTGCCTCTTTAAGCCTTGTAGCGATTTCTTCGCATGTTTTCTTAATTTGTACATCCTTTTCCTTAGATGGGATGGGAATAATTACCACTTGTACGGGCGCAACTTTCGGTGGCAAAACAACCCCATGGTCGTCGCCATGCGCCATCAGCATGGCTGCGATACCTCTCCCAGAAATTCCGTAGCAAGTCTGCCAAACATGCTCTTGTTTTCCATCTTCAGTCTCATATGCGATGTCAAACGCCTTCGAAAAGTTCTGACCCAAGTTGTGCACAGTCCCAATCTGGAGAGTCCTACCGTCTGGGCAAATCATGTCGAAGGCTATAGAGTATAGTGCTCCTGGAAACTTGTCCCAGTCGGGTCGCCTTGATATGCGATAAGGCACGCCAATCTCATCAAAGATCCTCTTGTAAATCTCCACACCCTCTTTCACTTGCGCTTCAGCTTCCTCCAACGTGGCATGAGCAGTATGGGCCTCCTTAAAACTTGAAACCTCCCGCATCCGCAAGATGGGCCTAGTAGCCTTAGTCTCACATCTGAAAACGCTCCCAACCTGATACAATTTTATCGGCAAATCCGCATGAGACCGTATCCACAACTTCAGCATAGGCGCGATTGCAGTTTCACTTGTCGGCCGTAAGGCGTAACGAATTTTTAAGGGCTCAAAACCGCCGTGAGTAATCCAGAAAAGCTCTCCTTCAAAGCTTTTCACGTGAGTGGATTCTTTTGCCAGCGATGTTTCTGGGACCATGAGGGGAAACAATGTCTCCTCATGACCAGTTGAGTCTAGTTGATCACGAATGATTTGAAGGACATTCCTCCTTATTTTGAACCCGTATGGCAGCCAGACTCCACAACCCTTAATCGGATACCGATAGTCCAGAATCTTCGCGTTCATCAATACATGACGAAACCACTCGCCAAACCTGCGACTCCACTTTTCCCTCTTTGCTTCTGGCATCGCCCATCCCAAGCTTTATACTACTAATTCAACGCACACATATTAATCAAACAGATAAAAGTAACTTTTCAATCAGAGAAACACTGAGGCTGAATACATGAAAGCCATCGTAGTTGTCGGAGACGGCATGGCCGACAGACCAATAAATGAATTAGAGGAAAAAACTCCGTTAGAAGCGGCGAAGAAGCCCACGCTTAACTGGATCGCGGAGAATGGCATCTGCGGCATTATGGACCCAATCGCCCCTGGGATTCCTCCAGGAAGCGACGCCGCCACTCTCGCTTTATTGGGCTATGACCCGTTGAAAGTGTATCGTGGGCGTGGGGCACTCGAAGCTATAGGGTCGGGAATAGATATCATGCCTGACGATGTGGCTTTTCGATGCAATTTCGCAACCGTCGACAAAAACCTCACAGTGGTGGATAGACGAGCAGGCAGAATCGAAGCTGAAGACGCTTCTCGGCTTGCGGAAAGGTTCAAGAAGATAAATCTTGAAGAAGATTTGGGCGTTGAGATAACGTTCGCGAACACTGTTCAGCATCGGGCTATACTTAGGCTTAGGGGACCACGACTATCAATGATGGTGACAGACTCAGACCCCCAAAAAGCTGGGAAACCTGTCTTGAGAGTTTCTCCAATCGATGGCACTCCAGAGGCTGAAAGAACCGCAGACATTGTGAATAAACTTATGCGATACTTCCACGAGGTCTTGGAGAAAGATCCTATTAACGCAGAGCGGGTCAGAAGAGGCTTGCCTCCAGCAAATGCTGTTTTATGCAGGGGGGCGGGAAAACTGCCTGAGATAATACCTCTCCCGCTTCAGTATGGGATTCGCGCAGCGGTGGTAGCCGCCATGCCCCTTGTTAAGGGAGTTTGTAAGGTGGCTGGAATGAAACTTCTCGATGTTCCGGGCGCAACTGGCACCTACGACACCGATGTTGTGGCAAAGGCGAGGGCGGTGGTTGAAGCGATTAAGTCCTACGATTTTGTGTTTGCGCATGTAAAAGCAACTGATGTTGCGAGCCATGATGGGAATGCTGAAAAGAAGGTTATGATGATTGAGAAGATTGACAAGATGGTTAGTAGTATCGTTAAGAGCGTAGACTTGGATGAGACTCTTATTGCAGTTACTGCCGACCACACGACTTCAGTCTTAACCAAGGATCATGAAGGTGACCCAGTTCCAGTTGCCATACGCGGACATGGCATACGTGTAGACGACGTTAAAGAGTTTGGGGAAAGAACTTGTGCCAAAGGCGGACTTGGAAGAATACGAAGCGTAGACCTCATGCCCATAATCATGAATTTGTTGGGGAAAACGAGAAAGTTTGGAGCATAACGTAAAAGAGGAGAAGAGAAAACTAAGAGAACTTATTTGGAAGGAAATAGAAACTAAAGGAATCGCTAGATTTCCGCTTCCATGCGCTGGTAGGATACCAAATTTTGAGGGTTCTGAAAAGGCAGCGGAGAGGGTTAGACTTTTAGAAGAGTGGAAAAACGCCAGAGTGATTGTTGCTAACCCAGATTTTGCGCAACAGAGTGTTAGGGAAAATGCTTTGAAAGATGGCAAACTGCTGATTATGGCTTCGCCTAGACTGAAGCGTGGCTACATTTTGGTTGACCCGAAGAAAGTGAGAGGTCGAGAAGAGTTTGCCTCCACCATACGAGGGGCGTTCAAGCTTGGAATCAAGGTCAAAGATTTTCCTAAGCCAGACCTCATTGTTACGGGGTGTGTGGCAGTAGATAGGGCTGGGCGCAGACTTGGAAAAGGACACGCCTACGGAGACCAAGAAATAAGAATGATGAAACAGAGGTTTGGGCAAATGCCAGTAATCACGACGATTCACGATGTTCAAATCGTGGATTCGGTACCATTCGAAGAACATGACGAAAGAGTCACGGTGATAGTTACGCCCACTAAGACGATTAATGTAAAATCATAGGTTAGGTGAGAGAATCTTTCTTAGACACGTGCACACGCCCCTAGACCATCCCATACATGATCCAAATAGGATCCAAATAGAAAAGAAAAGCACGAGGATGAAATCCTTTTTTTAATGCTTTGCCTCAAGATTTTCTTAATATTATCTCGCAGACTTTGTCGCCTTTGCTTCTCCTTTTTGTGCAGAAATATTTGATGTTCTTGTTTATCCCTTTCACCAATCCTATGTCGTAGTTTTCGATTGAAGCACACACGTTTGGTGTCCAGTTCTTCTTCTCTTTCCACAAACATTTTGTCGCATGAATTACTATTTCATCGCTGTTTTCTCTTGCCATATGGCTTTTTATTCCGAAAATGGAATTCGTAGCTATTAGTGCAACTGCGCATCCATGCAAGTTTCTCTCTATCTTTAACATTTTGACAACTTCATCCGCGTCGCTCACACCCCAATCGTATAGTAGCTTCGCCAGATTTCTTCTGTCGTCTTCTTCAAGCATGTGAAAAACGTCATTGAAGAGCCTGCCTACCCCGCTTGCGCTTTTCCTCCATCTGATTCTCGCGGGTATTAGGTCATGCTTTACCACAAGTTCGATCAGTTTGCTTCTGAATCCCATTTCTTCACCCATCTATAATTTAACAGATCCAATGGTAATCCTCCTATCAGTCGCACGCTCTAAAAGCTCTTATGTAGGCGGGGTGGGATTTGAACCCTACCCTAATCCAGACATCCGAGAAGGCTTCAAAAAATCGTCATAGGGTTGGCTTTATGCTGAAGTAATCGCGCCCACTCGCTTCTTGGGTTCATGTACGAGAAACATAACTGTGACTAGCGTTGGAACAATTAATCCAAGCACTACATAGAAGGGTAACTGAGGGATGACGCTTACATAGAGATAGTTTCCCAGTAACATGCCGAAGCCAAAAACGACATAGCTCACAAAGTTGACAAACCCATTTACTTTGCCTCTGTTCTGCGGTTCTACAAGATCAGTTGAAAGTGCCATAGTCGCAGCCATCACCAATAATTGAGCAGCTCCAAACAGACACATCGAAATCATGACGGTGAAAAGATTGCCAGTGACAAAAATTAGTGTAGCCGCACCCATGGCAAATAGTCCAAGAATCATCGGGATCTTCCTTCCGATCTTGTCAACCATCATACCTATTGGAATAGAAGCCACAATCATGGTCAACAAAAGTGGGATGAAAGTGAGCCACCATTGCTCCTGCGGTATTAGAAGCACATCTCTTGCGTAGAGTGCGTTGATCACTTGAACAAGCGACATTCCAAACATCGTAAGAACCTGTACTACAAAAAGCCAGAACATTGATCGTGGCACCACCTTCCATACGCTGAAACTTTCTTTGATAGCCTTAGGGTACGAAGAGATAAAATAGCTGAAACGAATAGGGTCTTCGCTCGTCATAGTTTCCTTTAATTTAAGCCGCCATACTGCTGCGATGAAGAAGAGGGCAGTAATGATTATGTAGACGAGTTTCATACTCCTGACCAGCCCAAATTCCAGCAACAGAAAACCCGCGATTATAGGACCTGGAGTGTTGAAGGTACCATGGATAAGCTGTACGATTGAAGAACCCATGCCTCTGCGCTCAGGAGGAAGCGAATCTTGGAGCATAGCGAACAGCGCTGGCTGATAGATTAGACAGAGGCTGTTCACAATCGACCCTAACAAAACAAAGTGCCATGTTGGAGCAAATGCAAAGAGCAGAAATGACAAGGCCAACCCAAACGTCATGGTCGATATGAGCCAACGCCTTCCATACTTATCTGCAAGGTAGCCACCGGGGAAGGCTACAGCTGCCAATGCGAGGAAGTTAGCGAGGCCTATAATTCCAAGGGCTACGCCCGTTCCGCCAAGAGCCTGAACGTAATACTGAAAGTTTGGAGAAGGCATTTCCATGGCAAGGTCCATTATGATCCAACTCACGACTAGGATTCGGTAGTTGCCAGTAATGAAGGAGAACTCTCGCCTAAGAACCTCTCCTAACCCCACGATTCCTCACCCTCTTCCCTATTTTCTTTTCCATCCCCGACGATGGGGAGCCTTTTTGCCTTTAGAAGATAGTCGAGGCTTGTAAACATTTTCATAGGTCTTCCATTCTTCAAACTTTTGTTCCAAAAAATGGTTAAGTTGCCCAGAACGGGATTTTCTGTCTCATCAGTTGGACGAGTTCGTTTAGGGTCTGAAGTTCTTCAGGAGATAGATTGCCCTGAAACTTCGTTAGTAAGGTTTTTGCATGCCGTTCAGGAACTTTAACGTAGAGTATGTCTCCTTCATTAATGTGGCGCCCCACAATGGGTTTCTCCATCGAGACTGCCACCTGCATTCCAGTTTTAGCCTCTGATATGGCTTCCCCACGGTCCTGAATCTGCATAATTTCTCCAACGTCTTCCCCATCTTCTCGGACAAGCGTGTATTTTGGTTTAATCTGCCCCCCTAAAACTTCGACTCCGACAATAGCGGGCTTCGCCTTCCTAAACACGTATCCAGGGAGGATTTTTATTTTGCCTGGTCTAACGAGTTTTTCAAGTTCTTGTTGGGCACTTTTTTCACGTTCGCTGTTCATCCATTCGAGGTAGTTGTCGACTAGATGATAGATGATGTTGTGTTGGAAGACTGGGATTCCTCGATTTTTGGCTTCTTCCTCTGCGTCTGGCAGTATCTTTACGTCAAAGGCTAGAACAGCCCCGTAAAGCGGTTCATGTTCTTTGACAACCATCGCCTCAGTTATGTCCCGTTTGGAAACGTCACCAACGTCTGCCAACCTTATCGGAATGTCATTTTGCTTCAAAGTCTCTGCAATGGCTTCTAAAGAGCCTAAAGCGTCAGTTTTCAGCACGATCCCGTCTATGTCAGTGACGATTCTAATCTTTTCAACTTCCTCAGAAACCGACTTAACCAACTCTTCAATATGCTCTTCTGAAGGAGCCACGTATAGAGGGGCGCCTGCCAAGCTGTTCTCTAGATTTGGTGCCACAACTTTTATTCCAGCCGCAGCAGAGACCATGTCCACTGAAGAAAATTTGTCTCGCGGATCCCTGATTTCATCAAGCGGTTTCGGCAGAAGAACCGCACGAACCTTCGTCACGATTGGTTTCTCTTTCCCCCCAACTATGATGATGTCTCCTTTTTGAAGAAACCCATCATATACGATGGCATTAACAGTAATTCCAAGTCCTGGCTCCTCCCTAACCTCTAACACGGTGCCTTTTGCGGGTCCCTCCATTACTTGTAGGCGAGTTTGCAGGTATTGTTGGGCTAAGCCAACAAGAACCGCCAAAAGCTCGGGTACGCCTTCACCAGTTTTGGCGCTTACTGGAACTATAGCCACAGTTCGGGTGAAATCCATTACTTTGTCGAAGCGGTCAGTTCGAAAACCTATGTTTGAGAACGTTCCCATAATGGTGTATAGGCGTTCGTCTAAGTCTTGGCGAACATAAGGATCCTGGTCTTCGTATGAAGCCGAAAAGAACTCGCCTGGTTTGGATTTCCATCCTGGTACGCGGTCAATTTTGTTTGCCGCCACGAGAAACGGGGTTTTCCTAGCCTTTAAAATGTCAATGCACTCGTATGTTTGAGCCTCAAACCCTCTGAGGACATCGATGACTAGAATGGCTATGTCGGCTACTGCGCCGCCCCTCCGCCTCAGATTAGCGAAGGCTTCGTGCCCAGGCGTGTCAATGACAAGCAGTCCAGGAATGGTTATTTTTCCCCTCAATTTTTCTAAGAGGGCCCCACAGATTTCAGTGAGCGTTTCTAGAGGAAAGAAGCTTGCGCCGATATGTTGGGTTATGCCTCCGGCCTCACGTGCTTGGACGCTACTTTTTCTAATCTGATCCAGTAGGAGAGTCTTCCCAGTGTCAATGTGGCCAAGCACGCAAACGATGGGTTGCCGAATAGGCATCGAATCTTCCTCAGTCTTATTCCCATCATGAATGACACATCAACTTTATAAACCGTTTCGCAAGTGTATTTGCGTCAAATTTATTTGATGACACTCATAAACATAGAATATCCTACAACAGATTGTAGGGAGGAAATCATGCAGATAGAACCATTCGAAAACGCCTTATTCTCAGCGATAAATCCCTTCCTAAAATCGGTCATAAAAAAGTTTGACTTAGAATGTAAAAAAGACGGAAATCTACTTTTAAAATCTTTAAAGCATTTTCTCGGCGAGGACATTGAGTTCTGTCAGAGATGTGACGGTCTAAATCGCAGAATAGCTAAACCCTTCTACGAAGTGGGTAGCAGAGTCTTGCGAGTTAACAAGCAGTTCATGAGAAAGATGTTTCTGGAACAAGAATACGGGGAGGCTTGGCTGAGAGGATTCGCTCTAATGATGAGGGGAATTAGGAAGTATGGCATACGCATCCCGTTTACGCCAGCAGGCCCATTCGAAATCGTCTGGAACTTCACGTACGCTTGTAACCTCAGATGCAAACACTGTTACGAGGATGCGGGATTTCACCGACCAGAACTGACAACAGATGAGGCACATATGGCTATAGATGAAATGTCAAAAACTGCGGGCGTCGGGCTTCCAGCGTTATCTTTCTCTGGAGGAGAACCCCTCGTAAGAAAGGACTTCTTCGAAGTGGTCGCATACGCAAGGAAGAAGATTCCATACGTAAGCATAGCAACTAATGGCACTCTACTCACCAGAGACAACGTGAAAAGGCTGAAGGACGTGGGCGTTGATTATGTTGAAATCAGCCTCGACGGAGCCAGCCAACATGTGCACGAAAACTTCAGAATGGTTCCCGGATGCTTCGAAAAAACAATGAATGGAATACGGAACTGCATAGATGAAAACCTCGACGCGTGCATAGCAACAACAGCTCACAAAGAGAACTTAAACGAAATACCAGAGATAATAGAGTTGGCAGAACAACTAGGCACACGATTCATGCACTTCAACTACGTCCCAACTGGAAGAGCCAAGAAACACATCGAACTTGACCTAACCCCAAAAGAAAGACTCTCCCTCCTAACAACTATAGGAAAAAAAATCATCAACCTATACATAAAATCAAAGGAGGAACAACAGAAAACTGGAAAAACCAGCATAACGGTGGACAAATTCTTCAGCACCTGTCCACAGTTCGCAAGCGTAGTCAAAAAGCTCTCAGAAGAGAGGCAACAGGATTTTGCGGTTTCTGCACATTACGCTGCCAAAGAAGGCGTTCGAGAAGTTGCCAACTTCCTAGGCGGGTGTGGAGCTGGAAGACTCTACATGGCTTTAGAGCCAAACGGAGACATAAAACCATGCGTCTTCTTCCCAACCAACGAAAACACGGTGCTCGGAAACATCTTAGAGGACAGCATGGAATCTATCTGGGACAACGACCAAACTCTCTGGAAACTGAGAACGCGAGAGAAGCTTGAAACATACAAGGTTAATGGCCATGTTGTGGGCTGTGGGAGTTGCGAAGACAAATACATATGCGGTGGATGCCGAGCCAGGTCATACGGTTACTTCAACGGTGACCTTAACGGAGCCGACATCGGCTGCGTCGACAATGAGGATCTCTGGGAGAAAGTCGTAAAAACCCTCTTGTAAGCCCTTAAAGTAAGTATTTGGACTCTGTAGGTTTTTGATACTTGAGAATTTCGTTTGGACTAAAGAAAATCTTGATTTCCCTCTCCGCATTTTCTGCGCTATCAGCCGCATGGATAATGTTTTTTGTCGTGGTTAGCGCATAGTCGCCGCGTATTGTTCCAGGCTGCGCCTCAACTGGATTCGTTCTTCCAACCATACTGCGAAGGACTGAGATGGCGTTTGGGCCCTCTACTACCATGGCGAGAACTGGCCCTGACGTAACGTGTTCGATGAGTGGCTGATAGAAGTCTTTGCCTCTGTGCATTTCGTAGATTTCGCCAACCTGTTTTGTGGTCAACTGGATGAGTTTTATGGCTGCTAAGTTGAGCCCTCTTTTTTCGATTCGTGTGATGATTTCGCCTATTAGGCTTCTCAAGACCGCTTCTGGCTTCAGAAAAACGAGGGTGCGCTCGTTCAAGCCCTTCCCTTCTCTTCCGTCCCGTAATATTTTGTCCACGCAAGCTTGCGTGAGTCTCGTTTCAGTTTAATGGCGCTCTTTCTGCATTTATTTGAACAAAACCAGAGGATGGAACCATCGTTTTTAACGTACATTAGGCCAGTGCCTGACGGAAAGTCGTATCCACAGAATGAGCAACGTCGAGGCTTTGGCACTGGCGAAAACCCCATCACCGCTTAATTTTTTTTGCTTCTCGCTCTGTTTCTCGCAACATCAGGATGTCATTGCTTCGTATTGGGCCCTTTACGTTTCTTGTTATAATGCGCCCCTTATCTCGCCCCTCAAGTACTCGAACCCTAACCTGCGAAATCTCACCCGTGACTCCTGTTCGACCAATGACCTGAATGACTTCAGCAGGGGTCAACTCGACCTCTTCTTCTTTTTCGCCTTTCTCTATTTTTTCGGCTCTTTCAGTCTTTTCGCCTTTCTCGCCTTTTTCGCTCATTCGCTGGGGACCTTCTTCTTCAGTTCCTCGATTCTTTTGGAAATCTCTTTTATTAATGATGTGGCGTCGCCGACCTCGGTTATGCATACTGAAGCGGCTGGAACGTCTATGCCGCAGGATGTGCCGATTTTTTCTTTGCTTGGCACGAATATGTATGGGACTTTTCGTTCTTCACAGATCAGTGGAAGATGGGCGACGACTTCTGGCGGGTCTACGTCTTCGGCAATTATTACGAGTTTCGCTTGTCCGCGTTCTATGGCTTTTGTTGTTTCATTGGTGCCTTTACGGACGAGTCCTGTTTGTGTGGCTATTTGTAGGGCTTCATAGGCTGCATCTGCCACCTCTTTTGGGACCTCGAATTTTGCGTAAAACGGTCTGGACATATGCCTCACCCTATGAGTGTTGAGTTTTATCTATGGCACAAGCTTATGAACGTTTCGACTATTGGAGATGTGTGGGTTTGTGTGCGTGCGTGTGAGACTACCTCTATAGAGGGAAGGTCTGGCGAGGAAGGGAGGAACTGAGTGTCAAAATTCTTGGCATGGAAGTTCTACTAGATCAATCTAAAAGTCTACTGAACCCGACTATCGATGGGCAAAATACGCATTCAGCTTCTCATCAACGCTGTCTACGCGAACAAAACCAAAACGCTCAAACTGCACAATATCGCCAAGATGAAGCCTCTTACAGGCATCTTCAGCGACACCCGACGCCTTAGAAGCGTCTGGCATCACAACCTCGCATGGAATGCCAGTACCCACTGGAATCCAGTGAATTAGAGGAGCACCAAATTTTTTCGCTTCTTCGTATGACTTACTGTGAAAAACAGCCTCAATCAGACGTTTCCCAACCTTCACAACCTCAAAATTAAAGAGTTCCATGAATCGGATTTTTCTTCCAGTCCTCAAAGCCTTAACGTCGTCGATTGAAACCCAAAAAGATGTCTCGCCCTTTTCTGGTCTTATTTCAAAACGACGAAAACCTCGTTCAGGATGGTCAGGATGTAACGGAATGCTTACTGTAAACGCTTGTGGAACATCCCTCACCGTGAGTTTTCTCGGTTCACGCACAAAGAAGTACCGATTCGCAACTGGGTCAACTATTTTCCGATTCAAGGCGTAGACGTTGTCCCAACTTATCGTCGCGTCAACAGTCTTTGGACCGACCTCAATTATCATCCGTCGAATAGCCTCGGGAGTTATTCCTCTCCTCCTCAAAGCGGCAAAGGTCGCTAATCTCGGGTCGTCCCAGCCTTGGAAGTAGCCGCTCCTAACACCCTCTACAATTTTAGACTTGCTGAGCGACGCCCCAATCATTTTGAGCCTGCCGTAATGGATAGCGTCAGGATATTTCCATCCGAAGTGTCGGTACATGAATTCTTGCCTTTTCTGGTTCGTTAGGTGCTCCTTCCCACGAATAATGTGAGTCACGCCCATCAAGTGATCGTCGACTCCACAAGCAAAATTATAGAGTGGCCAAACACGATATTTGCCGCCAACTCTCGCATGGGGATTTCTCTTCGGGTTAATGATTCTGAAAGCAGGCCAATCTCGAACTGCTGGATTCGGGTGGTTCAGGTCGGTTTTGATTCTCATCACGGCTTTTCCTTCACCATACGTGCCATCCAACATGTGCTTCCAGCGTGTGAGATTCTCTTCGGGCGTTAGGTTTCGGCATGGACAGGGCTTTTTAGCAGTTACTTTTCGGCGGAACTCCTCACGTTTGCAGGTGCAGACGTAGGCATTCCCGTTCTTGAGAATTTTTTCAGCATACTCATAATAGATGGGAAGGCGGTCGCTCTGGATGAATTCAGCGTCCCATTTACATCCAAGCCAAGATAGGTCTTCACGTATGTAATCATAGAATGGTAAGGCGGACTTTTTCAATCTCGGGTCAGTGTCTTCAAACCGAAGATAAAAAAAGCCATTATACATTTTCGCGTACTCGTAACAGAGGACTATGGCTCTTGCCGAACCCAGATGCAGAACACAGTCGGGATTCGGCGAAAAACGAGTCACAATTCGCTCATACTTTTCAACGTTGGGCAATGGCGGAAGAACCCTCTCCTCTCTGGCTTTCTCTTTAACTAAGGCTTCAGGCCACTTCTCCTCAACAACACGCCTTTGCTGGTCCAGAGAAAGCGCATTGACCTCTTCAACAACCTTGGCAATTTGTTGGCTAATCTCCTTTATCTTAGGTTTAAGATGTGGAAGCTCAGCCAGCAGTTTCCCAATAACAGGACCAGCTTGCGCCTTTCCTCCATGAAGGAGCGCGTTTAGAATAGCAAATTTTCGAATAGCCTCAATGATTTCTCTGTTTTCGTTGGAAGTCAAGGTCTGCCACTTAATACTTTCTAGCAAAAATGAGGTCGGCGAGGCTTATGAGGTCTTCCTTATCCGCCGTGTCTGGAAAAACTGCCAGCGCCTTCTTGGATTTTTTAATATATTCTTCCGCTTTTTTCTCGGCATAACTAATAGAGCCCAACGAAGCAACTAAGCCAACGACTTCACGAACTTGTCTTGGAGAAGCTTGTTTATTCCCCAAAGTTCCGAGAATCGTTTTCCGCTGTTCTTTTGAGGCGTGCTTAAGCGCGTGAACCATCATCAAAGTTCGTTTTCCTTCACGAATATCGCTTCCCACGGGTTTTCCGAGAAGTTTTTCATCAGCGGTCAAGCCTAATACGTCATCAACCAGTTGAAACCCTACGCCAGCGTTATAAGCAAACTTTCCCAACTGCTCGACTTGACTTTTTCTTGCGCCGCCGAGGATTCCGCCACACTTCGCGGAGACTTCAAACAGTGCAGCGGTTTTTGCGCCAATCATTCGGAAGTACTCATCCTCAGAAATGTTTTCCATACCTTCAAACATCATGTCGAGAGTTTGGCCTTCACAGATGGCTATGGTGGCTTCACTCACGCCTTCTAAGACTTGTAGGATGCGTTTACGCGACACATGATGTGGGTCGGTGAATTTAGTGATGATTTCGTAAACTTTGGCGAAGAGAAGGTCGCCAGCCACGATTGCGATGGGCACTCCCCAACGAGTGTGAACAGTCTGAACCCCTCTCCTTTTTTCGTCTTCATCCATAATGTCGTCATGAATGAGAGTAAACGTGTGGAGAAGTTCCAGCGCAACAGCCGTTGGGAGAGCGTCTTCCTCCCTTCCCCCAACGAGTTTACAACTCTTTAAGACAAGGTATGGTCTTAGTCTCTTACCCCCAGCATTCACTACGTGACGAGAAGCCTCATAAAGCAGCTTGGGTTCAGACTTGAGGCTAACAACTCGCTCAATGAACCGATTCACTTTCTCTGTGGTTTCTTCCAACTCAGAAGATAAACAGCTCAAGCCTTTCGCCTCGCATACAGTTCTGGCTGAAAACCTCGCATTCGCAGCCACTCACCAGTTTTTCCAGTTACTACAACTGGAACTTTCTTCAGCTCTTGAATGGAATCTGTGCCCACGAGGAACATGACGTTCCTCAACTCTTCAATAACAAATCGAAGTGCCTTCTCAACTTCGTCAGGACCTTTTATGGCGGGGCGCAGAATCGGCTTAGCCATGCCCGCTAAATTCGCGCCTAAGGCTAACGCTTTCGCAACGTGAGTTCCGCAACGTACTCCGCCTGAAGCGATAACCGTTAATTGAACGGACCGCGCCACTTCGACTAGGCTGGCGGCGGTGGGTATGCCCCAGTCCCAGAAGGCTTCGCCGAGCCTCTGACGAAACTCGTCTCGAAGCTCTTTTGCTCGATGATATTCCACGGCTGCCCAGCTTGTTCCGCCGACTCCTGCCACATCGACGCCCTTCACACCGACAGCCTCCAGTTGTTTGGCTTCTTCCGCCCCTATGCCTGCGCCAGTTTCCTTCACAATGACTGGAACGTCTAGTTTCTGGGCGATTTCACCTATCTTTTTGAGAACCCCTACATAGTTTGTTTCTCCTTCTGGCTGGACGGCTTCTTGCAATGGGTTCAGATGAATGGCTAAAGCGTCTGCGTTCATCATGTCGATTGCCTTCCTAGCTTCTTTTAAGCCGTATCCACGCACAAGTTGAGCCCCTCCGATGTTGGCTATAAGAAAGGCGTTCGGAGCCCTCTTCCTAGCGATGGCAAAAGTGCCTTCCATTTTCGGGTTCTCAAGGGCAGCTCGTTGGCTTCCAACACCCATTCCAAGGCCTAGATTCTCAACAGCCCCAGCAACAGCAGCGTTAATTTTCGCCGTTTCTGCGGCGCCACCAGTCATTGCTTCCACTGTAAGTGGAGCGGAAAATTTGTGGCCAAAAACAGTCGTGGATAGGTTGATTTTGTCGCGTTCGATTTCAGGCAAGGCTCTGTGTACAAAGGATATGTCTTCGAATCCTGTGGTTTTTTGTCTGGCTTGGACGTTTTCGTCTATGCAGATTTGAATGTGGTCAGACTTTCTGTCTTCAATCGGGTTAGGCAACTGTTTCACCCTTCGATGATGGTTCCCGCAACCTTTTCATTTCGAAGCGCTTTGTAAACGTTGCCAGATTTTGTGGCGTTCACAATAGTCACGCGGATGCCGTGTTCAATGGCGGGCATTAGTTCGAGCATCTTTCCGAGCATGCCTCCAGTGACATCTGTCACTTTGGCTTCTTCAATTTTGTGTTGCAACCCCCTCAACTCGTGCAGAGTTAGATGTTGAATGAGGCTTGCGGAGGAGTCGGCTTTGGGATCGGCGGTGTAGAGTCCGTCTACATCTACGCCAATTATCATGCGGTCTGCGCCAAGTTGTATCGCAAGCGAAGTCATTAGTTGATCGCCGGATAAGATAGCGAATCCCATGTCTGAGTCGACGACGGCGTCTCCGTAGAGAACTGGCACGAATCCCTTTTCGAAAAGTTGTGTTAACGGTCTTTGCTCCATGATTTGTATTCGACCACGCTTCGTAACGATACAAGAAGAAGGTTGTATCTCAACCGCTGGAATATTATGCCGTATTAGAGAATCAACAACTAACTTGTTTAGCGTAGTCATTGCCTGGTGGGTCTTTGAAAAACCAATAATCTGTGAAAAACCTCTGTAGCCCTCTTTTATGTTATACTGCTTTGCGATGGGGTGCCCGAACGAGCCGCCACCATGAACAATAACAAGACGCGAAACTTTAGCCTCTGAAATTTCACGAGCCAAACGCCTTATTGCTGGCAAGTTTGGGGTCAAAGCCTTTCCTTTTTGAGTTATTACGGAACCGCCAAGCTTCAGAACCGTTGGCTTAACGTTCAATTCGCACACCTTCTTCGGTTTTTCTCGCGATGAAGGCTGTTCCGCCAGCACGTTCTATGGCTTTGACCACTTGTTCTTGCTTCTCGGGAAGAGACAGGGCGATCATGCATCCTCCGCCGCCTGCGCCTGTGAGTTTTGCCCCCAACGCACCCGCCTTTCTCGCTGCATAAACTAGCCTTTCAATAGACTCGTCAGAGACGCCTACTGCGCAGAGCAACTCATGATTGATGTTCATTAATTCGCCAAGTGCATGAAAGTCGCCAATCTTCAGCGCCCTAACAGCGCGAAGAACAACCTTTCCTCCAGTTTTGAAGATACGATCAAATATGGAGGGATAATGTTCCCATCCTTCTCGAACTCTGGCAACCAGCTCGCCTGTTGAACGTTCTACTCCCGTATAACCAATCACCAATGGTATGTCTTCTTCCACATCTATGCGGGTAAAGCCCTTATCCTTGTAGAATAAGAGAACTCCGCCATAAGTGGAGACTGCTGGGTCTATGCCCGACGGAGTGCCATGCACAAAACGCTCTGCCTCAAAAGCGATTCGAAAAATCTCTTCTTTAGACAATTTCATGTTTAAGAGTTGTCCTACCGCAGCGGCTACAGAAGCAGCAACAGCCGCAGAAGAACCTAAGCCAGCAGCAACAGGAATAGAAGAGCGAACTTCCACGTTTACACCAACCTCCTTCTTTGAGAGGTCTAAAACTTTTTGAACCGCTATCTTGATGGGTTCAAGCTTCACACGAGCCTCTTCGCCACCGCGTTCTGCTTGAAAGACTTCTCCTTCAAAAAAGCCTGAAAAGCCCAAGCTAGGAGACTTTACATGTATACGTTGATCCGCCCTTATTTTGGCTGATGCGTGGGCGCGGTTGTCGATGGCGAGGACAAGTGCTGGTTCGCCGTAAACGACAAAGTGTTCCCCGAAAAGTATGGTTTTGGCTGGTGCTGAGGCTTTTACCTCCAATGAATCGTCCCACACGTTATTTTGTAAATGAGATAGAAGCGTAGCCCACTACAGCGGAGTAGTCTCCGATTATTTCCCCGCTCGTTTTATAACACAACAGCCGAGCCTTTTTGGCGCCCAACGCCTTGGCTGCGGTAATTGTGGCTACTGTTGGACCGTAGCCGCATGTGGATATGTTATAGGATTCCACGGTGGAATAGTAACGTTCTTCGTCTAGTTTTTCGATGGCGTCGATAGCCATCTTGTCTTTTCGCTCAGCCCTTTCTTGGGACTCGTAATGAGTCATGTCCGTGGAGGCAATCACTAGGGCGTTTTTGCCTGACAACGCTTTTCCTACAGCCTGTCCCACCTCACGGCTGGATTCTAAATCTTGCATGAGGAAGCAGATGGGCACGAACTTGAAGGCTTTGCTGTACAAAAACTGTAGAAATGGAAGCTGAACCTCGATGGAATATTCATACATGTGCGCCGAATCGTCGACGTCGATGATGCGGGACTCGCGCAAAATCTGTGTAGCGGTTTCAGTGTCGACTTCTACGTCCCCCAGAGGAGTGCGCCAAACTCCCTCCTTCATAATAGCTAGTGCACTTCCGCTTCCTGTATGATTTGGACCGAAGACAACGATAATGTCTGGTTTGCCGTCCATTGCAAGACTGAAATATGAATGCGCAGCCACAGGTCCTGAATACGCGTATCCTGCATGAGGACAAATGAGACCTACTAGGTTGCGTGGACCTTCTTCTACCGCCTTAGGAAGGTTGCCTGGGCCAAACTTGTGGGTGAAGCATTCCTCTATTTGAGCCTTCAGTGATTGAGGGGTGCCAGCGTAAAACATACCCGCCCGACAGGGGTGCCTAACCTTCAATTTTCATCCCTTCACTGTTCCTCTTTAGCTAGTTTTACTTCAAAGTCGTCGATGGAGGCGCTGATTTCTCCGTCAGGCGGTACCTCGCCTCTTTCACGCAGTATTTGTCGGGCAAGAAGCCAGTAAATGACTGCTAGGGCTCGCCTACCCTTGTTGTTTGTGGGTATAACCAAATCTACGTCGCTGAACTCGTTGTCTGTGCTGCAAAGCGCGATCACGGGAACGCCGATGGTTGAGGCTTCCCTTACCGCCTGAGCATCAGCCCGAGGGTCAGACACTACCACTACGCTAGGCTCAACGCGGTTCGGATAAAGGGGATTCGAAAGCATCCCCGGAATGAAACGCCCCACGATTGGAGTTGCCCCTGTCACTTCACAAAATTTCTGCACTGGGTCACGTCCGTATAGTCTCGCCGCCACAGCAGCAACTTTAGACGGTTCAAATCTGGCTAGGAATTTGGCGGTGGCTCTTATGCGTTCGTCTGTTTTTTTAACGTCTAAGACAAATAGGCCATCAGGTCTGACACGGTAGATAAACGTGTCCATGTCTTTTGTTCTCATTCTAGTGCCGATGTGGATGCCCGCTGAAAGAAGCGTGTCTCGGGGTAAGAGAAGGACTTCTTCGGCTGGGACTTCAGCCTCTTCTTTCGTTTCTTCTTTTATTTCTTCCTTTTTCTTTTCTTTTTTCTCTTCTTCTGACACAAACTTTTCCTCCTAAAATGAAAAAATAGGCATCGCCGCTCTATTTCCAAGCGTTTCTTCTATTCGAATGAGCTCATTAATTTTGGCTACCCGTGCCCCTTCTACCACACCAGTTTTGATGATTGGGCAGTGGAACGCCACGGCTAGATGAGCTATGTGAGCTTCCGTTGTTTCACCAGACCGGTGAGACATAACTGGCATGTAATGAGCTTTTCTAGCCGCTTTAGTGGCTTCCCAAGCATCTGTGAGAGTTCCTACCTGATTAGTTTTTATGATGATAGCGTTTGCGGCGTCAACTCTCACCCCTTCAGCAAGTCTTTTTCTGTTTGTCACAAACAAGTCATCGCCACAAACAAGGCATTTCTTAACTTTCTTGGTGAGTTCTGCAAAACTCTCAAAATCTTCTTCATGGAAAGGGTCTTCAACATAAGCTAGGTTGAACTTTTCTATCAGATGCGTCATAAAATCCAGTTGTTCGCCTGAACTTCTTTTCACTCCATCCTGATTATAAATGTAGCAGTTTTCTTTTGGCTTCCACAGAGTAGAAGCAGCAACATCTACGCCGACTCTACAGTCAACTCCCAACTCCCCAGAAGCTTCTTCACATGCCTTCGCCATAATTTCTAGAGCCTCTTCATTTTTTATGTTGGGAGCCCAGGCTCCTTCGTCTCCTCTTCCACCAGTGAATGCTACATCCTTCTTTTGAAGGATGGAACCAACCTTCTGATAGACAAAAACATTCGCTTTTGCAGCGTCCGAAAAAACGCGCGCTTTGAGGGGGAGAACTAAGAACTCTTGAATGTCGGGCGTCTTCCCATGAGCATGTTTTCCCCCACCCAAGACGTTTCCCAACGGATATGGAAGCTCGCTTGCAAGATAGCCAGCCAGATGCTGAAACAGTGGCACACCATATGAAGTAGCAGCAGCTTCCGCAACAGCAAGTGAAACCGCGTAAGCCGTGTTTCCGCCAACGTTTCTAAAATCCTCAGTTTTGTCGATTTCATGAAGGAGTATATCAACCTCTTTCTGCTCATCCGCTTCCATGCCGATTAGTTCTGGAGCGATTAGTTCCTCAACTCTTCTTATTGCTTCGTTTACTCCGCCCTCAGGATACGGAACTGCTTCAGCCTTTCCTCTGCTGGCGCCGGCTGGAGCGGAAGCCCTTCCAAACCCTGCGGCTGTTGTTACGTCAACTTCTATGGTTTCTTCTCCTCGGCTGTCGAAAATCTTTCGGGCAGTGACCTCTTCGATGATCGTTGACACGTTGATATCCTCGTTAGGCTGTTTTCGCTTCCTTCTCTTTTCGGCTTTCTCCATAAAACTTGAGAACTTCGTCGATTATCTCTACATGAGACAAAAGCATGCGACGGCAACAATACCGCGTCACTCCGAGACTATCTAGAACCTTTCCCGAGTCTTCTCCTGCCTTTACTCGCTTAGCAAAGTCTTCCCACTTATCGGCAATCAACTTCCCACACGTGAAGCAACGTACTGGTATAATCATTTTGACAGACCTCTTCAATCACCCAATCAAACTATCTATAACTCTTCTGGTCCTTGGCTCTCGCTCCCGGACCGCCAACCTTTTTGGGTTCTTTTCGCCGTGAGTCACCAGCAATCATAGTTCGGTCGTAGTCGGTGAAAACAGTTTGAAGGCGGGCACTCTTTGTCCACTTCCAAAGAGCCCTAGCAACAGCCATGCGTGCAGCCTCAGCCTGTCCCATAAAGCCTCCGCCTGATACTTTAATGTCCATGTCCAGTTGTTTCCACACCTTGTCGTCGGTTTGAAGAAGGGGTTCCATGATCTTGTCACGGGCTATTTTTGGTTCAAAAATCTCAACTGGAACGTTGTTTATGCGAACTCTTCCTTTTCCAAGCCTTACTGTCGCTCGGGCGATGGCGGTTTTTCGTTTTCCACTAGTTAACAGAATCCTTTTCGAACTTGACATTTACTCACCAGCCGAAGCCCATCCAATCTCTTTTGTTAGTTCTCCGACGGATATGAACGGGCATCTTAACTTCTCCGCGTCAGCGTCAGGTATGGTCTGCATTTCTTTACCTTTAAACTCTTCAGGCACCCCAACGAAAACTTGAAGCCTTTTATACGCCTGCTGTCCCTTAGGTTTCTTCCGCGGAAGCATGCCTCGAATGGTTCGCCGAACAAACCGATCAGGTCTCTTATAATGGAATGGCCCTCTTCTCGGGTGCCCAACCTCGAGGAACCTTTTCGCCTCTCCAACTTTACTAAGCCTTTTCCCAGATATCGCCGCTTTTTCCGCGTTTATGATTATGATTGTTTCGCCCTGCAAGAGTCGTTTAGCTATGATGCTGGCCATTCGGCCAAGAAGCAGCCCGGTTGCATCAACTATTGTAGCCTGTTCGGTTGCCATTTTATTCACCCAAGGATTTTAACATTGGTGCCTTTTGGGTTTTTCTCCACCAATTCAGAAAAGGATAAGCATTTTCCTTTAGCTTCTAGAATCTTTGATTTCGCTTGCTCCGAGAATGCGAAGGCTGCCACATTTATTGGATGGTCAATTCTTCCAGCGCCTAAAACCTTGCCAGGAACCGCCACGGTTTCTCCTTTTTGGGTACAGCGGTTCAGTCGGCTCACATTTATGGCTACGCGCCTCCGCTTTGAACGTGACAAGTAGTTTGCAATGTCTCTCCATATTCCAGCTTGGCTCTCTCGAGCTTTCTTTCTCAAGGACCGAATAAGGATAATCAACTCTGGGTTAGTTGCTCTAATCTGTTTCACTCTCTTTCACCATTAGCTGGTCGAGGAAGCCCTCACACTTCTTGTCTAAGATGTTGAGAGCTTCGAATAGTATACGATCTACTGGAAGCCCCCCAGCTGATTCGACATTAAAAATGAACGCAGTTTTGTCCCAAGTCACGTCAATAGCGATGGGGTTTTGTGGACAGACATCAATACAGTCTTGGCAGAGAGTACATTCAAATATGTTTTGAGTTTCTATTTTTCCCTCAACTTTTACGAAAATCTTCTTGGGACAAATTTTAACGCATTCGCCACACGCATTGCAGCGTTTTCCGTCTATTTTGATCTGCGGTAAGTATTTATAGGCACAAGCCGAAACTGGTTGCCATTTTGCATGGTCTCTGCCCTTCCCCAGACGAGCGTATGCCTCCAACCTTATTTTCTGACCTGGCGCAAACTTCACTATGAGAATTTTGTCACTGACTGGTATGATGGCGGGATTCTCTGAACGTATGTCTCCCGAATAAACAGTTCTGGCGTATTCACCTGCTTCAACATCCAATGTTAAGGCTACTCGACAGAGGTTACATCCGAACTCGCTTTTGCAGGTGCAATCTTCGGGAAGATTGTAAGATTCAAGATCGGTCTTCAGTGGAATGAGCCCCAGTCGGTGGGCTAGAATCTCGTCATGAAGTATGGAAGAATTTTCAATGATGACAACTTCGTCTATTGCCATAGATGGGACTTCTGAAAGCATAATTCTGCGCAGAGCATTGACAAAAGAAGCGTCAGTTCCGTGAATAACAAATCGCATAGTAGTATCGGTTTTCTCTATGATCTGAACCTCCACCGTTATCAAGTCCCTTTAAACGACGCCCCTAAACATGTGGGCTTCTCCATAAGGAGAAGAAGGCATTATTTCAATTTTTCTCTCACAAAATTGAGAAAAGGCTAGACTCTACGTCCTCGGCGTCCGCCTTTCCGTCTCGTTCCGTCATGTGGAACTGGCGTTACTTCTTCAATTCGACCGATGCGAAATCCAGCCCTCGCCAATGCTCGTATTGCCGCTTGTGCACCTGGACCTGGCGTTCTGGCGTTGGATCCTCCTGGTGCTCGAACTTTGATGTGTATGGCGGTTATTCCCTTGTCTCTGGCCATGGTTGCAACATAACTTGCGGCTCGCATGGCAGCGTATGGCGAAGATTCTAGGCGGTCTGCCTTGACGAACATGCCGCCTGAAGCCTTGGCGATTGTTTCAGCGCCTGATATGTCCGTGGCGTGTATTAGGGTGTTGTTGTAGGAGCTGTAAACATGAATAACAGCCCATCTTTCAGATTTTTTGCTCATCGCCTTCCCCTTCCCCTTCTGGTTTCTTCTCTAGCCCTTGTCTTAACCATGGGTTTTGGCTCGGTTGCAACGACCACGGATTCTCGTAGCGGGTGACCAGGGTTAGATATGGGGCTGGTTGGTGCATATGTTATCTTCTCTTCTTCATCCTTTAGAACCAGATAGCTTGGAGATGAAACCCGATGCTCCTCGATGGCAACGTGCCCGTGCGTGATGAGTTGGCGGGCTTGGTATATGGATTTGGTTAGTCCCTTTCGAAACACAAGGGTTTGAAGCCTCCGCTCAAGAATATCCTCTAAAGAGAGGTCTAAAACATCATCTAATGCGGCAGTTTCCGGCAGAATTCCGAGGCGGTTTAGCCTACCAAGAAGCTGGTTTTCCAGCTCCCTTCTTTCCTCGGCGGGCATGCCCAGAATTGACCTAGCAATGCCTCGGAACTTGGATAACATGGTCCTGTGGCGCCAAAGTTCTCTTTTGTTTCGCAACCCGTATTGGCCAAGGAACTTGAGTTCCATCTGTAAGACATCAGTCTGCCAAGCCTTTTTTGGTGTTTCATATTTTCTTCGCTGTTTTTTTGGGTCTCCCATTTAGCCTATTCTCCGGGTTTGCGCACGAATTCCTTTTTCTTAACACCTATGGCTTTTCCGCTTCTGCCTGTTGTTCGGGTTCGTTGTCCTCGCACTTTCAGTCCGTGGGCGTGGCGGAATCCTCGCCAGGATTTGATTTTTTTCATTTGGTCAATGTCAAGTTTTGTTCGGAGAACTAGTTCTGAGCTGACGAGATGTGTATCCTTTCCTGTTTCGCTGTCTTTTGGTCGGTTTAGGAGCCAACTTGGGATGCCGTATTTTGTGGGTGATTTTACGATTTCTTCTAGCATTTTGATTTCGGCTTCGGATAAGAAGCCCAAGCGTGTTTCGGGGTTGATGCCTGTTTTTTTCAGAATGACGGAGGCAAGTCCGATTCCTACACCCTTTATTTTGCTTAGGGCGTATTCTACTTTTAATGTGCCGTCTAGGTCTTTTTCGGCGATTCGTGTGATGTGCCTGAACTCTTTAGACATTCTTGGTCGTCCGTTATTGTTGTAGGCTATCTACGTGAGTGAGGGGGATTTTATATAAACCTATCTCTGTAGAGACTGTTATTTACAAAAACTGTTTAGGGTATGTTGATTTAGGGATTTGTCTGGATGGATTATCCAGATTAAACACTTGAGAGGGTTTGATTATCTTCTCCTAGTTTTCTTATCTGTGCAATATATTCTTGCTGGACATTTCCGACAAGTTCTTTCTCCACTTCTAATCTTACACATTTACTTAGCCTTCATTCTCTGGAATTTTTATTTTTCACCTTCAGGTTGCGCCATAACAAGATGCAAACCAAAGAGAGAAAGGGAAGGTTTAATGTGTTGCCTCTTTTATATATCTTATCTCTGCAAAAACGTGAAAGACGAGAAGAAAAATTTTTGAGAGTAGCCTGTTTTGGAAGGCAAGACACTCGACGAATTTAAATCTTGAATTTTTCTTAAAAGGTTCTATGCACAAAGGCACTTATTACAGAGAGAAGCTTTCAGCTGATAAGCTCTTTAGATGTTATGAGATAGCCCCTACAAGGATCAAACAATATCTTAACGCAGAAATCCAGTTCGTCATTTCCAATCTTCGTGGTACAGGTTTGGTTCTCGAGCTTGGATGTGGTTATGGTAGAGTTATGAAAGCGGTGTCAGAGTTTGTTTCTTGGATTGTTGGAAATGACATTTCAAAGGAAAGTTTAGAACTTGCGAGGTCATACATGGACAGTTGTCAAAACTATACGGTGTTTCTGATGGATGCGTCTCAGATGTCATTTCGTTCACGTACTTTTGATGCGGTATTTTGTATTCAAAACGGCATATCCGCGTTTGGGGTCGACAAGAAACGTCTCATCGCCGAATCCATAAGGGTGACAAAAGACGATGGGACTATTCTCTTTTCGAGCTATTCTCCGAGAATATGGGAAGCGCGTCTAGGATGGTTTAGAAAACAATCACGGTTTGGTCTTATAGGAGAAATAGATGATGAGGAGACGCGTGATGGAACAATCGTGTGCAAGGATGGTTTTAGAGCTACTACTGTCAGCGGTGACCAATTCGTTGAGTTGTTCGATGAATTCGGGTTGAACGCGGCGATCATAGAAGTGGACGAATCCAGCATTTTCTGTAAAGTCATCAAAAAGGAAGTAGTTCATCGCTAAGGTTGTGAGGTAAAAAGGTTCTGCTATAACTCTTTTGCATTTCTCACATTTTGATTTCGTAGCCAGCCTCCATAAGTTCCTTCATTACTTTGACTCGAACTTCTTCAACTGAGTCATTGAAAGGTATGTACACTATTCCATGCATGTCAGAAGGTTTTTCGACGTCTCCCTTTAGTAAACAACACACTCGGTCACGACCAAGCAATCCCATGAAATAGCCAAATTCCAAAACAACGTTTTGGCGTGCTCTTTGTTTTGGTGTCTTTACGATCTCTTTAAAACTATTTATGGCTTGTTTCACTTTTCTCGAATCTTCACAAATTGCAAGGAACTTCATTGTGTTTATCCTAAATTCGTCTCTTAAGCATCCTACATCATCTGGAGTTAGAATTACAAAGGCATAGCCAACATCAGAGTATTTTTCAAGTTTCTCAACTATTGTTCTGCTTCCACTCGGTTGCTCATGAAGAACTATAGGTTTGAGACCAAAATCATAAAGCATCTCTTTTAGTTCCTTCATTGGTTCGTGGTCTCTGCCATGAACAATAAACACTTTGTTTTTTGAAAAGGTGTAATTTCCTTTACAGTTTCTTTTTTTCTGTGCGAAATCGTTTTAAGGAATTTATCCGTAACATCTTCTTGTTGACTTATTGCATGCCAAAGATTTGCAAAGGCATTTTGAGGTGACACGAACACATGGTCACGACCAAGAATTCGCTCACTTTCGGTTATCTTTATGTATGATATGTCGTCTCGATTTACTACAGTATCACCGCATTTGAATGGCTCACCTTTGTTATAAGGCTTGACTATTATATTCATTAAATCTTGTTCGAGAAGATTTTCTTCAATAGCACCTCTATGAGGTCTGCTTTTTAAACTTACAATAACATGATAGTAGGACATTTTGAATCAATGGTTATTAGTCGTAGTCTCCACAAAAACCTATCGTTCTTGAAAAACTTCTCAATTATGTGAACTTCTGGTTCTATTTCTGTTCACCTCTAAAGGATATTAAGGCTTTAAGTTCGTTATTATTAGGCAGATTGTTGTAACTTTCGTCTTCGGATTCTTTCAGCAATTAGGAAAATTGCAATGAAGACTGAGATGAGAACCCATGTTACTTGAATTTCCCACGTGAGCATACGAATCCAAATAATGTTGCACTAACGTAAATTTAGATTTTCCGCTCTCCTTTTGATAGCGATTCTATTTCTTTCTCAAATTTTCTTCGTATCTCTTTTCTTTTGTCTCTCAAATACCAAACTATCATTATTGCGGTCAAAATCAAAACTACACCAAAATATCTCTCAACTACTTCGGTCAAACATGCAAAAAGCACTCCAAAGAAATAAGTAAGACCCGCTGCTAAAAACAGGTTATTTTCTTCAACTTCTTCTTTAAAACATAATTTGATTCGCAATTCTTCTAGAGAAATTTGAATTTGACTTTCTAGACGTGACCGCTCCGCTTTCTTCATAGTAGTTCGGTTCATTAGTAAATAGGTGCTGCTTATATAATAATTTCTGTAAGAATAAATCTAGATTTTTGCTCTATTTCCATTCGCTGAATAAGGAAGATTCTTGGAGATTTTTAGAAAATAAGGAAGTTGTGAAGGAAATAGGAAAAAAGAGACTTTGTGGAAGTTAACATTGGAACGGTGCTTATGCTTCAGGAACCTGTCTCGTTAACAAACGTTCCCTACGCTCTATTGCCTCTCAAGAATCTTCGCGTATGCAAGGGTTGCGAGAAGGGCGAATATCCCACAGAAGATGGCTACGTTCAACAACATCAACGGTGAAAAAACGTACTCAGGCGAATCAAGCAGGAAGGAACGAATCAAGTCCGAACCGTTGGTCAGGGGGTTGACCTGCGCAAAAGTGACCAACGGTCCCAGCCCCTTTGTATTGAGTACTTGTATGACCGACAACGGGTAGAAGACCGAACTACAGAAGAACAGCATATAGTACACGACGCCCCTAGCAGTCACAAACTTCTCAAAACTCGTGGTCGAAACCGCGATCGAAATGCTGACCCCAGAAATCCCAATGGCTAACAACAACAGCGTCAAAAGTATCAGCAAAAGTTGAGGCAGAGAAGGAAAACGAAGCACGACGAAGTTAGTTATCAACAAAGGCGTCATGTAAAGCATGCCCCTCAACCCGCCAGCCAAAACCCGCCCAACAGCCAACTCAGTCCGAGTCATGGGCAAACTAAGCATGTAATGATGAATCTCTCGACGCACCTCCATGTTGATTTCTCTGCCAATCATGAACGCCGACGCAAAAAGCCCAACAACCGCCAAACCCGGAGCAAAGAACCGAAAATAATCCACGACACTCGTCATCTGAGTAAAAACCACGGCGCTAATGAAAAGGTCAGCCAAATTCATAGCGATGAGCCCGATAACAAACCATCTGAAACGAAAGAAATTCCTAAAATCGTACTCGATGACGTGCAAAATAGCTTTCACTCCCAGCTACCTCCTTCAAGCCTTCTCTCGTAGAAAACCACACCAACAAAGGTGAAGGCAAAAAAGAACACGAAAAGCCCAAGAACACCAACTAACGGACTGAATTGAAGAACCCCCTCAACTCCAGTACCCCAGCGGAACAAGTCAGAGGCATAAGTGAGCGGATTAAAATTAGCGATTGAAGCGTAGGCAGGCATAGCCCGCTGCAAGTAAAGCACAGGATACATCGTGGTGCTCAACCGCACAATTAAGGCGTCCAACACACCTGTAACTATGTCGAACTTGTCGCCAGACTTCATAGCCACGGCTAACGTGATGCTCATACCTGAAACACCAAAAGCGAACAAGAACAGAGAAGCAACCGCAACAAGCAAATAAATCGGATTTGAAACGCCCAAAATAAACAAGGAAACCACAAGCAAAGGTCCAACATAGATGAAACTGCGCAGCCCTCCGCCTATCGACCGCCCCAACACAAGTTCTCTTCGGCTCACGGGAAGCGTTAGCAAATATTCAAACACGCCGTGTTCAGCTTCCTCAAAAATGTCGTACCCAATGAACATGGCTGTGGAATACAATGTTATTATGGTTACTCCAGCCACATAATAATTAAAGTAGCTTATACCCACCTCTGTAGCAGCGTCTTGAACCATCTTGTTAACAATAAGCCCAAACAAGGCTACTTGCGCAACAAACCATATCGCACGCATGATCAACAGAAACTTATACTGAATGAACATGCGCAGGTCGCGTTCAATCACAAACCAGAGTCTTCTTAAGCCCACCGCCACAGCCTCTAATACCCTTTTTGTGCCTCTTCCAGAGTCAAGCCAGTAAAGTGCGCAAACACATCATCTAAGGAGGGCTCACTCATGTGTATGGAAGATATTCGCAGGCTACGGTCATAGAATAGTTTCATTATTTTTGGCATCACAGCCTCAACTTGGTTTAGGTACAGCAGCAGTTGGGTGGAACCTATTTTTTTGACGTTGACAACTTCCTTGAAAGCTTGCAGTTCAGTAAAAACCCTGTCTGGAGCCTCTTCTTCCAGCTGAACTTCCATGACGTCGCCGCCTGGTATGCTGTCCTTCAGCTTCTTAGGCGTGTTGCACACGAGCAGCTTGCCCTTATGCATTATGGCAACTCTCTCCGAAAGGATGTCCGCTTCTTGAAGCTCGTTCGTCGCCAAAATTATCGTTGACCCCTCCTCCCTCAAGTCACGGAGCATATTCCAGATTCTGTGTTTTCCAACCACATCGATCTGGGCGGTAGGTTCGTCTACAATGGCTATCTTTGGCCTCTGGATGAGGATTTTTCCGATTTCTACACGTTTCTTCATCCCTCCAGAGAGGGCGTGAACGCTCTTGCGACGGTCATCCCACATGTTCAATTCTTCCAGTACCCATTTGACTCTTCTCTTGCGTTCTTGAGTGGAAAGCCCACACACCTTGGCATGCCAGTTGAGAACGTCCCATGCAGTGCTAATCCAGAGAAGCTTAGGCTCTTGGAAGCAGACACCAATCAGTTCACGGGCTTTATGGGGTGATTTTTTGATGTCGAATCCGTCTACTGTGGCTGTTCCTTCGGTTGGTCGGATTACGGTCGTGAGCATCAGTATGGTCGTTGTTTTGCCTGCACCGTTTGGTCCAAGTAAGCCGAAGATTTCGCCCTCTTCTATAGTGAGGTTTAGGTGGTCAACTGCAGTCAGTTTTCCGAATTTCTTGGTGAGATCCTGTGTTTGAATTATAGGAGCCTTAGACACGTCGTTTCCACCAGAGTTGGAAAGAGACACTAGGATTAGTTTGCTCATAAACGTATCGCACTATGGGTAAAATCTTTGTCCGTCTGCTTTATCCTCCTTACAGAAACAACTAATCGCATGAGTAATACACCGATGACGCAACCAATAATATCGAAAACAAGGTCAAGTGGGCTACACACTCGTCCTGGAACGAAAAGTTGATGAAACTCATCAGTGAAGCCGTAAAAGCTTCCTAAAAGAACCGCCAATTCTAGGCTAAATCTGCCAACCTTTGTTGCCTTTAATGCCCGATACATAAACACGCCCAGAATGAAAAACTCAGCCATATGCTCTAACGTGCTCGGTAGCGTGGGCAAAAGAGGCTCTTGCGCTAATATCTGACCAGGCAAAGAAGAACCGATGAAGATTAGAGTCAAGACCGCTATCAAAGGAAACCAATATTTCAGTAGGTTATTCATTGTGCTTATGCCTGTTGTTGAACTGCGGTTATTTTATCTCTTCTTGAATGGCTTTTCGTATCTCTTCTTCAGAAACTGGACCCATCATTTTTATTTTGCCATTAACCAGAATTCCGTCTGCTGCACCATACTTTTCCATCGCCTCTTTTGTTGCCTCTATCTCCACGATTTTCACTTTGTCTCCGAAAGTTTTTGCCACTTCCATAACCTTGTAGTGCATAGCCACACCGACTGGGCAAAAGAAGTTCTTGAACAATGTGACCTCAACTTTCTTAGTTGTGGGTTTGTACTTCAGTTCCATCGGCTTAACCTCGATCGTTTTCTTCGTGATGGGGAAGTACATGAGTCTCATGGTTGGGCTGTATTCCAGAATGACTTTGAAGCCCTGCTTCTCAAAGTGAGATTGGTGCATGTATTCGGGGAAGTCCGTGGCATTGACTAGAATCCCCTTAAAACCTTGCTTCCGCATTTCTTCTTTAAAGGCGTCGAACATTTCTTTTCCATGACCCTTTCCCTTATACCTCTCCGCTAAGTAGACACAATAGATGAAAGCCACGTGGGGTTCAGTTTTAAAGGGCGCAAGAATCTTTTCAGAGGGCGCATAATAAATGTGACCGACAACATTTTCTCCGTCAAACAGATGGTAACCCTCCACATGCTTGTCCAGGTTAGCTCTCAACCACTGCTGAGACTCAGGAACGAATGCTTCCCAAAAAGCAAACTGGGGCGGCAAGTTGTGCATGCACGGATAGGCTTTCTTCAGGTCTTCCAACGTTAATCTCTTAACTTTCACGACTTAAACCTCCTCTGTTAAAGTGGATACGGCAACATTTCCTTAATTAGTTTCACCTCGATGCCCTTCGGAAGTATCTTGCCATCCTTCACTTTTGCCATGACTATCCTAGCCTTGCCCTCTGAAAAATCGTTGATGTATTGGAGACACGCTCCGCACGGTCTAGGCCCATTAACGTTTTCGGCTTCCATCACAACGGCTACAGCCGTAATTCTCTTCTTGCCATGCAGAACAGCATGGTCTATGGCGCATCTTTCGGCACAAACACCAAGCCCAGAGATTCGACTTTCAACATTACATCCTTCGTAAACGCTGTTGTCTTCAGCCAAAACTGCTGCGCCAACTGCAAATCCCCAGATAACATGAGCGTTCTTCATGGCTTCCAGTGCAGCATTAAGAAGACGTTCATCCTGATTCCTAAGGCTCTCTTTTATCATTGCCACTCACCGTGTTTCTGAAAGGCGGATGGCTCATCTCTTGCGGATGGTGAGCGACTCCAAATCTCGGGGATAATAGGTGATTATCTCAGCGCCGTCCTCAGTTATTACCACCGTGTCGGAGTGCCTAAACCCAGCGTATCCTGGCTTGTATATGCCTGGCTCACAACTGAAGACCATGCCTGGCATCATAACTGTGTCGTCGCCCACGTCGAGCCACGGCGGCTCATGTCCTTCTAAGCCCAGCCCATGACCACTATGATGCCTTATTAGTGCGCCATAGCCTGCCTTCTGAAAAACTTTCACTGTCGTCTTGTCTACGTCGCTGCATCTTGCGCCAGGTCGGAAAGTTGCTAATCCCGCGTCTTGAGCCTTCAACATGACCTCGAAATATCGTTTCTGGGTTTCGGTGGGCTGTCCGACAATCATGGTTCGTTCGAGTTCGCTACAGTATCCGCCAACATCTGCGGAAGCGCCTGACACGATGACGTCTCCGACTTTGATCACTCTTTTTGTGCCGATTGAGTGGGGAATGGCAGACATTGCGCCAACCTGCCCTCTGAAACCCGCGCCTGCTGGAGAATCACCCCATTTGCAGGGCTCATAATCTGGTCCCAAAGCTCGTTTCATGGCAACTGAAGCCTCATGGGAAGCCCGCATGGATATTTCTACATCCCACAAGCCTGGTTCTGTATATTCTTGAAGCAACGAATGCGCCAGATTCCCCCATTTAGCGCTCTCTATGATCAGTTCAACCTCTTCCTTCGACTTGATCAACCGCATGTCTTCAACAATGTCTTTGGCTTCAACAAACTTGGCGCTGGGAAACTTTTCCGTAATTCGAGGACCTTTATAGCCCCAGATTCCAGCCGCTCCCGCCATATTGTCTATGCCAATCTTCTTGTTGTCTAAGCCTAACTCTTTAAGGAAAATGGAGAAATGTTCGATTGGGTGTTTTTCGCCTGGATAGTCTGGATAAGTCTTGATATTCTTGACAAGCTTAGTTTTTAGGGGAACATGGTCAGTTTCGAGGGCTGGTCCAATAAAGGCTATTTCGCCTTCGACTGGAATGATGAGTGCCGCTGGCCTCTCCGTTGTAATGTAGGAGTATCCCGTGAGATAGAGAAAACTCGTGCCACTGGTCAAGTAAAGGGCGTCTAGTTTCCGCTTCTTCAACTCTTCCAAGACGTTACTGATTCTCCGCTTGTATTCTCCTTCACTAATGGCTATCTTCACCATAAACACACCTCCACAATTGACCTCTTTCTTTAGAATACCTGGCATAAAGATTTTTAGTGAGACGCCAAGACAGACTCCTGGGCTTGCTAAGTTATTTTCTTCAATATTCTTAAAACCAAGAGGGTGATCCATCTGGAAGGCTTTTCTTTTTGTCCAAAGTCAAAATCAGACCACACTTTATGGATCGATTCGGGTGTAAACCTTCCTATCTCGTCTTGTTTTGAGAGGAGTATGTTGACCATTTCTGATTCTTGAAGCCTCTGCTTGGCGTATTCAAACTGAGACAGAACGTCCAGAAACTTCAAGATTTTGTAGTCAGTGAACGGGTACTTCAGTTTCTCCCAACCAGTTCCAACTTGACTATCGTGACCCGCATACTTTATCTTCCCTCTGTTTTCCCAGCATCCAAGAAGAAAATCAACTCCTCTCCTAGCAACTTCGCTGCTTCGAAGTTTGGGATTCTGAGTTAACGCTCCTAGCACATACATTGTAGCCATAGCGCAACTGGGCTCCTTCTCTCTCGGTCCGCCAATCTGCCCAGTGTCCTTACACCAGAACCCACCGTCAAGACGCTGTCTTCTGATGAGCCAGTCATAAGCATTCTGTAGTCTAGAGTCTCCTATGAGACCCAATTTTGCTAAAGATTGAGTTATGATGGAGCTGTGGCAATCGCTGGGTTTTGTTGGCGGATCCCATCCGAACCCGCCAGATTGGAGTTGGGTGCTGAACACGTATTCGCAGGCTCTAGCAATTCTTCTATCTTCTATTGTAAACCCGAAATCTCCCAACATCGGAAGTAGCCAGAAGGTTGTGTCCTTCTTAGGCCACCAAGTGTGAATGTCCTTTGGCTTTCCCCAATAGCCATCCTCGTTTAGACCTGCAAAAATCTTCTTTATCAATGGGTGGTTTGGAATTGCCGCTCTTGCTGCCATCACTGAGTTATCTTTTTCGTCCTTATCTAAGAGCCATGTCAATGTGCGATAAATGACCCAGGGTTCTCCATCCAGCAACCACTGCAATACATCCTTCTTTAACGACATTTTCCAATCCACACTGATCCCTCAGCATTAGTCAATCGCGACATTTTTGATGTTTAAACAACTTGTAGTTGTAAGGCTCACAGCCAGCGAGGCTCGATGGAAGCAAGGTGTTCGGGATAATGTGCCCCTTAGGCATTTTGACAATTTATTTGTGTTTTCTTAGGTGTTCTTCAAGGAACTCGCGATAACTCTGACAGGTTTTGCCGCAGAATTTACAGTGAAACGTTTCAATGGTGACTCTGTTTCCGTCAGGGTCAAAGAAGGTAGCGGCTTGGGCACCCCAAGGTTGATCTTTCGGTGGAGTAACAAATTTGGCTCCTTTATCTTTGAGATTTTGATAGGCTTTGTCCAGGTCATCGACGAGAAAGCAAATATCCAGTTTAGCTTTTGGCTCCAAGCCAAACGTCACTCCGGCGGCGTCAAAAAGTGCGTAAGCGGGCCATTCGCCTAATTTCTCAAGACCGACAACATCCTGATAGAAAGACACAGACTTTTTTAAATCTGACACGCCAATGGTGATATGCGGAATCTTCTTGATATGACTGCTCTTCTTTATTACAGTCTCCCTCCTTCTTGTTCTCTATTATTATAACGGAAAGGTTATTAACCTTGCGGTTATTTATTCTCTCACGGTGACGCAACAAATGAGCAAAAGAAACGGTGAAACACACATATTGAAATTTTCTTGCAGTTGCATAAACTCCATAGAAGATCCCTGGTCTTATGTCAGCAGGTCTGGCTCATTATCGTCAGAAACTCGCCAAATCATCATTAACAAAATCTACAAGGAGCCGAAAACCGTGACTCAACTTGCGAAGGAAATAGGGCTGTCACAGCCAGCCATCTACAAACATGTTGCTGATTTGTTAAACGAAGGTTTAATTAAGGAAGTTGAGGTTCCCGAAAGCGGAAGAGCGTTCAAAAGGGAAAAATACTATTCGCCCAGTTTTCCAGTAGTCTTGAAGTCAGATCTGGAGACCCTAGAACCCATTCTCACTAAGATCATTGGAGAGGTAGCGAAAATCATAAAGACAAACAAGGATCGATTGAAAACTAATTTTGACAGAACCAGTCTGCCCAAAAGAAGATGGACTTTTGAAGATCTAACCTTCTTCTTATACAAGAAGATTACCGACTTGATAAGGGAGAAGTTTGAACGAGAAGGCTTTTTCCCAGAGATACCAGTTAGAAATGGAGAAAAATGGGTCTTTTGGGCAGAAGAAGTCGATGTAGAGAAGAATGTGAATCCACTTAAATGAAACTCCCTAAACATTCAGATCCTAGACTGCGGGTTTGTTGAAAAAGATATTTTTGGCGCCGGGGGGGATTTGAACCCACGCAAGCGGGGTGATATCCCCCGCAATCTTCCCTTTTTTTCTGATCCTGGCAGTTCTCGTTTTTTGAGAATGTGGCGTAGTGGGCGTGACATATTTGGATCCTAGTTGGATCATATATGGGATGGTCTAGGAGCGTGTGCGCGTGTGTATTTTCTTGATGTAAGAGAAATGGGGGGTTAGAGTTTTTTTAGATTATATATTGTACCAGAACTTTGACTTTGTCTCGAATATTCAGAATGGCTCTCACGGTTTCTTTGCCTTTTTCAGTCAAAGTGTACTCCCTTTTTCTCTGATTTGGATGGGCTTTTATCAACCCGTTCCTTTCAAGATAATAGAGCTGAGAATAAACCGTGCCAGAACTGAGTAGAATATTCAATTTTTTGTAGATGAATGCGATGACATTGTATCCGCCAAGCGGTTTATTCCTCAATTCCATGAGTACCATCACGTCTAAGAAACTTTTAACAATCCTTGCTTGAATGTCTTTAAACACTTTATCTTCCAACGCTTCGCTTAAAACCACATTTTGCATTGCGAGACTCTCCAGTAGTTCCCCCTATTGGGGGCTTCAAATTTGCATTTGAACAGTTTTTAAGTTTTTCGTCTCGAAAGATTATTCAGAATCAGATGTAGAATATTTGTAAGTTATAATTCAAAGGCGACCTTTATCTTTCCCACACTGTGACTTTTTCAACTTCTGCGAGCCATGGGATTCTGGGCACACCTTTCGAAAGGCTTTCAAATATTTCCTTCTCAATCTCCTCATTGGATTTCAACTGACTTTCCTTAACTAGTAGGATTACGATGACGGCTTTCTTGGTTTTCATTTAACAGTCTCCTGTGTTGCATTAATAATTCTGGAAAGAGTTAAAAATTAAGTTTGTGAAGATAAAATATGGAGAGTTAATCTGTTTAATTCAGATTCCGAATCATTAAAGCGATTTGTGAGGTTAAACAATAAAGGGCCTTAAGTGGTTTGTCTGCCGCAGAGTGGGCATTCATGGTAGCCTTTGTAGAGGTGTCCTTTGATTCTGACCCAGAAGAAAAAATTTGCGAGTTAGCCTAGAAGGGAGTCTAGCGGGAGGGTTGAAATCGGACTTTGAGGCTGGTTTTGTTTTGTTGAAGAAGCTTGTGGTGGGCTCCGTTTAAAGAGGCCAGAATCAAAATTCTTGTCAGAAAATGGAAATAGCAGACCATGGGGGTTCATCCTCGACAATGTTGTTGGCGCCGGGGGTGGGATTTGAACCCACGCGGCCCCGAAGGGCCACAGGCTGTCTAAGCTAGACAACTCCAGGCATAAGCTTCGTTCAGGATTGAATCTGCTCCCTACCGGACTTCCCGCAGTCTTGTCTGTTTTTCTGCCCTAGGATACCCCGGCTTTTTCGCCAGTCATGAATAGAAGGTTTATGGGTGTTCTTTAGCTTTTTTGAACCGCTGCGCCACATTTTGGGATAGAAGCCGCGAGGCATCAGAACCCGCTGAGTTTTAGCCACCAGCCCATGCTCCATCCTTAAAATTTCCTCCGTAGACGCTAGGGCTTTCGACAACGCCACAGCCTCACCCTTCAGAGTAAACACAACCACCGCATCACCAGGTTTTATCTTCGTCTCCAGAGATAAGACGCCCGGCGCAGAGAGGTGGGCTCCGTGACAAACCGCGTCTACGGCAGAGTCACGTATGTAAACTTTCGGAAGTAGTTCCAGTGCCCTCTCCATGGGCATTATAAACTTCTTAAGCAGAGTCTCATCTTTCGTTTCTTGCCATTCCCCAAACAAATAGGACACGTCGTGCAGTGTTACAAGCCCTTCTTCTTCAACTAATGGTCCAGATCGAGTTCGGCGGAGCTCCTGCATGTGGGCTCCACAGCCAAGCGCCTCACCCAAATCGTAGCAGAGTTTCCGTATGTAGGTCCCAGCTTCGCATCCAACCCTAAAAAGAACGTTCTTCCCACTCATCTCAAGAAGGTTGCTGTAATAGATTTTTCGCGTCCTCAGTCTCCGCTTAACTGAGGCTCGAAGGGGCGGACGTTGGTAAATTACCCCGCAAAACTCGGCTAAAACAGCCCGAACCCTGTCTTCGGGCACTTCAGAATGGAGTCTCATAACACAGACGTATTCCTTCCCTGAAAGGAGGAGAGCCTGAATCACCTTCGTGGCTTCTTCTAGGGCGATGGGCAGAACACCCGTCACTTTGGGATTTCCCTAGCCATCTATGCTAAGTAGGCTTCTAGGGTCCCGCCGTGTCCAGCCTGCTCAACGCCTAAGATGCGCTTCATCCACGCTGTAACTTCGTGGCTCGACGGACCTGCTGGCTTGTCTAGGTTGATTATTCCAAACTTCATGTATTCCTGTAAAGGTCGCTTGTCTGGCATATGTCCAAAGCGTGGGTCAGTTTCTTCCTCAGCCTTAACCACAAGCTCTCGCTTTACTTCCCACGGCGCGCTAATCCTCGTCATCAATTATCCCGTAGAAATGGAAGGGCTAAGAAGGGTTAAAAGGGTTAGGATAATGAAGGCTTGACGACGCTGGCCATTTCCTCAAGTTTACCCGCCGCAGTAAGCACCTCAGTCACTTCTTCGTCGGTCGCGCCTCGTTTTATGCTGATTTTCTTTTGAGTTGGTTCTATGTGGCCCACGTTGACTCGTCTCCGTTTTATGCCAGTCGTTTTAGGGGGACCAGTAACCAAGACGAAGTTTTTGTCAATAACGTCTACGATAACGCATTTTCTCCCTGCTTCTCGACCAGCGATCTTTACGCATATCCTTCCGACCTCGATGGCTGGCATCACGAAACCTCCATGAGTTGTTGAAGAGAATTCGCAGACTCGTATTTATAACTTCACTGTTTCTGAGAAGCCGTTTCCCACTTTTCTAGTACGAGACGATCTAGAACCATGCAAATAGCACGGAAAACTTCGTCAGCGTTTAGCTCGTTTGCGTCTAGAATCAGATTGAAAGGAGAAAAATCCTCTCCAAGATTGAAGCCGTAAAGGCTTTTGTAAATCATTTTGGTTTTCTCGTCTTTTTCCCTTATGATGTTGAAGGCTTCTTCGAGGCTTATGGCGTCTCTCTTGGCAAGACGCCTTGCCCTCTCTTCTAAGGAGACTTCTATCCAGATTTTGAAACCGTCTTTTAGCAACCAGGGCATGGTCCAGCTGTCGAGAACGACGTTTCCCTCTTTAGCCCACTCAAAAAGTTTTTCGTCTACCGCCCTATCGAATTTCAAGTCTCTCATTCGTTGTTGGAGGAACCTCATTCCTTCAGTGGTTTCCCACCATCCCCTTTCGGCGGGTTTATATCCTGATTCTATGGCTAAAGATTTTAGGGCGTCCCCGCCGGAATGATACTTCAGCTCATATTTCTCCGCCAGTTTTTTGGCTAAGGTGCTTTTTCCACATCCAGTCATTCCGGATATGCATATCACAATTTTCTGTCTTGATTTTTTGTGAAAAGTTTTCATGGCTTGGCGAGTCCGCCTTTTCGCAGATGTTAAAGGTTTCTTGCCTCATGTTTCAGGAGGTCTTGCAGGCAACTGTGACATAGTTGATTGCCGTACATTCGATCAAGCCTTCTTTGGGTTGCGGAAAGTTTGCGTAGGCTTGACGGAATCAAGCGTGGAACTGCTGAAAGTGTTCTACCGCAACGGGTGCAATGCGAAACGCCTATTTTCTCACATTTACGATGAATTTCGGTGCGTCCTCCTGGCAACAGAAGGAAACGCTTTTTCTCGCTTCTTGTCCTCAGGGAGGGTTTAGGCATATGTTACGTAACCTCCATCGTCAAACCGAGTACACGGGAAAAAAAGGTTCCGAACAAAAATGAACAGAGCAGGTACCACCAGACGACAGGTAACGGACCGAAACCCGGGAAGATGGCGACAGGATTGAGAAGGTAATGCATGTAGAGTAATTGCCACATGAAAAAGAAGGGAATCATAAAGATTATGCTTACTTTCATTGAGCGCCACATCATCTTAGATTGGAGTTGCCGAATGTGGGGCTCTTGCTTTTTAACTTTTGCAAGAAGCTTTTTGTCGCCGCTGCGTCTGGCTTTAGTAAAGTCGGAAGTCCACTCGGAAATTTCCCGCTTCATGGTAGCGAGTTCTTCTTTCTTGGTGAAAAGACTATTTATGAAAGTGGTGAGGAACGAAACTCCCATAGAAAGTAGCAGAATAGAAACTGTTGCTCCAGGCGCATAAGGCATTAACAACCACTCTATAAAGTCCATTTTCACTTCTCCAGCAACTTTAAGATTTCTTTCGCCGCTTCAACTTGTTTCCCAGTTGAGTTTTTAACTATTTGCACTGAAGCACCTGTCAAAACGGCACAGGTGGCAGCCATAAGCCTTGAAAACATAAACTCTTCAGCAATTTCACTTTCTAAAACCTTATCTCGTCTGCGAGTTATGTCTTTTAACCTTCGTGAGAGCACTTCGCCAGGTTTGGCTTCAACCAAAACGAAAAGGCTGGGACCTAGAAATTGTAAAACATTGAATGGTAAACCTGCCCAATATCCGTCATTTGTTTTTATTGACATATGCGTGTCAATGACGACGTCCCCTTCAGTCTTTGCTATTCTCTGTGATATGACTTTGGCTGCCTCTATCTGAAGCTCATGTTGAAAAAAGAGATTAGACTTTCTTATCTCATCCCTATGAATGGTTTTTCCTCTCTCTTGAGATAATTCAAGCATAACCGATCCGTAGTTTATCACTCTGATCTTCCTTCCACACTGTTTTGCTAAGTCCGAAAGTTCGTTGCAAACGGTGGTCTTGCCCGTTCCTGGGATACCTGTGACCACCGCAACTTTACCCAAGTGTCATCCTCCAAGGAAGCGACGGAAACCTGGGTACATTTCTGCAACGCGTTCCTGCATCAGAATTTGATAGTATTGATACAGAATTCCGACTGTTAGCAAGACACCCATCCCTGAACCGAACACTCCGAAGAAGTCAGCAACCGCAGCGATTAATCCGACTACTAGCCCTCCGAGTATGGTAACCACCGGAATGTATCGGTTAAGAACCATCTCAATGGGCTTGCCGGACCTTCGGAACCCTGGAATCTGCATCCCCGAGTCAACAAGCTGTTTCGCTATGGTTCTCGGACCTAAGCCTCCAACTTCAATCCATGTAAGTGAAAAGACAACACAGAACGTAACCATGATACCAGTGAACACTAGGGCTCGTGTAGGATCACTCAGAACATCCAAAATGTTTCGAGGAGGTAGCACATAATATACGAGACCGCCAGAAGGTTGAGGTTGTCCCCCTGAAGGTGTATAATACTGTCCTAAGAGACCGACCCAAAAGTTGTTTGGGAAATGGGCTGAGAGAAGTTGAGATATGAAGTAGATGTTCGCAAAGAGGGCGGAGGCAAAAATTACGGGTAAGTTAGATACATAGAGAAGTTTAATAGGATACCTACCACGGAACCCTCGATAACTAGCGTATGAGACGGGAAGCTCAACTCTGACACCTTCCACATAGATCACAATGAGAAAGACAATTACTGTGGTGAAAAAGCCCAGCATAGTGGGAAGATTTTGGACCTTGCCATCCTTATCCACCCTGAAAATCATGTTACTTAGAGACTGGCCGCTAGCAATTGTTTGAAAGAAAGTGATGAACGCACCGTAGCTTTTCCCATCCGCCATGTTAGGCGTTGGGCCTAAACTGTCCCAGAAAATGTTTTGAGCTACACCTGCCGCGATGAAGAGACTGATTCCACTTCCGAGTCCCCAGCCCTTCTGCACCATCTCATCTAGGAGCATTACCATTATTCCACCGGCTAAGAGTTGCAGAAAAACGAAGATAGACACGGTTGGTGAGAGGCCGACGCCACCAACATTATAGACCCCCCCTATTAGGTAAGCGGAAGCCTGCACTCCAATCATGACTAAACTAAAGAACTTGCTTGCAGAAGTGAAGAGAGCTCGATCATCAGGGTCAGACATGTCACACTGAATTATGCCCGATCCAGCCAAAAGCTGTAAGATGAGTCCAGCAGTCACGATGGGACCGATTCCCAATTCCATCAGTGTGCCTCGATGAGAGGCAAAAATTACCCGAAGGTACTGGAGTTCCCATCCTGCGCCTTTTCCAACTCCGAAGAGCGGTATCTCAGACATGACGAGGTATAGGGCAAGCGCTAAGGCGGTCCAAAACAACTTTTCGTTGAAGCCCACTTTTCGCTCGGGTGCACCAACTTCAGGCATAACCCTAGAAAGGGGCTCAAACATTCTGAGGAACCGGCCAGCCATGCTTTTTCTCCTCGTCAACCATCTGTCTATTAAGGCAAATTACAGTTCATGATAATTAATCTTTAGCTTGGGCAGATTCGCCCTCATCTTCTTTTAGGATTTGTCCGCCAGCCTCTTCTATTTTTTGAACCGCGCCCTTTGAGTATGAGGTGACCTTGATTATGAGGGGCTTTGTTATGTTGCCCGTTCCCAAAAGTTTGTCATATCCAAGTTTTTCAAGGTCTAAGAAAACCTTTCCCTTCTTCTTTTCCACTTTTTCTTCTGAGACCAGTTTAGTGGCTAGTTCTTCGAGTTCGCCAACATTGATTGCGTTGACTGTTCGGCCTACACTTCTTGGATGTGTGAAACCTCTTTTCCCAAAGTAGTCGGGTTCATGCTTTATTACGTATGTCCATCCGTGTTTGTGGCGACCCACCTTTCGGTGGCCTTTGGTTCCACTTTCTCGATGCTGGCCTACCCTGCCGTATCCGTAGAATCTGGAACCACGCTGTTTTCTGGTTTTCCTCAGTTTGTGAGGCATAAACTATTCCACGAAGATTTTTTCGCCCCTGAAGGCTTTTTCCATGAACTTTTTCAGGCGCACCTCGAGCACTCCATTCTTGTAAGAGGCCTGAGCGGATTTGGGGTCTACTTTTGCTGGAAGCGGAAGTTCCTTCCGATATTTTCGTTGAGGTGTATCTACAGAAATCGTCAAATTATTTTCTGTAGTGTTAAGGTTGATGTCATCTTTCTCCACACCGGGAAGTTCAGCCACGACAACCACGTCTTTGTCCTCTTCTATAACGTCCACGAGGGGTTCTCGTTCCTCCCGAATTTTTGGTCCGACACGACTGGGCTGAACGTTTCCAAACTCACGAATTATGGGTTTTCCGTTGGGTCCGACAGACATGGAGAAACCGTAAACATAAGGCTTGTGTTCCCATGCTCCTTTTTTCGGCGTTTCAAAGGCTCGACGCATCATTTCATCCATCATTTCCTCGAGTTTATCGAATTCCTCGAATATGTCGAACCATGGGCGTTTTCTTCGTCTCCACCAATCTTCGCTCAATGAAGTTTTCCTCCACAAAAACTGTGTCGCATCAGTCAATTAAGTCATTTGCTTTATAAGTTCGTTTATGGCTTCACCCCTGTAGCCAGTAACTCCACCTGCAGTATAGCTTTTCTTCACCTTCCCCCGGAAGCCTTTACTTGGCGGATGAAGACGAAACACTGGCTTTACGTTTTTGAGACGACTAAACTCGACTTTTGTTTGGTGTATGGCTTCAGCCAACTCGTCGAGTGATTTGTAGCCCAATTGCTGAGCGTATTGGTTGGTTAATTCTTCATCTCCGACTAGTCGGCCTCTCTCCTTCAGAAGGAACATTATGTTCTCTTTAGAAACTTCGCCCCATGTCACTTGGTTTTGGGCTTTACGTAACATCCCAACATACGCTGGGCGGTCATCAATCAGTGTAGCGTGACAGTTTCGGGTGAGGTGAAGCATTTTCAGCGTGTCTTCAATTTCTCGGAAAACATTGACTCCTCCACGAACGCGGATGACCGCCAAACATTTTCGTTTCTCCTCCGCCACGTTTATCCCACCCACTCTTTCGTCGTGACGAGCCTGCATGTTTTCCGAAGGGCGTCAAACACCGCGTAAGCGAAGGAAGGAATAGTTCTGGTGGAGCCATAACTTTTGGTCCAGCAGTCTTTAATTCCAGCCAGTCCGAGTATGACTTTAGCCTCTTCGCTCGCAACAAGACCAAGACCACGGGGTCCAGGAATAAGTACTATTTCTACACTGCCACATTTTCCCCGAACCTGGAAAGGAAGAGAATGAGGTTTTCCACATCCGCATTCCCAGCTTCCGCATCCTCGACGGACAAGAACTATGTTGAGGCGGGCGTTCGCGGCACCTTTCTCAATAGCGGTACGCACCTGTTTGGCCTTTCCTGCGCCTAAGCCAATGTAGCCGTCACGGTTTCCAACCGCAACTATGGCTTTAAATCTTGATTTTTCGCCTGCGTCTGTTTGTTTTTGAACTAGGTTAATGTTAATAACTTCTTCTTGGAGTTCAGGAAGGAGGACATCTACTATTTCAGGCTCACGTATTTTAAGCCCTTCTGCAAATACTTCGTCTACGGAGGAGATGCGCCCCTCCTGAATCATTTTCCCAAGTCTCGTGCGTGGCTTCCAGCCTTCTACCCTTTCCTCGGCAGATGTCATGCTTTCTCCTCCATGAATGAGGAAACATTGTTTAACTGTTCCATGTTTATCCGGCTCCTAATGCTTAATGATTCAACATTTTTAAGTTTATCTGTAGTTCCCGTTTCGCTTACAGTTTAAGAGAACAAAATTCTTAGATGACGATTTACGCCAAAATTACAGACGGAGACTCCTGAAAATCTCTTACGTCAGATTTCTTTTTGCTGTGGTGATTCGTATCGTAGCTTTTCTTGCTCTATCGTGTGCGCCTCTTTTAGCTTACTCATGTACCATGATCTTTCTAACGCATAGTGGATGCTTATGACTATTCCGAGAAGAAGCAACACTATGCCAATGACCGTAAGAGATAGCCCCAAAAGGCTGTACGGATGAGTGCTTATTTCATAAGGGAAAAATAAAAACCACTTCGGGTTCGGAGCTGTCATGACTGTTTCAAGTATTCCCCCAACCAAGAAGACAGAACCCATGATGGCGATTAGATATCCGAGAGTTTCGTTATGCCTCGACTCCTCCGCCTTTTCGTGAAGATACTCTCTGAAAGCCAGTTTGATCCGTCCCCTTTTCTTAAACAAAACTTCTACGAGAGAATGATAGGTAAGTTTTACGACTTGAAACTCAAAACATAGAATACAGATTCTACAGAATTGTTACTTGCCCTTGAAATCGCCCACAATCTTTTCCTTCACAGCAGAAAAATGTTCTGGAAGTTGTTCGGGACGCAAATCCCTAGCCAAATACTTGGAAAACTTTTTCTGATAAGCCTCTTGGTCTGATGAAAGCTTCTTTGCGTAATCAACAATGTGTTGCCCCATTACTCTTTTTTCGTCTGGCAACATTTCTTTCTCGTGAGGAACCACCACACCAGCATCAAGAACGCCCTTCAAAACAGCGAAAACTCGGGCACCTCGGGAAGGCAACTGCAAACCAATGTCCAGAACCGCCTTTTTTACGCCATGCGCAACCGCTCTATGACCGCATAAAAGCCCGGTTAGATAGGCTACAGAAAGGTTACCACAGCCGCCCTTCCAACCATAAGTTTTCGTCAATTGACCTGAGTTGGCTGAAGCAATGACCTCGTCGCCAGTCGTCTTGGCCTTAACAATTTGGGCACTTATATGCCTAAGAGAACCTCGAACTACTATCCGAGGCAACTTAGACAGGATAAGCGCCTTTCTCTGCTGGTAATCGGTTTTTCCCTCTTTTCGTCTTCGGTAAGGAACCCTATAACTCGGACCAGTTGCCATCAGCGTTTCCTCCACAACCCATGAGCTTTAATGTAACGCTCTAGGTCAGCAGCAGATTCAAACACCCCGCTACTCGCCATACTATAAAGTCGACGGTACGCGCTTTCTGTAATCGCATGACCTTCCTTGAAGTCTCGCAGTTTCGTCCGTAGCGGGCGAATCTTTTGAATCCAAGCCCGCTTTTTGGAAACTCTAGCTCCGGAAGTCCCTGTTCTTAGGCCTGGCCCTCTTCTTAGGCCTCTTTTTCTTTTTTCATGTCTCACATTTGCACGGACATGACTTATTCCCTTCTCAGAACGACTTTGGATAGCGCCTTCATGAATCAGTCTTCGTATTTCTTCTCTTGTAATCGCCGCCTCAACATCTTCTGTTCGATCGGGGTCGATCCAGACTCGGCCTTCACCCACCTTAAGAATTTGGGCGGCTAGACGACGTTGACTTCTGAGGCTCAACTTTTCTTTTCTCCTTCTTCTTTCTCCACTTCTTTGACTTCAGCCTTCTCCTTCTCTGCCTCTTCCGCGACTTCTTCAATGACCTCTTCTTTCACTTCTCTTGGATTCAAAATGTGAATCTTCCTACCCTTAGCCCTGTCCAAAAGCTCAACGCGCTTTCTCGCTCCAACATCATGAGCAATTCTTATTGCTTGTATTTTCGGGTCAACTTTCGCAATGTCGTCAAGAGTTCGCACTAAAACCTCCTCGTACCCTGAAGGATGAAGATTCCTCGCCTCTTTTGGGCCTCTGTAACCAATCTCGACAGATTTGGGCCAGCCGCTGAACTTTTTCCGCATTTTGCTGTCTAGGCCACGTGCTCTTCTCCAGCTTCTTTTTAGTCGTTTGTACCGCCAGCCTTCCTCCCGCTGAAAATCAGGCTTTTTACTCTTGATGCTTTTTCGCAGTTTTAGGGCGTGTTCTTTAGTTTGAGGGGGAGTCTCCAGCTTTTCTTTGCGTTTCATCCTTCCATTCCTTCATGTCGCTCATAGACGTAGATGCCATCAAGAAACACTCGGGGGTCTTTAGCCTTAACCTTGGTCGCATTTTCGATGTTTAGGGCTGTTTGACTGACGTCCTCGATGTTGATTCCTTGAACGATTACGTCTTCGCCTTTTGGCACGACCTTAACGTCGCCCATGATTTTGGCTATGCGAGGATTCCGTTCTCCAGTAAAGTTTTCTATGGCTACGGCTCTTTCCATAACCTTCACGGATATAGGAAAGTGAGAGAACACAATTTTCAGTTTGTAAGTAAAGCCTTTTTGGACTCCGATTATCATGTTCTGAATGTGTGAACCGATTGTTCCTACTAGTGCTGTTTCCTTTTTTCTAGGCCAGTCAGCCAAAACTTTGACTGCGCGCCCTTCTAATTCGATGGAAATAGGAGCATGGGAAAAATCTCGCTTCAATGTTCCTTTTTCGCCCTTAACAGTAACGATTCTCCGCTCTACTTGAACCTCCACGCCTTCTGGAATTTCGATAGATTTCACAGCTTCTATGGCCCGCATTCCAACTCACCCTAATAGACAAACGCCAGAAGTCGTCCCCCAATTTTCTTGTCCTTAGCCTCCCGATGAGATATCACTCCCTTAGAAGTAGAAAGCACAAGAAGGCCGACATCTCTGGAAGGAAGGAAACGTTTCTCCCAAGGTTCAAACTCGTTAGAACCCACAGAGTAGCGAGGCTTTACGGCACCACACTTGTTTACCCGACCTAGGAGTTGGACCTTAAACTTTCCAGAACGTCCATCATCTATGAATTCAAACTCGCCCACGTAACCGTTTAGTTGCATTACTCTCAAAACTCGTCCTAGCAGTTTCGAGGCTGGACCGATTACGCATTCACGTTTGTTTCTCAACTCATTGTTCAGAATTGTTGTCAGCCCGTTTGCGAGGGTGTCCATCATAGTCAAGTCATCTCAGCCTCCTTTACTGGTATTTTTTAAAACCCAGCTTTTTGGCCATCTCCCTGAAGCATTGACGACACAAATACAGCCCATAACGACGAATAACAGGCCCGTATGATCCACATCGTCTGCATGGTCGACTACCCTTACCAAATTTTCGTTCTTTTTTAGTTTCCTTCTTTGCCAAGCGAGTCACCTTATTCTTCAGCGATGTTAACTCCAAACTCGTCTTTGATAAATACCATGGTCTCGTCAGGCGTTAACAAGTGATGCAAACCAACCCTCGACTTAGCACGACGCCGTTTCTTAACTCGATATCCGGGTCTGCAGAGAGCCACTGAAACATCCATTCCAAATATGCCAAGTTCCGGCGTATACTTCGTGCCCGGAATTTCTATATGCTCCTTAATGCCAAAAGAAAAGTTGCCATACCGATCAAAACAATCCTTCGAAATCTTGTTGTCAACCGCATGAAAGGCTTTCTTAAGAAAATCTACTACCCTACTTCTTCGTAGAGTTACGAGACAAGCGATTGGTTCGCCCTTGTGAATTCCAAAATCCCGTATGGTCTTCTTTGCCTTTCGCTTGCATGGCTCCTGATCCGTTAATTGCTTGAGGACTTTAGTTGCCTTTTCAAGGGGCTCTCCAGACGCACCCACAGAAATGTTGACGATTACCTTTTCAATTCTGGGCTTAAGCATTGGGTTTTCAGCCCATTTCTTGCGAATTTCCTCTTCTGACAAACTAGTCAGCCTCCGGTAAAGAGATGAGGGGCTCTGCTTCGCCGAGGACAAAAACAAAGTCTAGAATTGTTTGGAAACGGTTTCCGTTCTTATCCTCTATGGTGACGAGCGAGTCCCTACGTTTTTGGCCTGGCCGTTCTTCAACAGAAACAATTTTGCCGTACTTCCCTGCATTCTTGCCTTCAACAATCATTGCTGGAGCACCTTCAGCCAACTTGGCGTATCCAACAATTTCTTGGTCAGGGACACGCATCTTCAACGTATTCAACGTTTGATAAACGTCTTCTTTGGGCTTTTTAGGATCCTCCACTCGAATGAGCAAGTTTCTTCCGTCGTGAAGATTAAGCTCCACATGACCATCCTTTACCACTTTCTTATTCTCAATCCGACATAACTTAAATTCCGCTTCTTCCTTACCAATTGGATGGAGAAACAATCCTTTCTCAGAAGGTAAGACTCGATAGGCTTTTTCAGCTTCGGGTATAGAGACTACATCCATCAAGCCAGTCGGAAAGAGTATTTCTCGCTGAACTTTTCCGTCGACCTTTATCTTTTCTTGGGAAACTATTGCCTTGACATCCTTCCGCGTTTTTGCGAACCCCAGCATGTCACGAATGAGAAGCGTTAAGGGTATACATCTCGAAATCGGGTGAGGCCCGGGCTTCGGCTTACCAGTCCAAACAGCCTCCTTCCTATGAATGGGCCAAAACTTCGGCGCTGGTTTTCGCTTTAGATGCCTTCTTCCACCTTTTCTCCCCAAATTAGGCTCCTCCAGACTCCTTCTTGGCGGTTTTGCGTTTCCTCGGTTTCTTTTCTTTTTCCTTCGGCTTCGGTTTCTCTTCTTCCTTTACCTCTTCTTCAGGCAACTCGACCTTCTTGCCAACACCTTTTCTCTTTAATATTTCCCTTCGCCATTTGTCGTCAAGATTGAGACGGGTAATCATGACTTTTGACGGATGAACTGGAACCGTTATGCTGGTTCCATCCACTTTTTCTCGGGTCACCCCTTCAACAAAAATTCTATACTCTGTTCGGTCAACCCTTGTAACCTTTCCCTCCAAGCCTTTACGGTCTCCCCTCAAAACTCGAACCGTGTCGCCAGTCCTCACAGGAACTGAACTGGCACCTTGGGAGGATTTTAATTCAGGCGAGAGAGGCGCAGAAAAATGTTTATACCGCTCATGAAGCGGGGCCTGATACAGTTTTTTCCGCTGTTTCCTAGGTTTAGTTGCTTTCACGTAAGTCCCTCGTTTACACGATGATGCTTGCGGCGCTAGCTATTCTCGGCCATCGTTCCGCCGCCTCTTTTGCCACGGGTCCTCGAATCTCTGAGCCCTGCATCTCCCCCTCTGCAGTCATGATGACGGCTGCGTTGTCCTCAAACTGAACCCAGATTCCTTCAGCACGTCGATATGGCTTCTTCTGCCGAACAATAACAGCCTTAAACATTTTCTTCCTCATGTCTGGCGTTCCTTTTCTCACCGAAGTAACAATCATATCTCCAACGGCTGCCTTAGGAACACGCCTCAACCGCCCTTTGTACCCTAGTACCTGAACAATTCTAAGTGCCCTAGCCCCTGTATTATCAGCACACTTAACAACAGAGCCAGCTAACAAGCCGCTTGAAATCTTAGGCCTCTGGCCAATCATTCCATGAGCAATTAAGGCACGCCCTTTGGCTCTCGCCGCCACTCTATGCTCCTCCAAGTTTTTCGACAACTACAAAAGAAACGGTTTTGCTGAGTGGGCGACATTCCGCAATTCTAACTTGGTCGCCCTCTTTTATGCCAAGGCATGGAGGATTATGAGCCGATATGTGGCTACGCCTCCGTTCGTAACGTTTGAATTTCGGCACATAATTTAAATAGTCACGCCGCACCACGACGGTTTTATCCATCTTGGCGCTAACAACAACTCCTTCTAACGCGCGCCCTCTAACGGGAAGACTCCCATGAAAGGGGCAATTTTTGTCGTCGCAGGTTTTCTTTGGCTTTTTCAATGGGAGAGCCGCCATTTACCAGCACCTCCTAACCCGTTTCTTGATTCGATTTTCAGGCTTTCCAATGATGGCTTTCCCGTCGATTTCTAAAACTGTTCCATCTGGCAAAGTGAAGTTAAAAACAGCCGTATTCTTTATGACAATTTTCTCCCTATTTTCATGAAGAATTTTGAAAGTGTTGCGGGTTTCGTCAGTCACTCTGCCCTCGATGCCCACATAATTACAATGCGAACTCCTTACAATTTTAGCGTGAAGCCCGATGAACTCGTGTTGAAGTATAGCAGGCGTGACTTTCATTTCTTCTTCTCCTCCACACGCCTCTCTTCGTTTTCGATGGTGAGGATGCGGGCAACTGCCTTACGAAGCTCTCTTAAGCGAGAGGGATTCTCAATTGCTCCGCCCGCTTTAACCGTCGTTTTTAGTCGCGCAAGCTCTGTGCGTAGTTCTGTGAGCTTTTTTCTGCGGTCCTCAGAAGACATTGACCGAATGTCCTTAACCCGTAAAATTGGCATATTATTCCTTTGCCTCCCCGATCTTCAAAGTTTTCTTGGCCTCTTCCGTTTCCGCCGTTTCTTTAGCCTCTGCAGTTTCCGCCCTCTCCTTTGCCCCTTTTGTCTCTCTTTTTTTAGGTTGTGGCTTAGTCTCTACTTCTTCAGTTACCTTCTCCTCCGTGACTTTCGGAATTTCCTCAAAAACTTGCGCGCGGTCAGGAAAATCCGCGGTAGGCGGTACTATTCGCACCTTGACTCCATAAATGCCAGGCTTCAGTTGAACAGCTAACTCGGCTCTTCTAATGTATTTTATGGCAGGGTCCCCGCTTTTTGGCAGATATCCCGCCTGAAACTTTTCGTGTCGGGCGCGGTCAGTCCGCAGTTTTCCGCTTACTATAATTTCAGCGCCTAAGGCTCCTGCCTCCATAACTTGGTTTAAGGCCCAGAATCCTGCCCTTCTGAAGTGTACGCCTCTTTTTAGGGCTGAGGTGACGCGGGCGGCTATGACATACGCGTTAAATTCGGGAACCTCAATTTCAGCCACAGAAATTTGTGGGTTAGAAAGCTGAAACTTTTCTTCGAGTACTCTGGCCAAATCTTTTATGGTTTCTCCGCCTCGCCCAATAATTAAGCCCGGACGCATGGCATAAATGACCACGTGGGTGCCTAGCGGAGTTTTTGTTATGTCTACTCCGCCATATCCAGCCTTCTCAAACTCGTTTCGTAAAAATTCGTCAATTTCAGCTTTTTTTACCGATTCGCCTACGAAATGTTTGATAACAGACATTATACTCCACCTTCGGTCTGTTCTAAAACAACTTCTACGTGGCAGAGTATTTGAAAACGGGGACTCATTCTTCCAAATGCTCTTGGCTGGAACCTTTTAATCTTCATTCCCGGATAAGCAGAAGCGTGAATTATCCTAAGCCTCTCAGTGTCAAACCCTTTAAAATCAGCGTTGGCTTCAGCGCCTTCCAGCACGTTTAGAATTTTTTGCGCCGCCTTTACTGGGTATCTGCCTGCGTAGGTTTTTTCTATTCCGTGCCTGTGGGGGGTCTTCTTTTTGAATCGGCGATAGGGGACAGCTTTTTTCTTTTGAATAACCCCTAATAGAAAGCCTTTGGCCTCTTCGAGTTTCATTCCTTTTATTGTTTTGCATACTTCTCTGGCTGCTTTATGGGATATTCTAAGTTCTCGGCCGCTGGCTTTGACGGTTTTTTCTGGGTCTAGTTCTGTTATGGAGTAGCCCCATTTGGGCACGGTTTTTCACCAACTGTGCAAATCAACAGAAGTGCGGTTGTTTATATGGTTTTCCGTGTGTGAAAATTTTTGGAGAGAGGTAGAGGGGGGTCTAGCCCAGCGGGTGTGAACTGGGTTTGTTTTGGGTTTTGTTTTGGAGAAAGTGTTTGTTTTGGGTTTGGTTTAGGCTGCCATTTACAGGCGGATTTCTTCTGTTAAAATGTTGACTATTCTTTTTCCGGCAGCGCCGTCTCCGAAAGGTGAAATTGCTGGGAGGTTGTTTCTTTCGTTTAGGGCTTGTTCCATGGCTGCTAGGATTTTGTCTTTTTCTACCCCTACGACTTCGGCGAATCCTGCCTTTACGGCTTCGGGTCGTTCTGTGGAGAGCCTAATGACCAAAACTGGCTTTCTTAGGAGCGGTGCTGTGGCTTCTTCTTGTAGTCCTCCGGAATCGGTGAGCATCATTTCGCAGTTTTTCATGAGTGAGAGGAAGTCGAAATAGCCTAATGGTGGGAGGATTTGTACGTTTTCTGATGAGGACAGCTTTCTCAAGATTTTTTGTTGGCGTAGTCTTTTTCGGGTTCTTGGATGGATTGGATACACGATTGGTATGGGTGCCTCGAGGAAAGTTTCGGTGAAGTTTTTTAACACGGTTGGGTCGTCTACGTTTTCTGTTCGGTGGGCTGTTACGAGCGCGTATCGTTTGAACCATATGTTTTTTAGGATTTCGGATTTTTTGTCGGCGATTGGTAGGTGTTGGAGCACGGCGTCGATGACCGTGTTGCCTGTTACGTAAATTTTGCCCCACACGTTTTCGTTTTTTAGGTTTTCTTTGGCGTTTTCTGTGGGTGCAAACAGGTATGTAGATATGTGGTCTGTTAGGCGTCGGTTGTGTTCTTCGGGCATACGTAAGTCGAAGCTTCTTAGGCCTGCTTCTACGTGGCCGACTGGAACGTTAAGTTTTACGGCTGCTAGGGCGGAGGCTAACACACCGTTTGTGTCTCCTTCTACGAGCACAAGTTTAGGCTGTACTTCCTTGACGACTTTTTCGATGATGGTGAGGATTCGTGCGGTTTGATGCCCAGGCGAATAGGCCCGGACTTTGAAGCCGTAGTCTGGTTTGGGTAGGTCGAGTTCTTCGATGAATTGTTGGCTCATGTTGTAGTCGTAGTGTTGTCCACAGTGAACGAAAACGTGTGGGATGGAGTAGTTCTGTAAGGCTCGGAGGACTGGAGCCATTTTTATGATTTCGGGTCTCGTGCCAACAATAACCATGACTCGGCTCATTGTAGTCAGCTCTAGCTGGATGGAAGTTTTTTCTATAGTTTTGTTTGGTTGTTATGTTTGGAGAAGACTTAAAATTTTTGCAAGAGTATGCGGGCTTTTCAGACACGCGCACACGCCCCTAGACCATCCCATACATGATCCTAATATGCTGCAAATATGAGGTTGAGAGATATAGTGGTTAGGTTTTGGAGAGGAAGCGTTTTTGGATGGCTTCTAGGATTTTTTGGGCGCACTCGTTTGGGCTTAGCTTGTCGGAGTCTACGATTACTTCGGGGTGTTTAGGTTCTTCGTATGGTGCGCCTATGCCTGGGACTGTGGGCGCCTTTCCTTCTAGGGCTTTTTTGTAGATTTGTTTGGGTGCCATGAATGTTTTTCCTCGTTTGGTCTCTCGTTGAATACAGATTTCTAAGGGGCATCGGATGTAGGCTTCTATGAAGCGTGGGATCAGTTTTCTGGCTTGGTCTCGGTAGCGTCTAAGGTTGCCAGTTGCGTCGATTATGACGTTGAAGCCTTTCAGTGTTATGAGTCTGGCTACTAGTACGAGGGCGTTGTAAACCATGTCACGCTCGTCTTGGCTGTATGTGGGTTGAGGGGTCACAACCTTACGGAGCATGTCAGAAGAAACGATTCTGGCTTGAATGCCTTTAGCCTTTAACTTTTCAAGCAGAGCCTCAGCGACAACGGACTTACCGCTGCCTGGCAAGCCAGTAACCCAAACACACCAACCGCTCTTTTGAGCCATTATTTTTCAGTCCTTCCCGAGTCAGAAATACGTTCAAGTCTAATCTAAATTTATAGTTATAGTGAAATCATTGTAAAGAAGCTTTGAGATGTTATGAACGTAAACTACATTCGCAAACCAGTTCTTGACGTACACAATTCTTAAACATTATCAATAAAAAAGAAATGTAGAGATGATAAAAATGAGCGCCGTAGAACCTATCGACCGAAGTATCCCTCCAAACTACAGTGATGAAATTTCAAGGCTGGACCAGAATGCTTTGTTGAAATGGCTCACACGGAAATATACAGATGCTGAACGTATCTACAGACAAGAGCTAGAACGACTCATACAAATTCAGTCCGCTATAGATCGCCCCATTCATAAAGGTGGTCCACTCCACATGATCGGAATTTGTCTTATACCTCAAAGAGACAAGATGGAGGAGGCTATCCGTTCTGTTATTCTGGCTTATGTAGAAGACTCTTTAAATGTAAACTATACGGAAGAAGATGAAATCGATCGATATCCCGCAGCAAATGTACTTAGAGATTTCTTCCGCGTAAAATTAAAAATCTTAGGTGAAATCAAACGCCTTGCAGCTGAGAAAAAAGCAGCAGGCTTGTGGAGGAACATTTGTGACCCCGAAGAGATGTTGAATGAAGTTACCGAGAGACTTAACTTTGACGCTCACAACATCCTTTCTCAAACTATTGAAAGACCTGTCATTTTTGAGAAGCAACCATTAGGATTCCCCCAACCGTGGGAAAAACGAGTGTTTATTGGGGGAAATTTTACTAGGCAGAGACCAAACTTGAATGAGATTAGAAATGCTGCAATACTTAAGGGCTTAACTCCGGTTATAGCTGATGAGGTCTACATTCCAGGTAAGTGGATTCATCATCATTCTCTAATGTTGTTGCACACTTGCAGGTATGCAATAATTGATGTTACAGAAGAAGCAGGGCAACTCATGGAAATTGAAAGAGTTCGTGACTATTGCGTGAAGTTACTCATCGTATGGGCTGCTCCTACAGACCGACATAGAAAACGACCTCCAAGGTGGATCTCTTCTATGATACGCACTCTTAAAAATGAGATGAAGATAAAAACTGAGGGTTATACAGATTTTGACCAGATACCAGATATTGTATCCAGATTTTTGCCTTAATTGAGAAAGTTAAAAATGTAAGGAGATTACCATCTTAACCGTTTACCCTTTAATGTATGAGTTGACCTCATGCAGGTTTAGTTGTTCTGTTTTGAGCACATTCTTAATGAAGTTGAAAAGTTTTCGGCGCACATCTAAGCTTAGGTTTGGATACCAGACTGGCGAGGCTACGACGAGTCCTCTCCAAGCATAGAAGGGCTGTATCACCCCAAGCATTTCTTCGTCACCCGTCTTCTCCAAATAATTCTCCCAAAACTGGTTAAACAGGGTTTCAAACGGTCCAGTCAGCCGTCCAAAAGTCTGCAACGAATAGAAAACATAGTTAATGGTCATGGCGCTCACGTCGTCGGCTGGCTCACCCCACTCGCCCCGGCTACGGTCCAAAACCGTGAAATCCACGCCCTCCCGAAACAAAACGTTCCAGGGATGGTAGTCTCCATGAACCCTTGCCAGCCTACGAGCATAGCGACGCCCAATCCTCCACCGCCACTCCACGCATTGTTTTTCAATCTCACATAAGTCCTGCTCACTGACGTATTCAAGCCCAGAAGGGTAGCTGTCCGTTAAACCCATGATGCCTTCCCCATGCCCCAACAAGTCCCGTATACGCCTCACATAAAGTTCTGGCGCCGTCTTCTTCACAGCATGAACCTCCGCAATAAAATCTGAAAGCGTCTGACAACGGTCCATATCCAACTGGGTTAGACGCCTCTCCTGCCTCATCCTGTCCAAATCCAGATGGTACAGTTGCCCCTCCACCAACTCAGTAACGATAAAAAACTCGCCACAATCACCAACCGACTTCAAGCCTCCATCCTTAGAAAACGCACCCACATCCACAGAACGTACATGCCTAGGAAAACTATTGAAGGCGGAGTGTTGCCAAATCAAAACCTGAGCCCTATCCGAAAAATGATCGTGCCCAAACCCGCCGGGACGCATGGTTTCAAGAACCACGCTTTTCTTTTCTCTGCCAACCACGAACTCGATGAGGTAGGGAACGCCGTAACCAAAGCCCTTCAATTCTCTGCTCGGCTTTGCTTTCTTCTTGCCCAACTCTCCAACAGACCGGATCACCACGTCTTTCCCGTAAACTGAAGAAAGATACTTCGCCAATTTGTCCACTCGTAACGTTAACATACGTATGGCTTCCTCCCTAGTTGACTATCACAGCAAAAGTTAAAACTTTACATGATACAGCCCCTCAAATTTTATAACCAAACCTTCAGCCAGCTAAAGACTGGAGAAACGCCTATAATGAACATACTCATCCACGACGGAACCATCATCACCATGAGCCCAGAAGGAATCATCCACGACGGAGCAGTCGTCATCGAAAACAGCTGCATCGGCGACGTAGGCAAAACCGCCGAGCTGAAACGAAAATACTCTGGCTACGAACGAATCAACGCAAAAGGGAAGGTTGTCATTCCAGGACTCGTGAACACACATCAGCACGCAGCCATGAGCCTACTACGAGGATACGCCGACGACATCCCACTCAGAGAATGGCTGGAAAAATGGATATGGCCCATAGAAAAACACATGAGCGGACACGACGTTTACGTGGGCGCCCTGCTAACCGCCACCGAATCCATCATGGGCGGAACAACAACCGTCAACACCATGTACCACTACACGCCAGAAGGAAACGAAGCCCAAGCCCTCAGCGAGGCTGGACTACGCGGCATAGTCGGACACGTCTGTTTCTCTTGGAGAAAAAACGATGACGTTAAGGCGCTGAGAACCCTAGCCCACGACTGGCACAATAAGGCTGACGGACTCATCCGAACAAGCGTAGACCCACACGCTCCCTACACAGTCAGCCCAGACTACATGAAAGAACTTAGGACAGTCGCCAGCGAACTCAACCAGAAATACGGCTCATCTGAGGCACCAATTATTTGGCACACACACATCGCCGAAACCGAAGACGAGCCCAAGAAAGTTAAAGAAGCCTTCAACGTTTCTTTCAAGGGCGGAATAATAGAATACTTAGACTCGCTAGACGTGTTAGGAAACGATGTAGTCGCAGCCCACTGCGTGTCCCTCACCCAAAACGACATAGAAATCCTCAAAAAACGAAACGCCAAGGTTTCCCACAACCCAGTCTCAAACCTTAAGCTGGGTTCAGGCGTTAGCCCAGTGCCCGCCCTAGAAAAGGCTGGAGTAACCGTTGCCTTAGGCACTGACAGCCCCTGCTCAAACAACGCCTCCGACATGTTTGAAATCATGAAAGTTGCGGCTCTTCTGCATAAAGGAGTTCGCAAAGACCCGACGTTATTATCTGCTGAGCAGGTGCTACGCATGGCAACAATCGAAGGCGCCAAAGCGCTTTTGTGGAACAAGCAAATAGGCTCCATAGAAATTGGGAAGAGGGCAGATTTGGCTATAGTTGATTTTAACAAGCCTCATCTCTGCCCCCTCTTCAACGAACTCAGTCACCTCGTATACTCGGCAAAGGCCGAAGATGTGGAAACTGTCCTCATCAACGGCAAAATCGTGATGGAAAACCGAGAAGTCAAAACCTTGAAAACCGAGAAGGTTTTGGAGATGGCGGAGAAAACGAAGGAAAAACTGTTGGCTTGTTTAGCCCAAAAGCAATAGTTAAATGACTTGTCTGCAGAACAGAATGAGAATAACGTGAGCGTGACGTGAATGGCAAGCTTCAAGGTAAAAGACCCAAGTTTGGCTCCACAGGGAAGCCTCCTAATCGAATGGGGCTCCATGCACATGCCAGTTCTCAACCAAATTAAACAAAGATTCGAGAAAGAAAAACCACTCGCAGACGTTATGATAGGCGCATGCCTACACGTAACTAAGGAAACTGGAGTTCTCATAGAGACTTTCGCGGCGGGAGGAGCCGACATCGCCCTATGCGGATCCAACCCGCTTTCAACTCAAGACGAGGTAGCGGCAGCGCTTGCAGAAGAGGGAGTCAATGTGTACGCTTGGCGTGGCGAAACAACAGAGGATTATTACTGGTGCGTCAACAAGACGATTGACTACAAGCCTCAAATTACGCTAGATGACGGCGCCGACCTAGTGAGCACAATCCACATGAAAAGAACCGAAGCCCTAAAGGCTATCAAAGGCGGCACTGAAGAAACCACTACAGGCGTCATGCGCTTACGCGCCATGGAAAAAGCAGGCGCCCTCAAATATCCCATAATAGCCGTAAACGACGCATACACGAAGTATTTGTTTGACAATCGTTACGGAACTGGGCAGAGCACCATAGACGGAATTGTTCGAGCCACCAACGTGTTGTTGGCTGGAAAAAACTTTGTGGTTTGCGGTTACGGGTGGTGTGGTCGAGGACTTGCCCTCCGAGCTAGAGGAATGGGCGCAAACGTCATCGTCACTGAAGTTAATCCCATAAGGGCGTTGGAGGCGGTTATGGACGGCTTCCAAGTAATGCCCATCGACAAGGCGTCCGAAGTGGGCGACATTTTCGTGACTCTTACTGGGAACATTAACGTAATTCGGAAGGAACATATGCTCAAGATGAAGAGGGGCGCCATTTTAGCTAATAGTGGACACTTCAACGTTGAATTGGCTATACAGGATTTACAGAGCATTTCTTCTTCCAAAAGGACTATGCGACCCAATCTGGAAGAATACAGCCTCCACGATGGGAGGAAACTCTATCTGTTGGCTGAAGGAAGACTGGTAAACCTCGCCGCGGCGGAGGGTCACCCATCTGAAGTCATGGACATGTCTTTCGCGAACCAAGCACTCTGTGTTGAGTATTTGATGAAGAAGCGAAGAATGGAGCCGAAAGTCTACACTGTGCCAAAAGAAATTGATGAGTTTGTGGCAAGTCTTAAGTTGAAAGGCATAGGGGTAAAAATTGACAAGCTTACGGAGGAGCAAGAGAAATACTTGAGCACTTGGGAAGCTGGAACCATCTAATTTATGGCAAAGTTTATAATGGGGTTACTTACAAAAAATGGCTACAACGTGGTGATTGTGTATGGTTAGTAAAGATCAAGCTATTGGTGGAGTGATTTTCATAGTCTGCGCAGTCATCGCCATCGGATACATTGTGGCTTTATTCTTCACGAAAGAAGTGGTCGATTTTCTTAAACCCTACATAGCGTTGGACGTAGCATGGGTTCGATACTGGCTTGTTACGATTCCAGTGTTCATTGCGTTCATTGCAGTATTATGCATTGGAGCTTGGATCGGTTGGACAATGGCTACAACTCCGCCTCCGAAGCCCATCGAAGAAATCGAAGCTGAGGAGAAAGCCGAAGAGAAGCCACCAGAAGAAAAAGCAGAAGAAAAACCACCGCCTCCGCCACCAGAAGAGAAGAAAGAGGAAAAACGCAGAAGAAAGAGATGACAAATTTCTCTTTTCCATTTGTTTTTCAGTTTATTCTGAGTTAAGGGACTCTTTATGAGTAAGGTGAAAGGTTTAGTTCTTTGCGGGGGACCTGGCACAAGGCTTCGTCCTATTACGTATTACTTTCAGAAGACGATGATTCCTATAGGGTTGAAGCAAAAGCCTCTTTTAGAGTACGTGGTCCGCCTCTTCAAGTTTCACGGAATCGAGGACTTGGCTTTTTTGGTGAGCTACAAGGCAGAGCAGATTATGAACTACTTTGACAGCGGTTCTAGGTTTGGTGTAAGAATTTCGTATGTACGTGATGATCCGCAGTTGAAGGGAACAGCGGGTTCGGTGCTGAACGCTTATAGGCAAGGCGTCGTTAGCGAGGAGGATACGTTGCTTACCTATTACGGAGACATTCTCACCAACACAGATTTAGGAGCTTTATCACGTTTTCACAGGGATAAACGGTCTTCTGCAACTGTTGCGTTATCCTCGGGTTTTATGGTTAGGGTGGGATTGGCAGATATAGAGGAAAGTGGCATACTTCGTGGGTTCGTGGAGAAGCCGAAGTTGGAGAAACCAGTAAGCGTTGGAATACTTGTCTTTAAGGGAGAAAACCTCAAGGACATGGAGATGCTGAAAAAGGAAAAACGTGTGGTGGATTTGATGAGAGACGTGATTCCCCATCTGATAAAAACTGGCAAACCAGTGTATGGCTTCTTGTCTGACGCGTTCTGGTATGACGTAGGCAGCATGGAAGCATACGAAAAGCTGAATCCAAAACTTGTAGAAAACCTGTTTTCTTACCTCTTTAAATGAAAACAGCAGATTTTTTCTCGTTCAGCCTCTTAGCATGGCGTTAGGAATTATTTTCTGAGCAGTTGCAAGGAATTCTCGCATTTTTTCTTCGGAGAAAGGTTTCAAATTTTTGAGGTTTGGGTCTATCGTTTCTACATCGCCTTTATAGTTTTGTATGACGTACTTCTTGCAACCCCTTATCGTTTGACAGATTTGTTCGATGTCTTCTTTTTCGTGGATGGTTGGAACCATGGTAGTTCTGAACTCGTATTCGATGTCAAGCTCCAGTAAGGCATTCATCGTTTCCTTAATGCTTTTTAACAAAGCCTTTGCTTTGACGCCCGATGCCCTCGAATATTTTTCTTCGGTCAATGGAGCCTTAATGTCCATGGCTATGAAGTTGACGAGTCTCTCCTTGACGAGTTCTTTTATCATCGCAGGATGGGTTCCATTCGTGTCCACCTTAACCAGCAAGCCCAACTCGTTTATCTTTTGGCAAAGACCCGGCAGGTCATCCTGAATGGTTGGTTCTCCACCTGTGACTACGACACCGTCAATCCAACTATGTTTCTTCTTTAGATAGTCTTCTACCTCTTCAAGCGGGATTGTTGGCAGTTTTTCTGGATGAAGAACTAGAGCAGTGTTGTAGCAGAATGGGCAGCGCAGATTACAGCTTGGAAGAAAAATGACGGAACATACTTTTCCGTCCCAGTCTACGAGGCTGAGGTCGACGAAGCCCTTAATTTCCATTGATTAACATCAAGTCCTTTTCGGCATCATTATTTTAGTCGTTTCTTTACCTCGTTTTCCAGTTCCTCTTTCGGGACGAGTCTTCCTCTGGCTATGACCTCTTCGTCTATGGCGATGCTTGGAGTGCTCATGATTTGGTACATGAGTCCCTCGATTTCGCCGTCTGAAGCCCCAATGTCAATTTCCTTGTAGCTTATACCAAATTCTTCGGCAACTTCTTTCGCTATCTTTTTTGTTGCTGGACAGTTTGGACATGATGGGAGAGTGAAAACTTTCAGCTCCATAGATTGCACCTCGATACTGGAATCTTCTGGTCGATTCTACTCTTTTAGTCGGATTATAATATAATATTTTCATCGAAGAAAAAGCAAGCGTAGCAGTATGTCAGAGTATCGCTAAAAACCCATTCACCGTATCTTTAATAGAACGAATAAACGGGTGCTTCACCTTCACAGACGCCTGCATCTTTTCCAATCGTTCAATCCTAAAGTAGATTGGAGGGTGCGGATCCCACCCTATCCAGTCCTGAAACCTGTAGGCAGACACTCGTTCAAGCTGCAGTCTTCGAAAGCCAATCTTTCGCAGAGCCTCAGCTAAAACCTGTGGCTGCCCAATTCTAATGGCTGATTCTAGGTCTGCTCTGGCTTCGAAAAATTTGGCAACGAAGTATAAAGCGCCCATGGCAAAGATAATGTAAAATAGTCCGAAAAACAGGACGATAGGCCAAAGGACGTATATTCTAAGCAGGTATTCGGACGACATTAATGCAAAGAGAGCCAGTGGGTCTCTTCCCTTCAGATGGCTGAACTCGTGTCCCACAACGCTGAATATTTCATCATCCTCGAGTTGGACGAGTAGGCCCGTCGTAATGAGTACTATCCCATGTTTTGGGCTGGGTCCTGAGGCTGCGGCGTTTGGTAGAATCGTGTTTGAAATAATTATTTTCGGAATTGGAAGGCGAAATTTCTCTGCGGCGTTTTTCACGATTTGGTAGACATTTACAGTTTTTGTCGACATGTTTTCGGGTACGCACTTGAACCCATACTTCGAGAGGGCCTCTTCGGCTGTTTGGCAGTTGAGTTCTTTTCCCGCACCAAACGTCTTTTCGTATATCTCTTTTTTCATGTTCAAAAGCGTGTCTTTACCGTATTTCTTCTGGAAGCCCTTGTGTTCGTCTATGGGCAGATGATACTGTAGAAGGTGAACGTTAGGATTTTTCGCGCTGATCGTCCACTCGCCCATCCTTGAAATGATTTTAGCTGAAAAAAGAGTCACGACGAACTGGACGGCTACAACTGCTATCGGCGCATACGGTCCCAAGAAAATGAAGAGTACAATGCTCGCGACTAGAAATATGATGAAGAGGAAGAGCATGTTCTCGAAAAGTATCCTTCCCGCGAATCTCCGTCGTTTGAGTGGCACCTTTTCTGGTATGACTTCTTTGCCCTCAACCCATGCAAAATACAGTGTGGTCTTCCTAATTCTCTCTTCAAACAACTCAACTCCGATGAACAAGTCTTCCCTAAGTTGGTCAAGTGCCAATTGAGGTACGGTTTCATCGCTTGGAGTCATCTTCACATGAATCGGTTTTTCAGCCCTCATTCCAACGTCGATCTGCCACTTCCCTTCGGGGTCAAGGGCTGTAAAGGTGAGAATTTGTTGATGATTAAGAGTTGTCCTTCGGACGTTCTTGAAACGTTTGTGTTGTGGAACTAAGTAGTGGCGATGTATGAACTTGAATAAGTCGTCGAGAACTGCGGGCGCAACATCGGTGTCTATCACGAAAGAGACGGTTCTTTCAGTCATCATCGCCAAGTTCTGCACCACAACCAATTTTGCTATTTATTAAACCACAATTTAGAGAGAAATTGGCTCTCTGTTTTAAGGCTTCCTTCAAAGTTTTATGAAGTAAGCATTCTCAAAACTGTTTCTTCGAATTAGGATGAGGAGCTTTTCACGCGTGTTGCTTATGGTTTAAGCAAGCATTAAATAACCGCTTATGGGCTATTACACTTTCTATTATTGTGGAAGGTTCGAAGTTTGCATATTAGAACGTTGGCGGCTATTTTGATGTGGCTCGTTGTTGTTCTGCTTCTTCTAAACGCGGCTCTTAAGCTAAACTGGCTTTTTTGGGTGTGCATCACATTACTGATTGTTGCGGTTCTGGTCTATTTTTCTCCAAGAATGAAGCGTGCGCAAAAGTGATATTGTTTCATAAAACTTTTATAGGAAGAGGGACGGTGAATAGTAAGACTAGTTGGCGATATTGCTATGGAACCTAGTAAGAAACCGCTGAACGTGATGACGAAGCAGATGAACACGTTCATCTCTATTACCCTAAAAAACGGCGTTGAGTACAGGGGCACGATGATTCGCTGTGATGGGCACATGAACATCCTGCTCGAAGGCGCCACCGAATGCCTAAACGACCAACTAATCGCAAACTATGGAAGCCTACTGGTTCGCGGAAATAACATTCTTTTCATAACTATCGGGGTTCCGAGAGGGAAGTAGTCGCAGCCTTTTCCACGTAGTCCACAGCGTCTTTCAGTTTTGTTCTAAGCCCAAACTTTCGTTGAAAAAATCTTGAGACGTTCTTTACGTCTCTTTGAAGTAGTTGCTCTGCGTTTGGGTGGTCTGCGCGAACATATTGAGGCCAATCGATGATGAGGATGTGCTGGTTTGGTTGGAGGATAATGTTGTATTCACTGAGGTCAGCATGAATGATTCTGGCCTCTTGATAGGCTTTGCGCACGTTATCGAAAACCTCATTCAATATTACTTGCGGGTTTGGAAGTTCTGGATAGTGGAATAGTTCGGCGCCTTCGATTAGGCTCATGACGATGACGTGACGGTTTTGGCTGATTGGTTTAGGAGCGGCTATGTTGTGGGGCTCTAGAATTTTGAGGGCTTCATACTCTTTTTGGGCGGCAAGCCTAGACTGATAAAGCCAACTCGTGTGGAGACGTTCAGCAATGTACCCACGTTTTCGTTTAGTCTGTCTAAAGCTTGTCCTGCCTAAGCGGTGGAACTTGACAGCCACTTGTTCACGGTCTGGGGTTAGGGCATCGTAGACGTCGGCCTCTTTGCCGATGCCTAACGGTTTACCGAAGGCTTCTAAAATGTTGGCTTTAACTAGGGCGTTTATCGCCAAGCAGTCGTAGCCAGCCATGTTCAGCGTGTAGCCGCTGTACGGTCCAGTCCAATGTTGAATCAACCCTTGCTTTTCTAGGCGGTTGAGGCGGAATTCTGCTTCTTCTGGGTTGAGGTTGGCAAGCTTCGGAATGACGCGGATTGGAGCGTATTCATGTTTGGTCATGGCGAGTTCTATGGCCTGTAGTGTTCGAAAGTCTTCGGGTTCAAGCTTGAGGAATACTCGAACGGCGACATCAGCGGCGGACATGGTCAAGATAAGATGAGAACTCGGTCATTTAAGGGTTCTACGGCACGCGGACAGAGAGATGAAAATCTTACAGGTTGAGAGTTTGGAGTTGTTGGACAGATGCCTCTACCATCTGCTGAATGTTCAACTTTTCTTCTGCCACCATTATTTCGTGCAGTTTTGCCATGGTTGCGGGTTTTTTGGGCGCTGCCGTACAGCCTTTCGCTTTTAGGCTTGAGGGCTCGTATGTTCCGATTTTTCTCGCAATGCGCTCGGTTTCTGCCTTGTCAAAGCCTAGTAGTGGCCTATGTATCGGGTATTTCTGTGCTGCTTGGTTTAGGACTCGTAGGTTGGGTATGGTTTGGCTTGCTTGTTCACCTATGGCTTCGCCGGTTACGATGCCTTCTGCCTTCGTCATTTCAGCTATTTTCTCGGCTACTCGGTACATTATTCGTTTGCAGAGCAGACATGTAAACCGATGGGGACATTTTTCCAGAAACTCTGCTAGGTTTTGGCCGTGCGGTACGATGTACATCCGTCTAGAGAATCCAGTTGCCCAGTCAAAGAGGACTTTGGCTACTTCTATCGCTCGCTTTGTGGTGGCTTCGTCTGTGAAGGGCGTGTTGTCAAAGTAGACTGGCACGGTTGGAGCGCCTCTCTTCATGGTCAGCCAGCAAGCCACAGCAGAGTCGAGTCCTCCGCTCAGTAAGCCCACTAGTCGGGGTTGGGTTCCGAGGGGCATACCGCCAGCGCCGCCTATTACGCTTGCGTAGATGAATGCGTCTTCTTCGCGGATTTCGACCCCTAGCGTGACGTCTGGATGTTTCAGGTTTACCGTTAAGTTTCGTTTTTTTCCGAACTTTTCTAGTATTTGGCGTCCCACTTCTCGGCAAATATCCGCGCTTGTGTAGGGTTGGGTTCCGACTCTTCTGCATTTTATCGCGAAGCTGTTTCCTGGCTGTAGTGTTTGGTCTGCGAGGCTGAGGCTAGTTCTTATGATGTCGTTTAGTTTTGGGGTGGTTTGTTGGGCTGGTGAAACTGAGGCTATGCCAAATACTCTTGCTAGTTTGGAGGACGCCTCTATGGGCTGGTTTGTTTTTAGGTAGAGTCTGCCGTGTTTTCTGATGATTTCTCTGAATGGAATCTCGTGGCGTTTTAGCGTGTGTTTCATGTTGTCTATTAGGCGGCGTTCGTAGGTGCGTCTTGTCCATGGCTTTTTTATCCATAGTTCTCCACCGAAACGGACGATGACTGTGTCGAGGGTTGGCTGGGTCACGGCTTTTCTCATCTACGCACATAAATCGCTGAATAGCCCTATTAATAGTTCTTGGGAAAAACTGTTGGTGGACTCAAGTAGGCGGTATCCGAAGGAACTGGAAACGTATGCCACAATCCGGGATGGAACAAGAATTTTCTTTAGGCCCATTAAGCCCTCTGATGAGCCCTTGATGCGTAAACTTTTCTATTCTTTCTCGGAGGAGAGCATTTATTATCGGTTTTTTAGTGTGTTGAAGGACATGACTTACGAGCAGTTACAGCATTATGTGAACGTTGACTATGAGGAGAAGATGGCTATTGTTGCGATTGCGAAAGAAAAGGGATCTGAGCGTCTTGTTGCGGTTGGACGTTATGCGTTGACGCCGGCCTCTAACATGGCTGAGTTTGCCGTCATTGTTCAGGACAGTTGGCAAAACCGAGGGATAGGAACCTTCTTGTTAGAGTACCTTGTTCAGATTGCCAAGAAGCGGGGAATTAGAGGATTCACTGCCGAGGTGATGACTGACAACACTCGGATGCTTCACGTTTTGGAGAAGAGCGGCTATGCCATGGAGAAGAAGCGGCTAAATAACACGTATCAGGTTACATTAAAATTCTGAGGGCCTGTGTTAGGCACGTCAGACGTGTCTGATGAAGCATGTTATGTCTTTTTTCTAGGAGGCTGATTAGTTTGGGTGCGTTGTTTGGTGGTATTCATCTTCACAATGTTTGTCATCGGGTTCTCTAACAGAGCGAAGGCTTTTGAACTCCGAAAACGGATTCTCGCTTCAAATCTAAGAAAAGTTCACATTCCTGTCCGTAAGAAAGCCAAATTTCTTTGTCTACAGTGATCTCCCCGATAATCGAAGCCGTTAATTTACGCCTCCTCAATACCGATAGGCATTTTTCTGGCTGACTTGTCGAGATGACGAAGCCCATTCCCGGATAAGTGACCAACCATTCTTCCAGCTTGACATCTTCGGGCTTTGGCAATCTCTCCAGATTTATCTTGGCGCCGACTCTGCTGGACTCACAGAGCATGGCAGTCGTTCCGATTACGCCGGGTCCGCTAATGTCCCTACAAGCGTGTGCTATTCTTCTTTCAGCCAACTCTATTAAGGAGCCTAAACGATCTAAAACCTCTCGACTTGACTTCATCGTGGTTGAGTCAAAAGTTCTCAACCAACCCTTAGGCTCAAACCTGCCCACAACATCAACAGCCATCACGAGTGAATCTCCTATCCGTGCGGCAGTGCTTGGAAGAACATTTTTCGTCACCCCCACAACCGCCGCATCAACAGCATCATAAGAAGTGTCGGAATGAGTGTGCCCCTTCAACAATCTCAACCCGTATTTCTTTAAGCCCTCTTTTATCCCCTCTGCAACCTTACGCCTCGTCTCGTTAGAACTTGAAGAAATGATGTTGACAAAACCCAGCGGCTGAGCACCCTTCGCCACGACATCATTCACGTTCACGAGAACCGAGTAATACCCAGCTAAGAAGGGGTCACTCTTAACGAGAGTTTCCACTATCCCATCACAAGAAACAACCACTTTAAGACCGCCTACATCTAAGAAACCTGCGTCATCATAAGTTGCTTCTTCAAGCACTTCCAATATCTCTCCAAGCGCAAATTTACGGGTCAAACCTCTAAAACTCCTCAGTTTTTTTATTAAGTCGGCAAATTCCTGAGAGTTCATGTTCCCATTACCCTACGCTGTGCCTAATATGCTTAGCACAGCCGCAAAATTTTATTCTTTATGAACTGTTTTAAGTAGTTGCTGACCAATCAATGTAAAAGTGATGGGCATGCTCACTCTGGCATGGATTTTGGTTTCAACTCTCATAGTTAGCCTAATCTCCCTAATCGGAATTTTTTTCCTGTCATTGAAAGAAAAATTACTTGGTAAAATATTATTAGTAACGGTAAGCTTTGCTTCGGGCACTATGCTAGGAGGAGCCTTCCTACATCTTATACCCGAATCGTTAGTTCCGTTCAATGAAAACGTGTTTGCGGCAATTCTTTTGGGAATCGTTGTCTTCTTCCTGCTTGAAAAATTTCTTTGGCGACACTGCCACGAGAGAGAGTGCCCAGTTCACCCCTTCGCCTATCTAGACCTGTTCGGAGACGGCATACACAACTTCATCGACGGCGTAATAATAGCCGCAAGCTTCATCACAAGCGTTCCTTTGGGAGTAACCACCACTTTAGCCGTTGTTTCTCACGAGATTCCACAAGAAATTGGAGACTTCGCAATACTAGTGCATGGAGGATTTGGCAAAACCAGAGCCTTATTCTACAACTTTTTAAGTGCGCTCACTGCGGTTGCTGGGGCGGTTTTCACGTATTTTTTCTTTTCGTCCCTCCCAGACATGGAATATTTGCTAGCGTTTGCGGCAGGTAGCTTCATCTACATAGCTGCATCGGACCTCATTCCAGAACTGCACAAAGAGACAAAACCGCTCATTTCTGGTGTTCAATTTGTCCTACTTGTGGTTGGCATCTTGCTGATGTGGTTCTTAAAGTGAAAAAAGGTTAAGCCGCGCCCACACTAAATTTCCTGCTCAAGCAAATTTTCGCCAATCTTCTGGATAGTTGCTACTCCCTTCGAATGTTTCGCCAGTTTGAGCGGCGTCTCGCCTTTTATATCAGCTTTCAGTATTTTTTCGTCGTATGGAATCAGCCCAAGTAAGGGAATGTGATTGCTGGATGCGAACTGGCTAATTAGTTTACCTTGACTTGCGTCTGCGATCTTGTTTCCAACCATGACCGCCTTCTTAATGCCTGCGTCCACGGCTAAACCATAGATTTTTTTGGCTGTTTCCATCGACCTCAAGCTTGGATCTACCACTATGAGCATCGTGTCCATATGTTTTGCGGTTCCTCTGCCCATGTGCTCGATCCCGGCTTCCATGTCCATGACCACTGCCTCGTCACGTTCAACGAGTAGGTGCCGAAGCAACTCCCGAATCAAAGCGTTTGCGGGGCAGGTGCATCCCGCTCCAGCCGACCTGACGGCCCCCATGACAAGCAAATCCACACCGAAAGGAGACTTTACACAAAACTTTTCTACGATGTCCTTTACGCTGAATGAGAGGCGGTAAACGCCTGGGAACTCAGTCTTAGTCTTGGACTCAATCAGCGGAGTATTCTCAGAGAGGGGAACGATCTTATTTGCCTCTTCGGGCGGAATGCCCAAAATCAAAGCCAAGTTTGGAGAGGGGTCAGCGTCGATGGCCAAAACCCTGAAGTCCTTCCTAACAAAAAAGTCAGCGAGAACAGCGGCAACGACGGTTTTGCCCACACCGCCCTTACCTGAAATCGCAATTTTCATGTGTTATCTAAGACCTGAATGTGTTTCACAGCTTAGTCGGCGCCAAGACTAGACGTTCGGAGTTTACGTCGATTTCCACGATTTTGCAGTCCTCGAAAGTCTTGGATTCTCCAAGCACGTCTTTAACAACCACTTTAGTTCCATCCGTTTTTACGTACACAGCGTCTTCAAATACAGTCTTTCCTTTTAGTAAAACACTAAACTCACACATTCTATTTTTCCTCTAAATTATTGGAAGGAGTGTAGGTTTTTAACTTTTCATAGGCTTCGTTCGGATCTGTAAGGCTGGCGGCAATTTTCTCGAAGGGACAGACACCAGTCTTCTGGTAGTTAAGAATGTGGGCAACAGAGTTTTCAAACTCACAAAAAATATTCCAATCTTCTAACACTTTTCTTCCTTCCTCGCTGATCGTAATTGCAAACACAGAAGCCACTTTAGAATAGGCACATAACAAGGCTGCGGCTCGGCCGACGATTCTATCTGCCACCGCAGAGTCCACTAACTCTTTTTTGAACTTTTTAATAGCCTGCAAAAAATCATTGATGCCGTGAGATTTACCTTCGAAAATAATCTCACCTTTTCTAACTACTACGAGCGTGAGGTCCCTCTCTTTTAGTATGCGTTTGGCAAGTTTTAGATCCTGCATCTTCCTTCTTACAATAGAAATTACGTTCTCCTTATTATGAACAACTCTTTTTCGGGCATAGAGGCAACTGCTTGGGCGAGTTTCTGAACTTTCTCAGATGAAATGCTTTCTCGCAGCAACTCATTTTTCAATCTTTCAAATGCGGTCGGTTTGACCTCGACAGTTACTTGCCTTCCCTTTGAGTGTTCGAATTTAGCAGCAATTCCTGGCGAATTCTTCAGTCTTATTCTTTTATTTCCAATCGTGCACTTGGTCGTCACCTGAATTCCGTCTAGGACGCATGAGAACGGAACTGCGTTCTTTAGCATCGCGGTTACGTGCAGTTTCTCATCGTTCTTTTCCAGTCCTAGTTTCCTAATGCCGATGAGTCCTAATCTAACGCCTATCACGAGGAATGGCCCCAAATGTCCGTGAAGGTCTGTGGCCTTTTTTACAATTTTCATTAACTCTGGGTCCAAACCGTCCAAACCCCCCATAGCTTTTCAGGTTTTTGGGATGGTTATTCTGGCTTTAAGAGCATTAACTAAGATAAGCCCAATAACGCCTCCAATTAAACCGCCAACAGCATGTAACCCAGAAAACGTGAAAATTGCCAGCATCGGTTCAAGTTTCATAACGATGCCTCCAATGACTAAACCAACTATCCATCCGCACATGGTGGAAAATGAGACTAGGCTGAGGGCGCTAATTAATGGTTTGTTGAAGCAGTTGCCATAGCCCACAACTCTCGTTGCGACATCGAAAAGGATGCTGGCTACGATGAAACCAAACATTTGGAACGCGTTGGGTTGCAGCATAAAAGTTAGCCCAGTAACAAGCAACCCAGTCAACGTTATGATACCGAACTTCCCTGCCCACCACCCAATCAATATCAAAGTGGTGAAAGCCAAGAAGTCGCATAGGAAGGGCGTACGAGTTAGGCGCCAAAAGATAGGAGCCAAAGAATTGTTTAAAATCGCCCAGTAGGCAGCACACAGGGCTACTGCAGTGACGTCTCGAGTGTTGAGGTAAGTCGTTGGTAACACCTTTTTTGAGGATAGTGTTACCAATCTTTCATAAAAGCTTTATGACGAGCCCACAAAGTGTTCTAATCAGTGAAGTTTATGACCAAAATCGTTCGGGTTGGCGTTACGTTCCCGCCAGAATTGCTAAAAGAACTCGATGAAACCATTGAGAAAATGGGTTACGATAGCAGGTCTAAGGCCATTCAGGATTCTGTGAGGTCGTTTGTCAGCGAGTACAGGTGGCTCAGAGAACAGAAGGGACTTGGCATAGGCGTGTTAGTGATGGTTTATGACCACGAGGTGAAGGGCTTAGAGGACGCGCTGATTCACATTCAGCATGAACACCGTCCCGTGATCTGTTCCTCCATGCACGTCCATCTAAATGAACGAGACTGTCTCGAAACCATTGCGGTGAAGGGCAACGCAGACGAAATCAGAAAACTGGCCCAAAAACTGACAACAAAGAAGGGAGTAAAACAGGTTAAGCTAACCATCATTTCATAGCCCCATTTATGCCCTCTAATATGCACTAAGACCGATGGTATTACGAATTCGAACCTACTCTTTACTTTTTGGTGCTTGCGTCAGCTTTAAGCCGAGCTTTCTTAACCTTTCAAAGTGTTCGTCTCCTGTTTTTAGCGTCATGTTGCGGGATATCGCTGTGGCGGCTATAAGTAGGTCGGCGTCTGGTAGTGACGCACCCTCTTTCTTGAGCCTTTGGTGCAGGTTGCAGTAGGTTTCGATGATTTCGTTGTCTAGGTTTTGTAGATTAAAACTTTCTTCGAGTAATTCCTTGACTCTGGCTCTTTTTTTGGCTTCTAGTCCTCTCAACACCTCAGTAAGTGTTATGATTGAAACGGCCCCGATTTCGTGTTTTCTCTCCCGGAGCAACTCAATAATTATGTCGGTATCAAGTAGGTTCATCTAAACCCAAACCTTTCCCTAAACTCTCTGCTAGACTCAAGTATAGCTTTCAAGTCTTCGTCGGTGAGCATGTTTGCCAACTCTTCGAATGACCTCTTACTCTTTAATCTCTTAACTTCAAAGTATAAGTTTAGGAGAAACTTGCCCCACTCATCTCCACCCTTTGCTTTCTCTAGAAACTTTTTAACATCAGCTGGAACCGAAATTGTTACATATTTCCCCAATTTCATCACTATATAACGATATAACAACATAACTTATAAAATCTTTTTCCCAATCGCTGAGGTAATGTTCTGAGCCCTCAGTGTGAAGTCTCAGGTTTGCTATGCCACGGTAGAGACCATTTTCTCCAATGCTTTACGAGCTTTACTCGCAACCGATTTGGGAACAGTAACTGGATATCGTTCTTCTTTTAAGGATAAGTAAATTCGTTCCAACGTGTTCAGTTTCATGTTTGGGCAAACAGCCCCTTCATAGGCTGGCAAAAACTTCTTCCCCGTATTTTCCTTTTCGAGACGATGAATGATTCCGATCTCCGTTCCGATTATGTACTTCTTCTCCGCCGACTCTTTGGCGTATCGGCAAATCTGGGAGGTGCTTCCAATAAAGTCGGCTATGGACTGCACGTCAGAAGTGCATTCGGGATGCACGGCAACCACGGCATCAGGATGCTCCTCCTTAGCGAGCAGAATGTCCTCTTTGAGGAATAGTAGGTGAGTTGGACAGAAACCCTTTCTTGGAATTGGAATAATCTTCTTTCCAGTCTTTCTCTGAACATGCCAAGCGAGGTTGTGGTCAGGCCCGAAAAGTAAGGTGCCTGCTTCTAAGGAGCTAACTACTTTAACGGCGTTTGCGGAGGTGCAACAGATGTCGCACTCAGCCTTTGCCTCTGCAAGCGTGTTCACGTAAAGCACGACAGGCACGTTGGGATGTAGTCTTTTCCATAACCTAACCTCTTCTCCAGGAAGCATCTGCGCCATCGGGCAACGGGCGCCCAAGCTGGGAAGCAGAACCTTCTTGTCTGGGTTGAGGATGGCTGCAGACTCGGCCATGAAGTCGACCGCTGAGAACACTATGAGTTTCGCGTCTTTTTCTTCCATTGCCCTCATGCATAACTCGATGCTGTCGCCCACGTAGTCGGCAATGTCCTGAATTTCGGGTCTTTGATAGTTGTGCGCCAGTATGATGGCTTTCTTCTCTTTTTTCAGTTTTAAGATATCTTCAACGAGTGTCATGTTAAGCCTCTGCTGAGTCAGGTGGAATCGACATTTGTCTACATTTTTCGACGAGAATGTCTCTAATCACAGGGTGGGATATATATCTTCACTAATTATCAACCAGAAGAGTGAGGCACAAGTTTTCTAGAATCTAGGAAATTCGTAATGACATCTTGGGCACATAACCAGTCCACAGCGTTTTCCGAAAAAACATTCTCGACACTCACTAGCCTCTCCCAAACCGAACTCGTAACCACACATCGGACATTGATACATTTTCTTACTTTTTCCTGTATTCTTTTCACTCTTAGACAAGTTCTCTTTCACCTCACCCCGAAGAAAGGAAGTATACGATAGGCTATCCCTCCGATAACTAAAGCAAGAACTATCGTGAATGCCATGATGAGCAACGCAGTTTTCCAGCCTAGCTCCTTCCCTAGAACGGCAATGGTTGCCACACATGGAATGTAGATGGTGAGGACCAAGGCAAAAACGAAGATTTGGAGGGGTGACATGAAATATAAAAGATTGCTTGCGTTTGGGCCATATTTCGCAACGGCCAAGGTTACTAATAACTCCAGGGCTAACTCCTTACGAAGAATACCCAACACAAGACAGAGACCAGCTACTGCTGGAAGCCCCAACAAACCCTGGACAACAGGGCTTATGGGCTCCAGAACAACCCCCAAATACCCCGTTTCAAAGAGAGCACCAAGCGCAAGGCTTCCCAAAACTATTATGGGCAAAGCAACAAAGGCGAAGTCCTTGAACCGATACCACGTTTTTTTCATGGTAGACGAGGCTGACGGAACCCTGAAGGGAAACATCTCCATAACCAACCCTGATGATTCGCCGGGAAGAAGCTTGTGCAGTCCCAAACCAACCAAGCAGATGAGACCTGCTTCAAAAATGAAGATTAGCGCAGCGTAGTGCCATCCTAGAAGATTGGCTACGGCGCCTAGAATAACCGCGGTTCTTGCGCTGCAAGGAACTAAAGTGATTAAGGTGCTTGCTAAAATTCTCTCTCTTTTCGTTGTGAGTACACGGGTTCCTATGATGGCGGGAACGTTGCAACCGGCACCAGTTATTATGGGAATGATAGCCCTTCCATGCAACCCAAACTTATGCATGACATTATCCATCAAAAAAGCCATACTGTTGAGGTATCCGCTATCTTCCAGCAGTGACAGAGCAACGTAGAAGGTTAAAATGTATGGTACTCCAACACTCAGCCACGCCAAAACCCCCTTATCCACACCCCAAAGAATGACATTAGCCAATGTTTTGTTCCCAACAACATAATGAACCGCCCCACCTACAGACGGTGTGACAAACGAACCCCACAAATTGCTAACAAGGCTGCTCAACAAACCGCCAACATAGAAAATAAACGCAAAAACTCCGAGCAACACAGAAGCCATCAAGGGAATACCAGTGTGAGGGGCAACAGTAAAATGCTTCAATTTCTCGGAGAGAAGAACTGGCTGCTCAACCCTCGTCTGAACTGTGTCCGCGATTGTCCCAGCTAGTCCATGCCTCTCTCGTGCAATCCGAATACTTGCTGGTTTCCCGTACTTTTCTTTTATCTGTAGAGCTAACGCATCGGCCAAACGTAGAATTTCCTCTCCGTCGGGCTGCCCTCGTCGGTGTCTTCTTCTTCGCCCTCGCCCCTTTTCCCATCCCCATCGCTTCCCTTTCCGTCTTCTTCCCTTTTTGATTAGGTCAATGAACTCTTCGTCTCCTTCAAGAAGCTGAAGGGCTAGGGCTCTCGCAGGCAAATTGTAGGGAGTTTCCTGCAAAGTTTTTCGGATAGCTTCTTCAAGTATTTGAACGGCTGTTTCTACATCGCGGCCATATGTGATCTTGGATCTGGCTGCCTTCAGTTTTCCCTGCGCCAAGCTTGTAACAGCATGAATCAGTTCGTCAATGCCCTCTCCTCTAACTGCAACCGTGGGAACGACGGGAGCGCCTAAAAGCTCAGAGAGTTTTTCATAGTTTATCTTTAGTCCGACTTTTGCCGCATAATCGATAAGATTTAAGTCCACAACTACCGGAAAGCCAAGTTCAAGAAATTGTAAAACTAGATACAGGTTTCTTTGCAGGTTAGAGGCATCGACAACCACAACCACAACGTCTGGGCTTCCTTCTAAAACTCCTCTCCTCGCAACCCACTGATCATCAGAGACTGCACTGAGCGCGTAAGTTCCTGGGAGATCAATTATACCGATTCTGAGACCATCGTGCACCGTTACGCCTACGTTTAGCTCAACCGTCTTGCCTGGATAATTCGCTGTAACCACGCTTAGCCCTGTTAGTTGGTTGAAAACACAACTTTTTCCAACGTTCGGATTTCCTGCCAACGCAATCGTAAAATCCGTTTTTTCCTTGATCTCCTTCAAGGCTCTGTGGCAGGACAAAGCGTATCCCCCTCTAGATGTCAAGACTTCTTTACCCAGATGAACGAGGCAACATCGCGACCCAACGCGTAGCTTGCACCCTTCACTCTCACCATGACCGGCCCATTAAAAGGAGCCTTCTCCTCAATTACTATGGGTGTTCCCGGCATGAGACCCAATGTAGCCAGATACTGCAATAGGTCGCGTTTTTCTTCAGTTATTTTGACTATGACACCGCTTTCTCCAGGATTTAGATTCGCTAAGACTTTTGATTTTTCCTCGACAACCTTTCCTAGTTCTGAAGGTATGGGGTTCCCATGAGGGCAGGTTTTAGGGTGCCCTAAGGCTTTCTCGAGGGGGTTAATGACGTCCTTTGAAATGGCGTGTTCGAGTTTGCAGGCTGCATCGTGGACCTTGCTCCAGTCTAAACGTACGACATCTGTTAGTAATCGTTCGGCGAGACGATGCTTTCTCAAAACCCTAAGCGCAAGTTTTCGACCCTTTTCAGTCAGTCTGACGCCCTTATAGGGCTCATGCACAATTAAGCCACGTTTCTCTAAACTCTCTATCGTATTTGTGACTGAACCAGGCACTACCTTCAACTGACGAGCTAACTCAATGGTTTTGGCGAACCCCACCTTTTCCTCTAATCGATAGATGGCTTCAAGATACTCTTCGGACTCCTTCGAAACTGAAGCTTCGTTGTGTTTCATGGCGGTTGTCTCCTAAGTACGAGTGCTCGTAGTTTATTATAACGCCGTTATAGATAAATCTAACGCTACCCATTTTATATTCTTCTAGAAAAATACTATTGGGGCAAGTTTGGTGGCTAACAAGCAAAACAGAAGCAGAAGGGTTGTTCTTGACGTCGGCGGGATGAGCTGTGCTACTTGTGCCCAAACAATTGAAGACGCCTTAAACAAGATGAAAGGCGTTCAAAAGGCGAGCGTCAATTTTGCGGCAGAAAAAGCTGTTGTGGAATATGACCCAGACGTGGTGACCCAGAAAAACATTGAGGATACGATTTTTGGACTGGGCTACAAGGTTGTCCACGAAACAGTTATTTTGAATATTGGAGGCATGAGTTGCGCCACGTGCGCGCAGACCATCGAAAAAGCGTTAAACGAGGCAGAGGGCGTAAGCAAAGCCAGCGTTAACTTAGCTTCTGAGAAGGCAACCGTTGAGTACAACCCTGAACAAATCAGTTTGGCCGAGCTTAAAAAAATTGTTCGAGACGTTGGATACGAGGTTATAGAGGGGAAAGAGGGGGTTGAAGACAGAGAACGCCAAGAAAGGGAGAAGCACATTCGAAATCTGAAAATTTTGTTGGCGGTAAGCCTAGCCCTAAGTGTTCCAACACTGATTTTTACCTGGGTCAAAGTTTTACCTATACTGCCCAACAACGTATGGCTGTTTCTGTTCGCCACGCCAGTTCAGTTAGTGGTAGGCTGGACTTTCTATAAGGGCGCCTACAAGGGACTGAGGAATAGGAAGGCAAACATGGACACACTCATCGCGATGGGGTCATCGGCTGCATGGGTTTACAGCACCGTCCTCACATTCTTTCCAGGAATATTCCAGATGGGAGAAGTCTACTTCGACACTTCAGCGCTGATTATAACCTTCATTTTGGCGGGGAAGTTACTAGAAGCCACGGCTAAGGGAAGAACTTCAGAGGCGATACGAAAATTGATGGGGTTGCAGGCGAAAACGGCGAGAGTCATCAGAAACGGCGAGGAAATGGAAATTCCAGTAGAAGATGTCCAAGTAGGCGACATCGTAGTCGTTCGGCCTGGAGAAAAAATACCCGTGGACGGCGAAGTATTCGAAGGCTACTCGGCTGTGGATGAGAAGGTCATCACTGGCGAAAGCATCCCAGTCGAGAAGAAGGTGGGCGACGAGGTTGTGGGAGCCACCATGAACAAGACTGGCATGTTGAAGTTTAGGACAACCAAAGTTGGGGCAGACACGGTTTTGGCGCAGATCATAAAGATGGTCGAAGAGGCGTTGGGTTCGAAGGCGCCGATTCAAAGGTTGGCTGATGTGGCTGCGTCCTACTTTGTTCCCGCCGTCATAGTAGTTGCCGTGCTCTCGTCACTCCTCTGGTATTTTCTTCTAAGGTCGAGCTTCAATTTTGCTCTCAGCATACTTATCGCCGTCTTAATAATCGCTTGCCCATGCGCCTTAGGATTGGCAACGCCAACCGCCATCATGGTCGGCGTTGGGAAAGGTGCAGAAAGCGGAATCCTGATCAAGAGTGGGGAGGCGTTAGAAACGGCGCACAGACTTGGGGCAATCGTTTTCGACAAGACTGGAACGCTCACGAAGGGAGAACCAGAAGTCACAGACATAATTACTATCGAGGCTTTGGTTAGCAGTCCTTCACGTGGCAAAGCAAAAGCCAAACAGTTTACTGAGGAACAAGTTTTACAGCTCGCTGCAGTTGCGGAGAAAAACTCTGAACACCCTCTTGGTGAAGCCATAGTTAAGAGGGCGAAAGAAAAAAAAATTGAGGTCCTAGACCCAGAGTTTTTCAATGCCATACCTGGGCATGGCGTAGAAGCGAAGTACAAGGATATGGAAATCTTGTTAGGTAACAGAAGATTGATGGAGAAAAACAGCGTTGATGTCAAACAGTTTGAACAAAAGATTGAGGCGTTAGAGGAAGAGGGAAAGACAGCCATGATTCTGGCTGTGGATAAGAGGCTAGTCGGCGTAATTGGCGTTGCTGACACCCTCATGGAGCATTCTGCTGAGGCAGTAAGGGCATTGCAGAACATGGGTTTAGAAGTAGTCATGCTCACTGGCGATAACCAGAGAACGGCAAAAGCGATTGCAAAGCAGTTGGGCATGGACAGAGTTTTGGCAGAAGTTCTTCCAGCCGACAAGGCTAATGAGATAAAGAGGCTGCAGGAAGAGGGAAAAACTGTGGCAATGGTGGGCGACGGAATCAATGACGCTCCAGCTTTGGCGCAAGCAGACGTTGGAATAGCGTTGGGAAGCGGAACTGATGTAGCCATGGAAACTGGCGACATAGTTTTGATCAAAAACGATTTGAGAGATGTGGTTGCCGGCATCAAGCTTAGTTGGGCGACGATGAGGAAGATTAAGCAAAACTTGTTCTGGGCTTTTGCGTACAACACCGCCTTAATTCCAGTAGCTGCTGGTCTTCTTTATCCATGGTTGGGCGTACTCATAGACCCGATTCTTGCGTCTGTGGCGATGGCGTCAAGCTCGGTAACTGTGGTGACAAACGCATTGCTTCTGAAGAGGTTTGCTCCGAAAATGTAGGATTCGTTTTTCAGACACGCGCACACGCCCCTAGACCATCCCATACATGATCCAATTAGGATCCAACTAGGCTCCAAATAGAAAGCACAAGTAAAAACCAGAGGATTTAATATAAACCGATAAATCTTTCTATAAGTGAAATTTCAGTTTGGTTCCGATAAGTTTTTATATCACTGTTGATATCAACGGCGATGTCAATGGTGATAAATCTTGCACGAGCAGGGAAAACATTGGATGAGACATACGGCAATCGTGCCCAAGGGTTTCATTCGTTATCATGTTCTTGAGTCCTTGGGTGAGAAGCCGATGTCTGGGTCAGAGATAATAAACGAGATTGAAAGAAGGACGAATGGACGTTGGAAACCAAGTCCAGGATCAATCTATCCACTCTTAGCTTGGTTGCAAGACAACGGTTACGTTAAGGAGTTGCCCACAGACCAGAATGGACTCAAACGGTATGAACTCACACAAAGTGGTAAGAAACTTCTCGAAGAACAGAGAAAGATTAGGATGAAGTTTAGGAAAGAAGCTAAGTTCTTTCCTCCCCCCTTCCTGGGCGCGTTGTGGTTCAGGATACCACCTGAGAAAACAGTTGAGGTTCGAGAATCAATACACAGGCTTATATCGGCTTTTTTTGAGCTCGGACGCAGTCTGGAAGAGAAATTCTCTAAGGAAGCCCTAGAGCAGGCTCGCAAAGTTTTGGATGAGACTGCAGAGAAACTTGAGGAAATAAACCGGAAGCTGAGGGGGTCTTAGGATGAGTGAAGAAGTAATCAAGGCTAAGGGGCTGACCAAAGTCTTCAACAAGCGTTTGACGGCGGTAGACCATGTGAACTTCAGTGTTAAACAAGGTGAGATCTTCGGCTTTCTTGGACCGAACGGTGCTGGAAAAACAACGACAATCAACATGCTGATAACTATCTTGAAGCCCACTGAAGGCAAAGCATCTGTCTTGGGCTTCGACATTGCAAAGCAAGACAACAACGTTAGAAACGTGATCGGTGTAGTGCCACAAGAATACACTGCTGACGAGGACTTGACTGGTTTAGAAAATATACTCTTATGTGCTGATCTGTACGGAATTCCACGCGATGTTGCAAAAGAACGTGCGATGGATCTGCTGAAACTTGTTGAACTGACTGATTTCAAGGATAAGAAAGTTCAAACCTTTTCCGGTGGAATGCGTCGCAGACTTGAGCTTGCGTGTGGGCTGATCAACAGACCCAAAGTGCTTTTCTTGGATGAGCCTACCCTAGGCTTAGATGTTCAAACTAGGGCTGCAAGTTGGAACTACATTAGAAAGCTGAAGAAAGAATATGGCATGACGCTTTTCATGACTACGCATTATCTTGAAGAAGCTGATGCACTTTGCGACCGTATCGCAATAATTGACTACGGAAAAATAGTCGTGGTTGGCTCGCCTGAAGAGCTGAAGCATAGCCTAGGCGGCGACGTTATAACATTAGGCATTAAGGAGGATGCTGACGTGAGCGAGCTCATCAGGAAAGTTGAACATGTGAAAGATGTCAGGAAGGAAGACGGCTCATATCGAATCAAAGCCGAGTATGGAGAAGTAACGGCTCCCTTCATAATTGAAGCCCTACGGAGAAAAGGGTATACTGTGACGAAACTTTCGCTTACAGAGCCTACATTGAACGAGGTCTACCTAGAGTATACAGGCAGATCACTGCGTGATGCAGAAGAGTCTAGGGAGGCTTTTAGAGCGCAAAGGATAACGATGAGGAGGGCAAGGGCAGGATGAGCAAATTGAATGAGCATCGTGCAAGCAGGCTTCACGGTATCTGGGCTTTGACTAACCGAGAGCTCAAGAAATGGTACAAAGCCCCTGTGATATTCGTGCTTTCTATAATTCAGCCAATTCTTTGGATGGGTCTGCTGGGAAAAGCAATGAACATCGGCGCTATATTCACGGGTACCTCATTCCCACTGCCACAACTAAGCCCAGCGTTGACCCCGCAACAGTTTCAACAGTTAGGAGCCTACTTTGCCGAGTTGCAATCAAAAATCATGAAAGACGCGTTTAACACAACTGATTACTTTTCCTTCATGGCTGTGGGTATGATTGCCTTCACAGCCCTCTTTACAACAATGTTCAGCGGGATGTCAATAGTCTGGGACAGACGGTTGGGCTTCCTAAACAAGGCTCTCAGCACACCTGTATCCAGAGCGGTAATAATATTCTCTAAAGTCCTTTCTGCAACATTGCGATCAATGTTCCAAGCAGGTCTCATAATAGTCATTGCTGTCGTGTTCGGTCTCCAATTCGGGGCAACATTTACTCCACTCAGCATACTGGGTGTCTTCGCGATCATGTTCCTAATATGCGTGGGCTTGTCTTCGCTCTTCATCGCAATCACTATAAGATCAACAAGAATAGAGACCCCAATGGCTGTTGTCAACCTGATAAACCTGCCGATGATGTTTGCTAGCAACGCCTTCTTCCCGACCAAGTTCATGCCTGACTGGCTACAGACAATAGCGAAGTTCAACCCGATGACCTACACCACCGATGCAGTGAGACAACTCTTGATATTCAACACAGACTACACGCAGCTTGCATGGGACTTTACATACGTTGGGATATTTGCAGTAATAGTTGCAACAATAGGCATAGTCCTCTCATGGAGGTTCCTCAGCAAGTAAACAAGCATGCGCGCGCACTTGCAACCAAAATTACCAAACTGTGTTTGGTGAAAGACTATGCTTAAAGTTCCCCTCGCGAATCTCGGTAATACTGGGTTGAAGGTGTCGAAGCTGGGTTTTGGAACTTATGATTTTGGAGTCCCGTCGCTTAACATAAGCCCTGAGGAAGGCGGTCGAATTCTGGTTGAATCCTTTAAGCTAGGAGTAAATTTTTGGGACACGTCCGATGATTATGGTAGTCACCCTCACATTGCTTCAGCCTTAAAATATGTGCCGAGGGAAAAGGTTGTCATATCTACTAAGACGAGTGCCAAAAGCGGCAAAGAAGCAAAAAAGAGCCTAAAGAACTCTCTCAAAGAACTCGACACGGATTACGTAGATATTTTCCTGTTGCATTTTGTCAAACATGACTGGATTGAAGACTGTCATCAGGTGCTGAAAGAACTGAATGACATGAAAGCAACCGGAACTGTGAAGGCAATCGGTTTATCCACCCACAGCGTCGGTGTTGTAAGAGAAGCCTCCCAATTCAAGGAAGTTGATGTTATCTTGACGATTTGTTGTAACGCAGACCAAGCGTTGATCAACAAATTTCGGGATCATATCCCACTTGAAGACGGTTCTATTGAGGAAATGTTCCATGCGATTAAGTTGGCCCACAGCAGCGGAAAAGGAGTTATTGCAATGAAGGTTCTTGGAGGCGCTCCCATTCTTTGGCCCATTACCTCTCGTATGGAATTACCTCTTGTGAGGAATTACCGGTCATCCATAAAGTCAATTGCACAACTGGACTTCGTGGATGCAATGGTTATAGGAATGAGAAGTCTCGACGAAGTTAAAAATAACGTAAATGCCATTCTCTCTGGTTAATTTCTATCCCGCTATCCTTTCCCCTGCGACGTACATTGATGTAACACTGCAGCCTTGAGGTCTTCTGGACCATTTATGTTAAAAAATGTAATCAGCTCTGGGTCTAATTTTCTGATCTCCCCTGTGCTTACGTAAATAACTTTGCCCAATCGTTTAATCATGTCACGGATGAACAACTCACCATTCTCCAATGCTGTTTTTGTTGCAGTGACAGCCGAACGAATCTTGTAAATGGCATGGAGAGGCTCAATGTTTCCGTTCGGCCACTGGGGAATGGCAGCGTCTGCTTTCTGAACTTTATGGAGCAGATACATCAGCACTTCTTTTTTGATGAAGGGGGAGTCGCATGGGAGAACTAACGCGTATTTTGAGCCCATGCTTCTCATTCCAGCGGATATGCCAGCTAAAGGGCCCTTACCCTCCACTGTATCCTTTACTACGGTGACTGTTGAGGGAAGAATGCGGGTATAGGCGGATAATTCATCATTCTTTCCCACGGCAACAACGACCTCATTTGTTAAGCCTAACACTCTTTCTAGTACATGAAGCAGGAGCGGTTTGCCTCCCAGCCTAATCAACGCCTTATTTTCCTTCAATCTTTCACTTCGTCCGCCTGCCAGAATGAGGATGCCTACAAGATTCTGCCTCAAGGCTTTCACTTACTCTTATGAGGAGAGATGTTGAAAAACTAATTAAAGAGATTGGCAGAAAGTTTCAGAAGGTGAAAAGTCATGGTTGTCCGTCGCTCTTTCGACTCCCACGAGTTTTATGTTAGGCAAACCGTGCTTCCAGAACTCGGCCAGAAAGGTCAAGAAAAACTGAGACGGTCAAAGGTGGTTATAGTTGGGTTGGGTGGACTTGGCAGCGCCTCGTCACTTTACCTTGCCTTGGCTGGGGTAGGCTATCTCCGCCTAGTAGATCAAGATACGGTTGAGTTGCGTAACCTTCATCGACAAATATTGTACAGCCTAAACGACCTCAGATATCCGAAAGTTGAAGCCGCTACGCAGAGGATTCAGCAAACAAACCCAGACGTGAAAGTTGAAGCCGTTCCAGAAAACGTGCGTGAAAGCAGTGTGGAAGAAATTGTTCGCGGCATGGACTGCGTTGTAGACGGCTTAGACAACATGCGAACACGCTATCTTTTGAATCGAGCCTGCGCCAAGCATAGGGTTCCATACGTTTTTGGGGCAGCCATCGGAATAGAAGGAAACTTGTCAGTTTTTGCCCCTCCAGAAACGCCATGCCTAGAATGCGTGTTGCCAGATCTTGACGACCGTGTTTTGCCTACCTGCGAAGTCCGTGGGGTTTTAGGCGCCACTGCTGGAATTATCGGAACCATCCAAGCCATGGAGACCATAAAACTGTTGGCTGGAATCGGCGAACCTCTGAAGGGAAAACTGATGGTCTGTGACTTTAGAGATATGTACTTCGCCATGATTGACATTTTTAAGAGGCCAAACTGTCCCGTTTGTAAGGGCGAAGAAGTCAAGCCTGCTGAAGGCTTGGAAAGACTAACCTGGCTATGTGGTCGCAACACGGTTAACGTGAACCCGCCAAAACCCATTGATATGGAACTGGGCGAAATCTACGAGATGTTGAAACGTCACTTTAATGTGTTGGTAAAATCATCCTTCGTCATCGTGTTCCAATATGATGGCGGCGTTGAAGTGAGCCTATTCAATCGTGGGCGGATGTTGATAAAAAACGTGAAAGACGAGAGCTCGGCGTTAGATGTTTATGGAAAAGTTATGAAAAAATTAGGGCGTGACTCTCCGCCCTACTAGAGTTCTTTCATGTGTGTGTAGAAAGCCAGCAAGAACAGAATGTATCCTCCGTGGAAGAAGAGTTCCAAAGGATGTGCTGGAGGGCTCCAATACGTGCCCGTAAGGGTTGTGTAGCTGAAAAGCACGTCTCCAACTACGTTCATGAAGATTCCAGCGTTTATAAGAAACCAAGCAGTCTCCATCTTGCCATTCAGCCTACTTACCATAAAGATTAGCAAACCCAACAATGCTATTGCGAACAGAAGAACGTCTAAGGCTGGGTACGCAAGGTCTACGACTTCTGTCAATGGGTCTTCTGCTGCCGCCATTATTGGAGGTATCAACGCAAAAATAATTACTAGACTTGCAAGAAGGGTCATTCCTCCGGCGATTCTGAGCATTCGCTTAGAGACGGCAGGCTTGAAAGTTTGGACATACACGTACAAGGCGATAAAAAGGGGCACGTAGCCAATTAGCCAGAAGGCGTCTGCAACAGACGGATACGGCTTTTCCACGTTCAAGACAAGAGTGTAGAACGCCCAGCCGAGCTCTCCCAAAAACCAGAAAACCATCCCTAAAGTGAAGGAAAGCCAAACTCTGGACAACCGGCTCCCAAGATTTTCCCAATATTTTCGTAACGCCAAAGAAAGAGGTAACTACCGCCACACCAGAGATGACGGGAGGAAAGATGTTAGAGAAATTTTCCATGAACTGAGGGTAGTATCCCTGAAAAAGATACAACAGTGCCAAACCGCACGCAAGAATAAAACACAGCCAAGAAGCGGCTCTCATGCCCAAGACCAACGATAGAGGTTTGATATGATTTTATCTTATAACTTACGATTTATGAATAAGTATCTAGCCTAAACTTCCTACAATATTTTTCATTTGAACTGGGCTTGTGGACGGTTTCAAGTTTGGATAGAGTGGTTTATATCTTATAACGACGTTATATCTGGTGTGGTGTGAGATGCGACCACCTTGCGAGCTTGTTGTTCGGTACGTGTTGCCAGCCTTTCGATCTTTAGTAGCACGAGAACTTATTGAGAAGTACGGTTTTTCTCAGCTAGCGGCGGCGGAAAAACTTGGAACCACGCAAGCTGCGATTAGTTATTATTTGGATTCGAAGCGCGGTGACAAGCGAATAGAGAAGTTGGGCATGGTCCCTTCAGTGAAGTCTGCTGCGAACGAGGTGGCTGAAGGGGTGGCAAATGAGAAGTTTTCTGTGATCGATGCTATGGTGATTTTTTGTCGACTGTGCATGGCTTTGAGGAAGCGAGACATAATCTGTGACTTTCACAGAGATTTTGTTTCTGTTCCAGACCAGTGCCGTATGTGTCCTGATGTCTCCCAGAAATAGGTTAGGCGGCATTGGTAAAGTTTTTTATGTTGCTTGTCTTTTCGTTTAGACTTATGTGCCGGGGTGGCCGAGCGGTTTAGGCGGCGGGCTGCAGACTCGCTGAACATGGGTTCAAATCCCATCCCCGGCTCCAGCCGACTCATCCCAGGGGTTCTGGATTAAGATGCTATATGTCTTCGTGCGCCAATATTCTGAAAGATAGAATATTTCAAAAGACGACTTGTCTTCGATTTGGTAATGATACCTACTAAATTAGGGTTCATGTTGATTAGAGATTCGCTGGATACGAGTGAAATCGTTGTTAGAATCTATGTAAAAAAGAGGTTGGCGGACACGCACACGCTCCTAGACCATCCCGTATATGACCCAAATAGGCTCCAAATAGAAAAGTGGAAGCGAAGAATTACTGGATTTCCTTAAATATGTCTAGTTGCAATCTTTTGGTGACGGAGAACCAAGTTCATGAACCCCTCAGAACAGAGAATCGTAGGTTCGCTCTTGCTGTTGTCAGGTTTAACCTTTATTGCCATGGGGTTATACACTAAACAGTTAGGGGTCGTCTTGGAACTTGTCAAAAAAGTTTTTGGAACAGCGATGGCGGGATTGGTCTAGTCCAGCCTAAATTTTGGACTAAGCCTCATGCTGAGTTCGTTCCTTTAACTCTTCTCGGATTGCTTTTTCGAGGTCCTCTTTTTTCGGCACGCCGACAAACTTTACTTTGCCATTGATTACGATTGTGGGAACAGCCATAATATTGTATTTTATGGCTCTTTTTTCGCCTTCAGGTGACCATGTGTCAATTTCTTCGACGGTTAGGTTATCGCCGAAGGGTGGGGCAAGTTCGTGGATTAGTCGGGTGGCGTATGGACAGTATGGGCATGTGGGTGACGTATAAACCTCAACTTTTACGGGCATCGCATCCACCTAATGTCTGGTGAGAAATGAAAAGAAGCCTTCCATTACTTTAGCTTTATGCTCTTTTTTCTTTCTAAGAAAGAAACTCATAGAGCTTAGTTGTTCATTACAAATTTTGTAGAGAAAAGTAATAAAAAATGGGATAATAATTTTATTATAGATATAGATAAATTAAAAGAAGACAGATAAAAATGGCTAAGGCTGGAATAGTTTTAGTAGGAATTGTACTGATTTCTCTGTTCCTTGCGTTTTATTATCTAATTTCATTATCTCCAATTCATGTCAAAGAAGGAAAAGTTGTTAATATTGGGAGATGGCAACCCCTTGATGTCTCACATTTTACAACAGTCTATTTTGAGGATGGGACGCATTTAACTTTTTATGGGGATATATATAATTTTACAATTGGAAAAAGTTACAGAATTACGTATCGAAATTATTATAGAGTGAGGGAAGATGGTATAAAGATAATTTATCGTTTAATTTCGTGTGAAGAAATAATTTGAAATCATGATTGGAAATATTTTAGAGTTTGACAACAAGGAGATATTGCTGTGATATTTGTTCTAAATGGTTCAAATTATTTAATTGGTGGATAAACGAGAATAGATTAAATAAATATCCTTTGTTATCTATGGATTCTTTCATTAAGCTAGTTGCATCTGGAGAGATAGATGTTAAATTGTTGAAAACTAGTAGAATTGGAGTTAATGCCCATATTGTAATACATCCTATCCAACAAATAAAATATCAGCAGTGGAGGTTGTTAGTTGGGAATAAAGAAGCCTAATCCGCTAAATGTTGCCTTACAGCAACTAAGCATAGCCGCAGAGAAATTAGGCCTAGACTCAGGCATTCATGAGGTGCTTAAGCATCCGAAAAGAGCACTCGTTGTCTCAGTTCCAATAAAAATGGACAATGGAGGAGTTCAAGTTTTCATGGGATGCAGAGTTCAACACAGTGACGCTAGAGGCCCTTACAAAGGCGGAATTCGATACCATCCAGACGTTACGTTGGATGAGGTTACTGCCCTAGCCATGTGGATGACTTGGAAATGCGCGGTAGTAGACATACCTTACGGAGGCGCGAAAGGCGGGGTGTGCTGCAACCCCAAACAGATGTCCATAGGCGAACTGGAACGCCTAACGAGAAGATACGCGACAATGATTCTAGACTTGATAGGCCCGTATAGGGACGTCCCCGCCCCAGACGTCTACACAAACGCCCAAACAATGGCGTGGATCATGGACACCTACAGCCGATTCAAGGGATACAGCGTACCAGAAGCTACTACAGGTAAGCCTCTCATCCTCGGTGGCTCAGAAGGAAGAGAGGAAGCAACTTCGCTGGGCGTAACATTCTGCATACGAGAAGCCATAAAGCGTCTGGGAATGCAACCCAAAGGCACCACGGTTGCGGTTCAGGGATTCGGAACGGTTGGATGGAACGCCGCAAAACTGTTGCATGGACAAGGATACAAAGTCGTTGCTGTAAGCGACTCTCAGGGCGGAATCTATAACCCGAAGGGCCTAAACCCAGTTGAGGTGTTTGAGCACAAGAGAAAGACAGGTTCTGTCACTGGATTTAAGGGCTCTAAGGAAATCACAAACGAGGAGTTGCTTGAATTAGAGTGCGACATTCTGGTTCCAGCAGCGCTCGAAAACCAGATAACAGAGGCAAACGCCATGAACATAAAAGCTCGAGTAGTTGTTGAAGCGGCAAATGGACCGACCACAACAGAAGCAGATAAAATATTGAATGAAAAGGGAACCTTCGTGATTCCAGACATTTTAGCCAATTCTGGCGGTGTGACATCCAGCTATTTCGAGTGGGTCCAAAACTTGACAAGAGAACATTGGAGTGAAGAGGAAGTGGACCGCAAACTTGAGGAAAAAATGGTGAAAGCCTTCAACGACGTTTTTGAGACTGCCAAAAAACAGGAGACTGAGATGAGGACAGCCGCCCTAATGCTGGGCGTGGGAAGGGTTGCCGAAGCCATCCAAGCACTTGGAATCTGGCCATAACGATTTCATGAGGAGACTGAACATGCCCATCATCAGAAGCGAAAAAGCCGAGAAAAAAGCAATACTAGAAGTTTCAAGACTAATGCTCGTCTCAGCAAGAACAGCTCCAAAATCCGGAGGCGTAGACGACGTACTCACAGCAATTGTTTATGGAAATGAGAAAGACTCATTAGCGAAGGAGATGGAAAAAATAGCTGAAGAAAGAAAAAATGAGGGTTTCAAGCGGGACGGCAAAAACGTCAAGGACTCTGAAGCTATCGTTCTGATTGGCGTGCGAGGAACTGAAAGTTTTGAATTTGGTTGCGGCTCCTGCGGCTACGCAAACTGTGACGAGTTCCAAAAAGCAGAGAAAAAACTGGGACAAGACTTCATTGGGCCGAACTGTGTTTTTAAGGCACTAGACCTCGGAATTGCGCTGGGTTCGGCAGCGAAGACAGCCAGCATCCATAACGTTGACAACAGAGTAATGTATCGAGTTGGAGTTGCAGCCAGACGACTAAAACTACTACCAGAAGCCAGTGTCATCATGGGAATTCCAGTTTCTGCGAAAGGCAAAAACATCTACTTTGACCGCCCAAAATAAGCGTTCCAAGGGAGAAGTACCGGTAGAGTCTTCTCGTAATATTTGTGAAACTTTTTTTCACAAATCTTTTAAATCTTTCAGTGCAGAAGCAGTTGTGCGGATAAAAGAGGGGAGAGGAAAATGAAAAAGACAATGTATTTGGCGTTCTTGAGTACAACTTTGCTATTGTTGACTTCGACCCCATCGTATGCTTGGGTTTACCCGGACTGTACAAAGGACCTCAACTTTGAGAGATTTGGACCAAGAGTGGACCGAGTCTTAATTAGGATGTATGCTGATGAAACTGCTGCTTTCACTGCTTTTGAGAATGGCGAGTTTGACATGGTAGACTGGAGATTAACCCGGTACTTCTTAGACAGGTGGAGTGTACCACCATACAACAACACCATCAAAATTATTCCGTTGCCACCCCCAGGTAGTGAGAGAGGCTACTACATTCTCGACATGAACAACAATCCATATCCAACGCTTCCAGGCGGCACTACTAACCCAGCGTATCCAGCGCCAACAAGCGTTTCTAGCGTCAGACACGCCATCGCCCACTGCATCGATCGAGATAGTATCGCAACCATTGATTGTGAAGAGCTTGCAATCCCCATGTACACCCTGATCCTGCCCTACATGACTTATTGGCTACATCCTGAAATAAGGCCTGGTGGGTTGCTAGAGAACTTGACGCATCCCTACAACGTGACAGAAGCAGCCAGACTTTTGGCAGCGGACGGGTTCATATACAATGTAACCGAATATGCTTGGAGGTATTGGGACGGTAAGCCTAAGGCAGACGGCACCACTTATCCGAAAAATGGGAAATATGATGCTGGCGAAGAGTTTCAGCTAGTGTTCTATGGAAGGTCTGATCATACGTGGCGAAACGACATAGCAATTCGGCTCAGCGCCATATTAGTGGCAGGTCCAATAAAGATTGATGTCGACCTCCACCTGGTCGACAGAGCCACATGCGTTCAAAGAGTTATGGACGAGAAGGACTTCCACATGTACACTGGCGGCTGGATCTTCATGGGTCCAGAACCAGACTACCTATACGACCTATACAATATTGCAGGGTACTGGCACCCAGGTAGACCGCCAAACTACGGCTGCTACAACTGCACAGAATTCAACTACTGGTCAAGGATAGTGAAGTCTCCAAACACTGTAGAAGAGGCGAAAGACGCTTGTAGGCGAGCACAGGAGGTGTGGGCAACACCATGCTGCATTGGAGCCATACCTCTAGTCTCAACCGCACTTCCAAAAGCTTTTGCGAGGGCCTACACAGGAGGCACCAACATGACGCTAGTCTCTCCAGACGATGGCGAGAACAAGTATAGGGGGCTAATGTGGAAGGACATAGTCAACGAGCTTGGCTTCGGAGAGAACAGCTACTGGACGAAGCTGAACGCACATCCGGCGGGCTATGAAATGGGAGACTGTGAGCACATGACGCTGAGATACGGGTTCCAGGTCAACCAGCTAGATACGTTGAACATTCTGTATGGTAACTGGTACTGGGACATGGAAGTTCTGGGCTTAATCTACGACACTTTGATGATGCGCGACCCCAACACGCTAGGAGACCTGATGCCATGGTTGGCAAAGAGTCTAAGAGAATTCGATTGGATGGATCTTGAAGACGGCAAGATCAAAACAGGAATCCATGTCCAGTTGAAAACAGGAATTGAGTGGTCGGACAACATACCTTTAACAGCCGATGACATCGAGTTCACATTCTATTATCTTCCAAAGAAACTGGCTGAGCGCGGCTTCCCACAGCCGTGGTGGTCATCCTACGTGTGGCCAACCGCCAAAAGCGTCTACATCATCGATCCGTCCAACATAGTGATACTCTACAACGACAAGAGCGCCTGGGCTAAGTTCTGGGTTGGAGTAGCCGTTCCAATCATGCCCAAACACGTATGGAAACCAATCGTCGACACCGGAGACCCAACACTTTCCATACCGGGACCCGACCCTAACTACATAGGCACAGGGCCCTTCAAGTTAGCCGAATACGTCCCAGACAGCCACATCCTGCTCGTCAAGAACACGAACTTCTTCCAGTGGTGCCCAATAGACGTTGACGTTGGAATCGACGCACCGCCACAGTACAAGAATCGCCATAAATTCCCGCCCGGTATCCCAGCCAACGAACTCGAGTTCACAATACAGATCAATAACCTCTTCTGGAACCAGTGCCGGGGCAGCAATCTCTGGATCGACAAGTATGTCTACTTCGGCAACGAAACAGGAGAATACCTGTTACCAGGCTATCCGAAGAACATCCGTCAAATAGGCAGAATGGCCTTCCTACAGAATCTCACCACAGTTAATCTGAAGAATCCAGTAGGCACCGTGTGGGAGCAAATAGGCGGTTGCCCGATGCAATGGCAACTCTTCCAAATCTTTGACTGGGAAGACAACTGCAACGGCTATCTTGATGGATGCGACAAGGTCTTCTTAGAATGCTGGACGTACCCCGACAACACGGGCTGGTACCACGTAGAAACGCTTAACAGTATCATAGACGACGCAGGCAATGTAATCGGCTATTACCTCGAGGTCGCTTGGGAAGACAAAGAGCACATAAGCTTAGCAGACCTGCCGCCGCCATACAACACCCTACCTATTTGGCCCAAGGGCAGCTTTTACATTAAAGTAGCCGTTCACATAAAGGGTCCGTCAACGATAATGGTGTACAAGTGGACGTGGGAGGAGTTCATGGCCGGGTTACTGCCACACTATGAGCCAACTCCGAACCCATGGGTGTGTCAATGGATAAACCGCACCATCTACTTCTGGGTGACAATACCTGAAGACATAAACCTAGACTGCAAAGTCAACATCCTAGACGCCATCCTGCTTGCAGGAGCCTTCGGAGCCAAGATAGGAACCAAGAACTGGAACGCAAAAGCTGACATAAACGGCGACAACACAGTCAACATCCTAGACGCCATCAAACTAGCAAACAAATTCGGTTGGGGTTAAAGGCGCATAAATCCTTAAGGCGCTTTAGCGCCAATCCCTCTTTTTATTTAATCTCTACAAAACATAGAGAAAGACGAATTCACCCTAATCACCGATCCAGGTGATGTGAAAATATAATCCTCTACCGATGCTTTGACGATTAGAAAAGCTCCTATCCGAAATTACTCATCGAAGGTTAGAATTTAGGCCCCTTTCTCTTCCTCGATTCCTTTGGTCTTCGTTGTTATGGCTGCGTGTGCGCGTTTTGATAGGTAGATTGTAGTTAGTATGAAGATTGCTGTTGTGGCTGCAAAAATATACATTAAGCTCTGGATATTTTGGAGGTGTTCAGAATAATCAATTAGATGCTTTTGATAAGACGCGTTTAATTCGTCAAGGTTTTTTTGGAGTTGACTACAATTACCAGAGAGAATGTTATGGCTGTTAAGAAGATCATAATACGTCACGTTTAAGACATAGAGTTCTGTCTGCAACTCGAGATTGCTGGTGACAAGATCATAATACGTAGCGTTCAAATCATAGAAATCCATTTGCAACTTAAGATGACTGGTGAGAAGGTTATAGTACGTGATGTTCAGACTATAGAGTCCCACTTGTAACTTAAGATTGCTGGTGACAAGATCATAATACGTAGCGTTCAAATTGTAAAAATCCGTTTGCAACTTAAGATGACTGGTGACAAGATCATAATACGTCACGTTTAAGACATAGAGTTCTGTCTGCAACTCAAGATTGCTGGTGACAAGATCATAATACGTAGCGTTCAAATCATAGAAATCCGTTTGCAACTTAAGGTATTTGTCAAGTAATTCGTAATAAAGATGCAGCGCTTCAGAATATATCATTGTGATAGTTTGGTTTTTATGGAAATAGGTGAAATACAGATAAATGTATGTCTCGTTTGAAACATCAAGTAAGGTCGGAGTGATCTCCTCACTATCAATCAGCACAATAAATGGGTACTTCATTAACCCGGTGGGGACTGTAACTCTCCAGAAACCAAGTGTACCATTTTCACAGGTGACATTGAAACGTATTATTTTGTTCCCAGTTTCGGCTCTAATTTCAAATCTGAAATCGGAGACTGTGGAATTGCTAATAATGATGACACTATATGCTCTTTTTTCCAGGGTGATGATGAAATTAGAAAATATTCCCATTAGGGGATGGTTGTCTTGGTTGTACGCATTCATAATATAGGGAGCGTCTCCTAGTCCATTTCCATTTAGGTCTCGCCCCGTGTAGTCACTCCAGTAGTTGCCTTCACCATCATAATCCCAAACATTCACTGAATCAATTCGTACATTCTCCTCGAAATTGTTAAAGTTGTTATGGTAAAAAGTGTTGTTGTTGCTATAGAAGGCAGGATATACTCCGACAAGGTTGTCTGATATGGTATTGCATGAAACCAAGTTATTGCTAGAATAATATAGGCTAATTCCAACGTAGTTGTTTGACACTGTGTTATTCGAAATGATGTTTTTGGTAGAGGAATATAGAACAATTCCGTTGTAGTTGTTGTCTGATACGGTGTTACCCCAAACCAAGCTATTGCTAGAATAGTAAAGGCTAATTCCATCGTTGTTGCTTGATACGGTGTTGTGACTTATGTTGCTGCCATCGGAATGGTCTATCAATATTCCACTGTCGTATAAGGAGGGGCCGCTGTTCCTTATAGTGAAGCCGTGGATGGTTACGTTGGTAGCCGTTATGGAAATTATGTTATTAGTGTTGTTGCCATCAATAATTGTTGAGACCCTTTCTTCTCCAATAAGTGACACGGTCTTATTGACAACAACATTTTCATAGTATGTTCCCTTGTGCACAAAGATCACCTCTCCTGAAGATGCATTATTGATTGCTTCCTGAATTGTACGGAAGTCTGCTGGTCCATCATCATCAACAGTCCATGTCGTTGGACTTGCCTTTACAGATATTTTGTACTCCATCAAAGACGATATGGACAATAAACACAAAATTGTAAATAAAGTCAATAGAATCTTCTTCAATTTTAATCACCGTTTCTTGTGTTATCACATATAATTATTAAAGGTTAAGGTTATACGCCAACAATCATCCTCTGGAGAGTATTTTTCCCAGCATGAGAGAGCATGCGATAGCAACGGAAAAGGCGGGGACGAAAATGATTGGGTTGGTAATAGGTTGCATGAGGGTCCACACGATTGCTATGTATGATGCGACTACTATGAAGGCCAATATACAAATCTTGACTTTTATGTTGCTTAGTTTAGCTGTAGACATTTCTTGTTGGCTTAATATGGAGTGTAACATATTCTGCGCTTGTTTTATTTGCTGGTCTGCCGCAAGAATTACAAGGTTTTTCTCACTATCTTGCAACTTAAAACTTAAAAGTGCATACCTCTGTAACTCCCAAGGCTTCTTTTTTGGCAAAATCCTAATGATGTTACTTTTCTCCATTTTTTTCAAGATTGTTTGAATTTTACGGATAAACTGGACATCATTTGTTTTTTCTTCTCCGTATAATCTCTTTATTATGTCTTTAACGTCTGGAAAGTGTGGTTCAAGTTGGAACGATGCAATCGTTTTGGCAAGAGTAAATTGGTATTCACCTTCTCGTAAACGTATATTGCCAATTCTATAGTCTGCGATGAGAGCCTCTTGCAACAATCGTATTTCACTAGGTGTTAGCCTACGTTGAGACAAGCTGTTGTCTCCTATTCAATAGTTTCAATTGAAAGCGCATAAAAAAGCTTTGCCCACGCACCTCCTTTTTCAATGAAGTCTATGGAAAAAACCCCTATTTTTTTAAATTCCCATAGATAATGATAGGTATGTATATGGTCAACAATATGACGGAGCCTCATTCATTTTGTTCACCTTTACGCCAGAAATACAGAACTTCTAAATTTCCCAATTTGCGCAAAAAATATAGAAGTCATTTGGAAATTATGGCTTTAATGCTGGAGGCTATGAAGGATAATGATGCAGCTCGATATTCCCTTATGAAATACACGAGTATCAACTATGCGCAGCTTAAGAAATACTTAAAATGTCTTATTGAGACGGGCTTCATTGAGACGGATATAAGAAAGGGACAGGTCTTGTACAAGGCTAGTGAAAAAGGAGTTGTTTTCCTAAGGCAGTATTATATTCTGCTCGGAATGCTACTTAATGTGTACACGCAAAACAAACAGGCCAACATTGATTATCAAGCTGAATATGCTGCACTCAACAGACCACAAAACTCTGCAAAACATCTTGCAACCCCATTTGCAAGACGACTATGACTCTTGTTAATTGAACAGAGCGGAAAGGCAAGCGGAATTGACCTTTCTCACGCTTTTGTTCCCTTCTCCTTTCAGCTTTCAAAATAAGTTCCGCTTGCCCCGCAAATAAAGAAAACAAAAATGAACCATTTTGTAAGATAAGTTATGGCATCCTTATTACCTTTATATAGTGGGAATAGGCCCCCAAAGCGCTTGTTGCACAGTAGTAGAAAAATATGATGTTATTGGAATTGACGGCTCTATGGTTATACTCCCAAAAATTCTTAGGCTGGGAAAAGGAAGAAACCAGTAAACCTTAATTCAGAGAAACGCTTCTATCCCGTGATTCCTCATGGAATGTAAACACGAAGTCATGTTTTGTGGTGCCCGCGTGAAAATATGCGGCAAAAAAGTCGAGGTGCTCAGTGAGCCAAGAATTAGTCACTGCCCACTGAATGAGGTGCTCTACGGGTTTAAACCAGTCAACAAGAAAACTGTTAAAAAAATGATTGAAACTAAAATGAAGAAGTACGGATTTTGCTGTAGGCACAGGGTTTTCGACGACTCCACCATTGTTCCTTATGGAGCCTCTGAAATGATTAAGGTCTGTATGGAGAACAGACTGCTCGACTGTGCTGTGACGGTGTGTGAGGGTGCTGGAACCGTGATAACGTGGAACCCGTCACTGGTTCAAGAGATAGGCGCAAGACTAACGGGCATAATAAAAACTTCTCCAATCCAGGAAATTATTAAACACGTTGAGACGTGTGGAGGTGCGGTGTTAGATCCGGCGACTGCCAAAATTGACCAAGCCGAAGGCGTTGAAAAAGCCGTTAAGCTAGACTATAAGGAAATAGCCGTAACGGTGGCCAGCTTTCAAGCCAATAAGATTACTGAAATCAGAAGAATCGAAAAAAACCGAGGTGTGAATGTCACGGTTTTTTCTGTATGTAACACGTGCGCCACTGAAGACGACGT